>LSQX01318767.1_pt1 | contig 58625 bp, 55 predicted proteins | sample 654561 | NCBI WGS metagenome assembly LSQX01 (sample SAMN04489861, study PRJNA283612) | anaerobic digester metagenome | isolation source: 4 biogas reactors fed with cattle manure at either 37C or 55C with and... | place: Denmark: Kongens Lyngby | collected 2014 | reverse complement strand
GTGGTCTCCGCGAGGGTCGTCGGGATGAGGGAGACCTCGAACCAGTCCTCCCCCACCGCGGAGACGGTCAAGCTGGTGCCGTTGACGGCGATGGAGCCTTTCTCCACGACGTACCGCGCCAGGTCCGCGTCCAGCGAGAATCGCAGCACGTCCCAGTTCTCCGAGCTCTCCCGGCTGAGCAGGCAGGAGGTACCGTCGACGTGGCCCTGCATGATGTGTCCGCCCAGGCGGGCGCCGGCGGCCAGGGCACGCTCGAGGTTCACCCGCGAGCCGACCTGCAGCTGCCCGAGGCCGGTGCGGTCGAGGGACTCCTGCATCACGTCGGCGGTGAACTGCGTGTCACTGTGCTCCACGACCGTCAGGCACACGCCGTTGACGGAGATGGAGTCACCGAAGGAGGCGTCGGTGAGCACCTTGCTGGCACCGATCGTCAGACGCAGGGCGTCCTCCTGCGGCTCGAGCTTGTCGACGCGGCCGATCTCCTCAACCAGTCCTGTGAACAACTGCTCAGTCCTTTCGGGTCATCTCGATGAGCACGTCGTCGCCCAGCTGGACGACGCGGCGGGTACGGAATCGGAGGGCGTCGTCGATGCTCAGACCGACCGCCTCCGTGAGGACGCTCCGGCCCTGCCCGAGCAGCGCCGGAGCGACATACGCCTGGATGTGGTCGACCAGGCCGGCCTCCACGAATCCGGAGGCCAGGTGCGCGCCGCCCTCGACGAGGACGTCCCGTGCCCCTGTGTCCCACAACCGCCACAGGGCCTCGGGAATTCCCCGGTACTGCTCGAAGCCGAGGCGGTGCAGGTTGCCGGCGTGCCCCGTGAGGGAACGGCCGCCGATGACCACGCGCCGCGGCTGCACCGGCAGCTCCCGGTCCCCGTCCCGGGCGGTGAGCGAGGGGTTGTCGGCGATGGCGGTGCCGGTGCCGATGATGATCGCGTCACGCCGTGAACGGTCCCCGTGCACGTGCCGACGTGCCTCCGGTCCCGTGATCCACTGGCTCGACCCGTCCAGCGCCGCGGTGAAACCGTCGAGGGTCTGGGCGAACTTGAGGGTCACCGAGGGCCGGTTGCGGCGGACCGCGGTCAGCCACGGCACCAGGGCCTCCACCTCATGGTCGAGGCACTCGGCGTTGACGCCGTTCTCGCGCAGGAACTGTGCCCCGCCGGTGGCCTGTGGGTTGGGGTCCGGCTGGCAGTAGTGGACGGTGTCCACGCCGGCGTCGAGAAGCGCCTGTGAACAGGGGCCGGTGCGGCCGGTGTGGTTGCAGGGCTCCAGGGTGACGACGGCGGTACCGCCCTCCGCCCGCTCCCCCGCCTCACGCAAGGCCATGACCTCCGCGTGCGGTCCCCCTGCCGGCTGCGTGCGGCCGGTGCCCACGAGGACGCCGTTGCGGTCGAGGATCGCGGCCCCCACCGGCGGGTTGGGGCTGGTGTGGCCGCGGGCCTCCTCGCCCTGCGCGATCGCGGCGGCCAGTGCCTTGCCGATGCCCACCATCTAGATGGTGGCCAGGCGACGCAGGTTCTCGACGGCCTCCGCCGGGTCCTCCTTGCCGTACACGGCGGAACCGGCGACGAAGGCGTCACAACCGGCCTCCGCGGCCTGCGCGATGGTCTTCTCGGAGATGCCGCCGTCGATCTCGATGAGAGTGTCCAGCTGCGCGGCGTCGATGGCCTCCCGCAGCGCCCGGACCTTGTCCAGCTGATCCGGCATGAAGGACTGGCCACCGAAGCCCGGCTCCACCGACATGACCAGGACGAGATCGAAATGCGGCAGGTCAGCCAGGTACGGCTCGATCGGGGTGCCCGGCTTGAGGGAGAAGCCCGCCTTCACGCCCTTCGCGCGCAGGTGCTGGGCCAGCGCGACATGGTCCTCGGTCGCCTCGACGTGGAAGATGACGCAGTCGGCGCCGGCGTCGACGTAGTGGTCGACCCACCGCTCCGGGTTCTCGATCATGAGGTGCACGTCGAGGTGCTGGTCGGTGATCTTGTCGACGGTCCTCGTGATGTCCGGGCCGAAGGACAGGTTGGGGACGAAGTGACCGTCCATGATGTCCACGTGGATCCAGTCCGCGTTCGCGACGGCGCGGACCTCCTCGCCGAGCTTCGAGAAGTCGGCCGCGAGGATGCTGGGAGCGATGATCGGAGATGCCATGGCCACGAGTGTACGCGGGGCCAGGTGAGGCGCCGAAACGGCGCTTACTCCTCCGGCTGCCCTTCCTCACGGTCCGGGCGGGTACGGCGCCTCCGGCGACGACGCACCAGGGCCAGGACGGCGGCGGCGATCGCGGCGATGACCACCAGCCACGGCAGCAGCCCCATGAACACGATGATGACCGACTGCAGGGAGAACAGGAAGGTCTCCCACGCCTGCTCGAACACGTTGGGCGGGCGGTAGCCGTCGTCGTCGACGGTGAAGGTGACGGTGAGGGTCGACAGGGCGACCCGGTCGGAGAGCCAGTCGAGCTGCCCCGTCAGGGAGTCGAGCTCGGCCTGCCGCTGGGTGAGCATCTCCTCGGCCCTGAGCAGATCCTCGACGGAATCGGCCCCGGCCATGAGCTCACTGAGACGGTCGATGGACGCCTGCAGCGCCCTCTGCCGGGCCTCGAGGTCGGCCTTCTCCTGCCCCACGTCCGTCGACGTGGTCGACTGGGCGACGACCTCCCCGCGGTCGGCGAGGGAGTCGAGCACGGTCTGGAACTCCGCCGCCGGGACCCGGGCGGTGACGGTGGCCCGGGGCAGGTCGTTCCGGGTGCTGGTCTCCGAGTCGGCGATCCGGCCGCCGTGCTCACGGACGGTGGCGCTGAAGTCCGCGGCGGCCGCGGCGGGATCGTCGGTGCTCACGGTGGCGGTCCCGGTGGTGATGACCTCCTCGCGGACCTCATTGTCCGGCGCAGCGGCCCGGTCCTCGACGTTGGTGTCCGCCAGGCCAGGGCTGTACTCGGCGACCATTCCCCCGGAGCCGGGGAGGTCCGGGATGTCGAAACTGTCGGACCCGCAGGCTGTCAGCGTGAGCAGGCCGACCATCATCAGGCCGACCACTCGCGCGACCACCGGTGTTCGTTTCGCCTCCATGCTTTCCAGGGTAACCCTCAGGAGACGTCACGGGGAGGGTGAATCAGATCTCCTCGCCGGCCCAGACGATCCACAGCTGGTCCCGGCCCTTGTCGTCCTGCTCGGTGGAGAACGCCACGCCGACGTTCTTCCTGTTGAACTTCCCGAGGTCCGGGTGCCCCTCCTGCCACTTCTCGATGTGGTGTTCCAGGCCGTCCGGCCCCATGTACGCCAGACCGAACGCTGCGGTGTAGCCGGCCGCCACCACCTCCGGGCCGAGCGATTTCAGGGTGACCTTCCCGGTCCAGTCGTCCGCCAGCTTCTGGGCGATGGCCGTCAGCTTCGGGTCGACCTCATGGCCGGCCGCGACGAGAGCCTTCTCCACCTCGGAGACGACCTCGGTGCCCGGGCGGTCCTCATCGGGGTCGGTGGGATCAGTCGGATCAGTCGGATCAGTGGGATCGGTGGGATCGGTGGGATCGGTGGGATCGGTGGGATCCGTCGGATCGCTCGGCTCGGAGGGCACCGGGACGACGGGCCGCGAGGAGGACAGGGAGGAGGCGTCGGCGACGGGGGTCAGCAGAAGGGCCGTGGCGGCGGCCACGGCGGCAGCGGTGTGAAGGATGTTTCGCATGTGCCGATTGTTGCATGAGTCATCGCAGGAGGGGACACTTCACTCCATTTCTGCCCCGCCGCCCTCTACCACAGGGGCGTGACACGGGGCGTCGGAAAGCGACGTGTTGTCCACAGGAACCGCCGGAGGGCGGAGTTGTCCACAGGTTGCGGAGGACACGCTCGACGGCGGCGGCGCGCCGTGGTGTGGTGAGGGGGACATCAACCACACAGGGGGAGAACATGCTGACGATGGTGGACACATACCGGTACCTGACCGTGACCATGACGCTCAAGGGGGCGGAGCACAGACTCGTGCGCACATTGACCGTCCGGGACACCATGACCGTGGAGGAACTGCTGGACCGGATGTGCATCGCGCTCGGCCGGTACCCGAACCCGGACGCGATCCTGCGGATCGACGGGCGGTACCACGGCCGCGAGGCCCACCACTTCGAGCACCCGCTGCTCTCCGAGGAACTGCTCGGCAGGCCCCTCCCGGACCACCTGCAGGACGCCGAGTTCATCCTCAGCCGTCTCGACGGCTGGGTGTTCCGCATCGACGTCCTCAGCGACGAGTACCGGGACCAGGACGTCCCGGCGATCCTCAAGGACAGCGTTCCCCTGCTGCCCGGGCCGAAGCTGCGGCTCGCGGAGTACAACGCGGTCCAGATGGCCCGGAACGGGGAGCCGCTGCCTCCCGACCTGGAGCGCGCCATCATCATCGAGGCGCTGATCGGCCTCATGACCCCCGAGCTCCCCGACCCGGAGTCCGCCATGGAGCTGTACACGGTGCTGCGGGCGGAGGGCCGCCAGGACGAACTGCGCAGCTACCACCACTTCATCTCCGGGGTCCCGGACGTGGAGATCCTCTTCGAGCTCCTGCGCCTGGCCACCTCCGAGAAGCCGCCGCGCGTGACCAACCACGGCTTCCTGCCGGTGGCGGTGGTGCGGACGCTGGCTGGGAAGTTCCCCGAGCTCGTCCCTCCGGTCGGTCACAGCTACGGCTACCGGGGCGGCATTAACTCGGCACGCGACGCCACCGCCCTCACCGGCGTCCTGCAGGTGGGGGTGGACGCCGGCGTGCTCACCGCCGAACCCGGCTCCAGCCTGGGTGCCACGGACTTCGGACGCGACATCCTCGCCGGTGCCGACGGCAACCTGCCGCAGCTGCGGGCACGGATACTCCGGGCCTGGATCGCCCGGCCCCTCCCGTCGATCCCCGAGATCAGGCGGCACCGGCCCCGCCTCACCTTCCAGGAGTACCTGGAGAGCCAGGACACCGAGCCGCGCGACATCGACGACTTCCCCGGACGCCGCCTACGCCCGTACAGCCCTCCGCACCGTGGGGAGGAGCTCCCGTTCTGAGCCGTCCGCTCCCCGCAGGAGGGCTGCGTGGGGCAAGATGATAGGTCTCAGAAACTCTCCACCCGGAAGGACTCCCCCACGTGACCACCTCGAACACCGACGCCGCGCAGCCGCTCGTCGTCACCGCCGACCACGCCGACGGGAAGATCCGGGAGATCAGGCTCAACAACCACCCGAAGCGCAACAGCCTCAACATCCCGATGTGCGACGCCATCGAGTCCGCCATGCTGGCCGCGGTGGAGGACGGAGCGCGGGTGGTCCTGCTCCACGGCGACGGCACGGTGTTCTCCGCCGGCGCGGACCTCTCCGGCGACGTCTACGCGGGTGGTTTCTACCCGCGCCTGCTGCGGATGCTCGGCACGATCCAGACCCTGCCGATCCCGGTCGTCGGCTGGATCAACGGCCCCGCCATCGGTGCCGGAACCCAGCTGTCCATGGCGTGTGACCTCCGCGTGGTCCATGACACGGCGCTGTTCCGCGTGCCCATCGTCGACGTGGCCATCGCCCTCGACGAGGTGACCGTCCGCACCCTGGAGCACCTGGTCGGCGGGGCGGTCGCCCGCACCATGCTCTTCACCGGCGCCGCCCTGTCCGCCGAGGACGCCGTCCGCTCCGGCTACGCGGTGCAGGCCGGCGGCTTCGACGACGCCCTCGAACTGGCGCAGTTGCTCGCCTCGAAGGCCCCGCTCACCCTGCGTCACCTCAAGTACGAGTTCGCCCACACCTCGCACTCCCCCTACACGGATACCGAGCGGGGCGAGGCCGCCGCCGCAGCCTGGCACTCGGCGGACGTGCAGGAGTCCCGGACCGCCCGCGCCGAGAAGCGCGCACCCGACTTCACCGGCCAGTAGCAGGCTCCCGGCATGAGTGCTCTGCGTCCCCGCATGATCCTGGCGGCGGTGGCCGTCATCGGTGGTCTCGCCGCTGTGCAGCTCGCACTGCTGGGCTTCGAGAGGTCCGCCCCGGACCAGTTCCGCAGACCCGACCCCGTGACACCCACGGTCACGCCGACAACGTACACCCCCACGCCGACACCGTCCCCGTCGCCATCCTCGCCGCCGCGGCCGGAGACCCTCCCCCTGAAGCAGGACGGCTTCTACTGGGACCTCATGGACCGCACGGAAGAGCTGATCAGGATGTACCGCGATAACCCCCTGCATGCGGACAAGGACTACAACCAGGCGTTCCTCTACCTGCTCGCCGACCAGATGGGGGCCCTGCGGATCGCCGGGCTGGAGACCGGTACCAAGGAGGAACGCTCCGAGGTCATCGGCCGTTTCACCCGGGAGATCAACCAGCTCGAGGACCGCTACTCCGCCGGCGCACCCCTGGGCACGGACGTGCACATCCGACGTGCCGACGGCAGCGAGTTCATCTACGACGGCAGCACCGCCCCGGGGCGCAGCTGATCAGGACCCCTTGCGCAGCACCGCGAAGAACATGGCGTCGGTGCCGTGGCGGTGGGGCCACATCTGCACGCTCTTGTGCGATCCGACGTCCTCCATGCCCGGCACGAGACCGTGGGCGTCGAGTTCCACGGCCCCGAGCTCGGCAACCGCCCTGTCGACGATCGCGCGGGTCTCCCGCAGATCAGGGGAGCACGTCGAGTAGACGACGACGCCCCCCGGACGTACCAGGTCAAGGGCGGAGGCGAGCAGCTCGTACTGGAGCGGCGCCAGGCCGTCGATGTCGGACTCGGACTTGCGCCAGCGGGCCTCCGGGCGACGACGCAGGGCACCGAGGCCGGAGCAGGGGGCGTCGACGAGGACGCGGTCGTAGCCGGGCTCGAGGCCCGGGTCGCGGCCGTCGGCGACGTGGACCTTCACGGGCAGTCCGCGGGCGGTCTGTTCGACCAGCTTGGCGCGGTGCGGGGAGACCTCGACGGCGTCGACGTGGGCGGCGTCGATACGCGCGAGCGCGCCCATGAGTGCGGCCTTGCCGCCGGGGCCGGCGCACAGGTCGAGCCAGCGGCCGGTGTCCTCGCCCTCGACGGGGGCCTCGACGACGGCGCGGGCGATGAGCTGCGAGCCCTCGTCCTGGACGGCGGCCAGTCCCTCGCGGACCGGGTCGAGGTCACCGGGGTCGCCGGAGCCGAGGTGGACGGCGTACGGGGAGTACTCGCCCTCCTCGCCGCCGGTCATGAGCGCCAGTTCCTCGGCGCTGATCTCACCCGGCCGGGCGACGAGGTGGACGGTCGGGCGCTGCGAGTCCGCACCGAGCGCCGCCTCCAGGTCGCCGAGGCCGAGGACCCGGGAGAAGGACTGCGCGATCCACTCGGGGTGCGCGTTGCGGAAGGCCGCGGCCGCGATCTCACCCGGCGGGGTGAGCTTCTCGATCCACTTCTCCGGCTTCGTCCGCGAGATCGTCCGCATGATGCCGTTGGCGAAACCCTTGGCCTTCTCATGGCCGGCGGCCTCCACCAGACGGACGGTGGTGTCGACCGCCGCGTGCGGCTCCACCCGCGTGTACAGCAGCTGGTAGGTGCCCAGCCGCAGCGCGTCCAGCACCTCCGGCGCGATCTGGTCGAGCCCGCGGGAGGAGCACTCCGCGATGACCGCGTCGAGCACGCCCATGGTGCGCAGCGTGCCGTAGGTGATCTCCGTGGTGAACGCGGCGTCGCGCTCCACGATCCGCCGCTCCCGCAGCATGCGCGGCAGGATCAGGTTGGCGTAGGCGTCGTCCTCCCGGACGCGGGTGAGCACGTCATAGGCCAGCAGACGCGGCTTATCGACGCCCGCCGTGTTCCGCCTCTCCGGCCGACGGCGGCTCTGCTGCGGCTTGCGGGGCGCCTGCCTGGGGGTCTGCTTCTTCGGCTCCTGTCCGGAGGAACGGGCGCGGGACCGGAATCCACCACTCACTGGAAACTCACCTTCTCGCCGGACTGCAGGGCCGCGTTGCCGCGTGCCCAGTCGGCGGCGTTCATCATCTTCTTGCCGGGGGGCTGCGCCGTTCCGAGGGTCACCGCACCGGTGCCGGTGCCGACACTGACGGTGTTCTTGTCCACGTGGATCTCGCCGGGGGCCAGACCCTCCACGGCGGAGCCGGGGGTGACGGGGCCGATCTTCACGCGGTCGTCGAGAAGCGTGGTCCAGGCGCCGGGCCCGGGGGTGTGGGCGCGGATGTGCCGGTCGACGGCGAAGTCGGGCTGCGACCAGTCGATGCGGGCGTCCCCGGTGGTGATCTTCGGGGCGTAGGTGGCCTCGCCGACCTGCGGCTCGGCGACCAGCGCGCCGGCCTCCAGGCCGTCCATCGTGGCGGCGAGGAGGTCGGCTCCCGAGTAGGCGAGGCGGGTGAGCAGGTCGTCGGCGGTGTCGGTGCCGCGGATCTCCTCGGTGACGGTCCCGAGGACCGGGCCGGTGTCCAGGCCCTCCTCGATGCGGAAGGTGGCGGCACCGGTGATGTCGTCGCCCGCGCGGATCGCGGCCTGCACGGGGGCGGCCCCGCGCCACGCCGGGAGCAGGGAGAAGTGCAGGTTGACCCAGCCGTGGGTCGGCAGGTCGAGCAGGTCCCTCGGCACGAGGTTGCCGTAGGCGACGACCGGGATGGCGTCGGGGGCGAGCTCGGCGAGGCGGGTGCGGATGGCGTCGCCGTCCTCGGTGCCCGCCTTCAGGGTGGTCGGGGTGAGGACCTCGATGCCGTGCTCCTGGGCGAGGGCGCTCACGGGGCTGGGGTGGAGGGTGCGGCCCCGGCCGCGGCGGGCGTCGGGGCGGGTGAGCACCGCGACGACCTCATGGTCGGTCTTGAGCAGCCGCTCCAGGGCGACGACCGCGGGTTCGGGGGTTCCGGCGAAGATCAGGCGCATGTGTTTCCTTTGACTACTTGTTGAACCACTCGGAGGTGCGGATCTTCGCCATCGCGTCCTTGCGGAGCTCCGGCGTGAGCCGCCTGAGGAAGAGCACCCCGTCGAGGTGGTCCGTCTCGTGCTGGATGCAGCGCGCCATGAGCCCGGAGGCGACCATGGCGACCGGGTTGCCGTCGACGTCCTGCCCGGAGACCCGGACCGTCTCATAGCGCTCGGTGTCGGCGGAGATGTCCGGGATCGACAGGCAGCCCTCCTGGCCGAGCTGGGTCTCCTCCCCCACGGCCTCCCACACCGGGTTGATGATGTGACCGCGCAGACCGTCCTCGATGTGGCTGCAGTCGTAGACGAAGATCCGGCGGGTCAGGCCGATCTGGTTGGCGGCCAGGCCGACACCCCCGGCCTCGTCCATGGTCTCGAGCATGTCCTCGACGAGGGTGCGCAGGCTGTCATCGAACTCGGTGACCTCGTCGGACCGGGTGGTCAGGACGGGATCGCCGAACAGGCGGATCTCACGGATTGTCATGGGTGACAGTCTACGTCCCGGGTCGCGGCGGTCGAATTCGGCGGCCACCGGCTGTCCTAGCCGATGTGCAGCGGATCCACCTGGATGCGCAGCGGCAGGTCCTCCTTGCGGCCGGCCTTCGCCACCACCGCCGCCCGCAGTGCGCGGCCCAGCGCCGCCCGCGGCCCGAGGGGGGCGCGCAGGAGCAGACGCTGCGGTGGGCCGTAACGGCGTTCGTCGTACTCCCCCGGCAGGGTGACACCGGGCGGCAGGTCGACCGGCCCGAGGACCTCCACCTCAGGGGGCAGGGTGACCAGTTCGAGGAAGGTGTCCAGGGCGGCGTTCGCCCCGTCGACGGCGACCATGTGGACGGCCGGGGGGAAGCCGACGTCGCGACGCTGCGCCAGCTCCCGGGCCGCCGCCCCGACCATGTCCCAGCGGATGAGGGACTGCACCACCGGCAGGCCCGCATCGGCGACGACCACCACCTCCCCGCTCCGGTAGGCGGGGGCGACGAGGGTGGCCGCCCCGACCCACTTCGCCAGGGCGTCCTCGGTGGCGCGCAGATCCTGCCGGCCGAGGAGGGACCAGGTGTCGAGCAGGACCGCGGCCCCGTAAGCCCCGTCGGTGACCCGCGGTTCGGCGCCCGGGGTGGCCACGACCAGGGACTTCTCCGCCGGCACCGCCTCCACGACGCGGTTGCCACCGGAGGTGACCACCCGCACCGAGGGGAAGGCCCGCCCCAGTTCCTCGGCGGTACGGTCCGCCCCCAGGACGACGGCGCGCAGGCGGGGGGAGCCGCAGTCGCCGCAGCGGTGCCGGGCGTCGGGGGCGCCGCACCAGCGGCAGGTGGGCACGCTGCCGTGTTCTCCCCCGCCGACGGGCAGACCCAGCGGCCCGTTGCAGCGGCGGCAGCGGGCGGGGGCTCGACAGGACGCACAGGCGAGGGTCGGCACGTATCCCTTGCGGGGCACCTGGACCAGCGCGGGCTCCCCCCGGTCGAGCGCCCCCCGCAGGGCCTCGAAGGCCCGTTTCGGCAGGCGGGCGGAGGCGGCCAGCGGATCCCGCTCCAGCTCGAAGTCCGAGTCGGCGGTGGCGCGGATGAGCGGGGCGCGGCGGCGCACCGTGTCGCGGGAGGCGACCAGGTCGTGCATCCAGCCCGACTCCACGAGCAGCTGCGTCTCCGCGGAGCGCGTGTGGCCGGCGAGGATGAGGGAGCAGCCCTCCTGGGCGCTGCGGGTGGTCAGCACCTCACGGGCGTGGACGTAGGGGGCGCGGGGGTCGACGAGGTTGTCGTCGCCGTCGTGGAGGACGACGGCCAGCCGCAGGTCGTGGACCGGGGCGAAGGCCGCCGACCGGGTGCCGATGACCAGCCGCCCCTGCCCCGCCAGCACCGAGAGAAACCGCCGGTAGCGGGCCTGCGGCCCCTGCGCCGCGGTGAGCACGGTGATCTGCTTCGCCCCCACCAGTTCCCGCAGGGCGGCCTCCAGCGTGACGACGTCCCGCTGGTCCGGCACCACCACCAGCGCCCCGCCCCCGTCGAGGACCACCTTGACGGCCAGCGCCGCCAGCGCCTCCGCCCAGGAGTCCCCGGGGGCGACCTGCCAGGCGGCCCGCGCCGTCTGCCCGGCCAGCACCGCATCGACGAAGGACATCCCGAACTCGTAGGACGCCCACGCCGAGAGATCCGGTTCGGAGACCTCCCCCAGGTCCTCCCAGGGGGTCGACACGTCCGCCTCCTCCGCACGCGCGTGCCGGGTGGGCAGCGCCGCCCGGATGAGATCGGAACGGTTGCCGGCGTAGCGGTCGGCCAGGGCGTCGATGAGCCGGGCGGTACGCGGCGGGTACACGACGTTCGGGGAGATCACCCGCTCGATCCAGCTGAGCCGACCCTCGTGCTCGGAGTGGGCGCGGCGTTCCAGGAGGACGGCGTCGACCAGCCGCCCGGCGAAGCGGATGCGGACGCGGACGCCGGGCCGGGCGTCGTCGTCAAGCGTCGACGGCACCTGGTAGTCGAAGGGCCGGTCGAGGTGCGCCAGGCCCAGGAGAGGAAGAACCCGCGCCACCGGCAGGTGTTCTGCGGGGACGCGGGGGGAGGCCATGCCGAATACTCTAGCGGCCCAGAGCCGCCTTGAGCTCGTCCACCCGGTTGAGGCGCTCCCACGGCAGATCCAGGTCGAGCCGGCCGAAGTGACCGTAGGCGGAGGTCTGCGCGTAGATGGGACGCAGCAGGTCGAGCTCACGGATGATCGCGGCGGGCCGCAGGTCAAAGACCTTCTCGACGGCCCCCTGGATGTCCGCGTCACTGAGCCCCTCGGCGGCGGTGCCGAAGGACTCCACGTAGAGGCCGACCGGCTTCGCGCGGCCGATGGCGTAGGCCACCTGCACCTCGACGCGCTCGGCCAGGCCGGCGGCGACGATGTTCTTGGCCACCCAGCGCATGGCGTACGCGGCGGAGCGGTCCACCTTGGACGGGTCCTTGCCGGAGAAGGCGCCGCCACCGTGGCGGGCCATGCCGCCGTAGGTGTCGACGATGATCTTGCGGCCGGTCAGGCCGGCGTCACCCATCGGGCCACCGAGGATGAAGGAACCGGAGGGGTTGACCAGGAGGGTCAGCTCCTCGTCGACCATGCCGGTCAGCCCGGCGTCGGCGACGACCCAGTCGAGGACGTGCTCACGCAGCTGGTCGTGGAGCCACGCCTGGGTGACCTCCGGGTCGTGCTGCGTGGAGATGACCACCGTGTCGAGGCGGACCGGGCGGTCCTGCTCGTCGTAGGCGAAGGTGACCTGGGTCTTGCCGTCCGGACGCAGGTGCGGGACAATGCCCTCCTTGCGCACCTGGGTGAGGCGGCGGGCCAGGCGGTGCGCCAGGGCGATGGGCAGCGGCATGTACTCCGCGGTCTCGTTGCTGGCGTAGCCGAACATGAGGCCCTGGTCGCCGGCGCCGGCCCGGTCGTCCTCGTCGATCTCGGCGCCCGAGCGCTCCTCGTGGGAGGAGTCCACGCCGTCGGCGATCTCCTGGGACTGCTCACCGATGGCGATGTTGACGCCGCAGGTGGTGCCGTCAAAGCCCACCTCGGAGGAGATGAAGCCGATCTCCACGAGAGTCCTGCGCACGAGCTGCGGGATCTCGACGTAGCCGGTGGTGCGGACCTCACCGACGACGTGGACCTGGCCGGTGGTCACGAGCGTCTCGACGGCCACGCGCGCGGTCGGGTCCTGCTCGAGCATGGCGTCGAGGATGGTGTCCGAGATGGCGTCGCAGATCTTGTCCGGATGGCCCTCGGTCACGGACTCGCTGGTGAACAGGCGGATTGTGGCGGGCTTGTCGAAGGCCACCGTGGTGGTGGCGGGGTTCTCTGACACGGGCGGGTCCTTTTCGAGGGTCAAATTAATAATATGACTGAGCGTCCCGCCCAATATAGACCAAGCGGTCTAAAAGCGTCAATTACGCAGCTCATCGACGGCGTTGAGGATCGCCGCCGCCACCACATGCTTGGAACCGTCCGGAACCTCGGTGACGGTACCGTCGGTGGTGAGCAGCCACCCGCTGTTCCGGGCCTGCCCGAAGACCTTGCCCTCCCCCACCTCATTGGCCATGAGCAGGTCACAGCCCTTGCGGACGAGCTTGGCCTGCGCGAACTCGAGCGCACTGGTCTGTTCATCACCGGTCTCCGCGGCGAAGCCGACGATGGTGGTCTCCGCGGGGACGAGACCGTCGCGGCGCTGCTGCACCGTCGTGGCGAGGATGTCCGGATTCTCCACCAGCTCCACGTTCATGAGGGCAGCATCGTCGCTGCCCTTCTTCATCTTCGCCCCCGCCTGGCTGACGGGACGGAAGTCCGCGACAGCCGCCGCCATGATGATGACGTCCTGCTCCGGGGCCAGCTTCCCGACGACCTCCGCCATCTCCCGCGCACTGGTCACCTTCTCGACGCGCGCCCCCGACGGCGTCGGCAGATCATCGGTGGCACCGGCGACGATGGTCACCTCAGCGCCCCGGTGGGCGGCGATCTCCGCCAGCGCGAAACCCTGCCTCCCCGAGGAACGGTTGCCCAGGAAGCGCACCGGATCCAGATTCTCCTGCGTGCCGCCGGCCGTGATAAGTACCTTCCGTCCCGCCCAGTCCGGCGTGAGGTCCGCCCCGTCGAGGACGGCGCGGGTGAGCTCGGCGATCTGGTCCGGCTCCGGCAGCCGCCCGGGGCCGGTGTCCCTGCCCGTCAGCCGGCCGTGGGCCGGCTCGAGGACGATGACGCCGCGTTCCCGCAGGGTCCGCACGTTGGCCTGCGTGGCGGGGTTCCACCACATCTCCGTGTGCATCGCCGGGACGACGATGACCGGGCACTGCGCCACGAGCACCGTCGCGGTGAGCAGATCGTCGGCACGGCCCGCCACCAGCCGGGCCATGACGTCCGCCGTCGCCGGGGCGATGACCACCGCGTCCGCCTCCTGGCCGACGCGCACGTGCTGCACCTCGTCCACGGCGTCGAAGACGGTCGTCGACACCGGATGGCCGCTGAGCGCCTCGAAGGTCGCCGCGCCGACGAAGTTGAGGGCGCTCGGGGTCGGCACCACGCGGACGTCGTCACCCGCCTCCTTGAGGTCCCGCACCAGGTGGCAGGCCTTGTAGGCGGCGATTCCCCCGGACACTCCGACAACGACACGACGTGGCTGCTTCTCAGTCATGGGTCCGACTCTAGTCAAGCGTCCGGGTTTCCACGGGTGCCCGGGCCGCAGGTCGGCACAGACGACGACACCCCCTCCACCACGGGGGCGGAGGGGGTGTCGGAGGGGAGGGGACGCCTAGGCGCCTTCCTCGTGGTCCAGCAGGCCCGCGTCGATCTCGCGCAGGGCGATGGACAGCGGCTTCTCGCCGGGCTCCGGGGTCACCAGAGGACCGACGAACTCGAAGACGCCTTCATCATGCTGCTGGTAGTAGCTGTTGATCTGGCGTGCACGCTTGGCAGCGAAGATCACCAGCGCGTACTTGGACGACACCTTGTCCAGCAGCTCATCGATCGGCGGGGCGGTGATGCCCTCCGGCTCGTCGTAGACGGCTGTGGAGATGGCGGAGTTGGACGTGTCGTTGTTCACGTTGGTCACGTACACCTTTTTCTGGGTTGAGAGTTAAAGCCTGCCGAGCAGAATATCACTGATGGCCTGGACAGCCTCATCCAGCTCTTCGTTGACCACGACGTGGTCGAACTCGTCCTGGCTGGCCAGTTCCTCGCGGGCGGTCTCCAGACGACGTGCGATGACGTCCTCCGGCTCCGTCCCACGACCGGTGAGGCGCTCGACGAGCACCTCCCACGACGGCGGGGCGAGGAAGATGGACCGTGCCTCCGGCATCATCTTCTTGACGTTGCGGGCGCCCTCCAGGTCAACCTCCACGAGCACGGGGCGACCCTGTGCCAGTGCCTCCCGGACGGGGGCCGCGGGGGTGCCGGAGCGCTGGATGCCGCCGTGGATGTCAGCCCACTCGAGCATCATGCCGTTGTCGATGTTCTCCTGGAACTGGTCCGGGGAGACGAAGAAGTAGTCGACGCCGTCGACCTCGCCGGGACGCGGAGCGCGGGTGGTCATCGACACGCTGAAGTACAGCCGGTCGACGTCGCTGCGCAGGCGATGAACCACAGTGGACTTGCCCACCGCGGAGGGCCCGGCCAGGACGACCAGACGACCCGCGGGGTTCTCGCCGGGCATGACCCTAGTCCTCGGAGAAGCCGAAGCGCTCCAGCAGGGCGCGACGCTGACGGTCACCGAGGCCACGGAGGCGACGGGTCTGGGCGATCTCGAGCTGCTCCATGATCTCCTTGGCCTTGACCTTGCCCACCTTCGGGAGGGCCTCGAGCAGTGCGGAGACCTTGGTCTTGCCGATGATCTCGTTGTCCTGTGCCTTGTCCAGAACCTCCTTGAGGTTCGTCTCTCCGCGCTTGAGCTGCTCCTTGAGCTCGGCGCGTGCCTTGCGGGCCTCTGCGGCCTTGGCGAGGGCTGCCTTGCGCTGCTCGTCAGTCAACTGGGGAAGGGCCACGGGGTTTCCTCCGATTCAAATGGGCTGATAGTTCAAGTTGTCCGGGTACTCACGTACCAGATCTCAGTGGCCTGCAGCGTGTGGTCACACCACAGCGCACTGACTCCGGACCAGTTTAGCACCGGCCCTGACGCAACCCCTCTGACATGCCCGTTCAGGCATGTCAGAGGATCGCGATTTCTAAAGTACCAGGTCGCTACCCGGTCGTCCCAATATTCAGCGACCTGGGAATTCCGCGGCGGCACTGACCACCGCGTCCCGCAGGTCCCCGATACGGGGACCGGCCCCCAGGACGGCGCGGGAGATGTTCGGGAACGCCAGCTTCTCGACGCCGCGCGCGATCCGCGCCACGTCCTCCGCCGACCCTCCCTGCGCCCCGACGCCCGGCATGAGCACCGGGCCGTTGAGACGGGACAGGTCCGGCGCCTGCTCCAGGGTGGCGCCGACGACGACGCCGATGTTGCCGGGACCCTCATGCGCCGCGTTGCGCGCGGCGCACTCGTCCACCACCTGCTGGGCGATGGTACGACCGTCCTGACCTGCGTGGTTCTGCAGGACCACGGCCTCCGGGTTGGAGGTCGCGGCCAGCACGAACACTCCCCCGCCGGTGGCCTCCGCCAGGTCGAGGACCGGGGCGAGCGCCCCGACCCCGAGGTACGGGGAGACCGTCACGGCGTCGGCACGCAGCGGGGAGTCCTCCCCCAGCCAGGCGTCGGCGTAGCCGGCCATGGTGGAGCCGATGTCGCCGCGCTTGGCGTCGGCCACCGTGAGGCAGCCGGCCTCCCGCAGCGCCGCCAGCGTGGCCTCGAGGACCTTGAAGCCGGCGGAGCCGTAGCGCTCGTAGAACGCCACCTGGGGCTTGACCAGGGCCGCGGTGTCGGCGAAGGCCTCCACGCAGCGGCGGCTGAACTCGGCCAGACCCACGACGGAGTCCTCCAGCCCCCACGCCTCCAGGAGGGAGGCGTGGGGGTCGATGCCGACGCACAGGCGGCCGCGGGTGGCGGCGGCGTCGAGAAGCCGGGAACCGAAGGTCATCAGTGCTCGAGCTCCTGCAGGGCGAGGACGCCGAGGTCGTCGGCACGCAGTGCCTCGATGCCCTGGACGGCGGCGGTGATGCCCTGGACGGTGGTCACCAGCGGGACGCCGGCGCTGACGGCGGCGGCACGGATGTCGTAGCCGTCGTGGCGGGCACCGGCGGAACCGGCCGGGGTGTTGAGGATGAGGTCGATCTCACCGGCGAGGATGAGGTCGACGATGGACTCGCCCTCCGCACCGCCCCGGATGTCGGAGGCCTTGAGCACGGTCTCACACTCGATGCCGTTGCGGCGCAGCATGGAGGCGGTGCCTGCGGTGGCCAGGAGGGTGAAGCCGAGGGAGGCGAGACGCTGGATCGGGAAGATCAGCGTGCGCTTGTCCCGGTTGGCCACGGACACGAAGATGCGGCCCGCGGTGGGCAGCTCGCCGAACGCGGCGGCCTCGGCCTTGGCGAAGGCGGCGCCGAAGTTGTCGGCCAGGCCCATGACCTCACCGGTGGACTTCATCTCCGGGCTGAGCAGGGTGTCGAGCATCGAGCCGTCCTCCGTGCGGAAGCGGTTGAACGGCAGCACGGCCTCCTTCACCGCGATCGGGTGCTCCAGCGGCAGGGAGCCACCGTCGTAGTCGGTGGGGATCATCCCCTCCGCGCGCAGCTCGGCCAGGGTGGCGCCCATCATGATGCGGGACGCGGCCTTGGCCAGGTGGACGCCGGTGGCCTTGGACACGAACGGCACCGTACGGGAGGCACGCGGGTTGGCCTCGATGACGTAGAGGATGTCGTCCTTCAGCGCGAACTGGACGTTCATCAGGCCCTTGACGCCGATGCCGTGCGCGAGGGCGCGGGTCGACTCGCGGACCTTCTCGATGTCCTCCGGGCCGAGGGTCATCGGCGGGAGCGCACAGGCGGAGTCACCGGAGTGGATGCCGGCCTCCTCGATGTGCTCCATGACGCCGGCCAGGTAGACCTCCTCGCCGTCGCACAGGGCGTCGACGTCGATCTCGATGGCGGAGTCGAGGAAGCGGTCGACCAGGACCGGGTGGTCCGGGGACAGCTCGGTGGCGCGCTCGATGTAGTCGGCCAGGGAGTCCTCGTCGTAGACGATCTCCATGCCGCGGCCACCCAGGACGTAGGACGGGCGGACCAGGACCGGGTAGCCGATGGAGTCGGCGACCTCGCGGGCCTCCTCGAAGGAGGTGGCGGTGCCGAAGGCCGGCGCCGGCAGGTCCGCCTTGCGCAGGACCTCACCGAACTCGCCGCGGTCCTCGGCCAGGTCGATGGCCTCCGGGGTGGTGCCCACGACGGGGACGCCGGCGTCGGCCAGGCGCTGCGCCAGGCCGAGCGGGGTCTGGCCGCCGAGCTGGACGACGACGCCCGCGACGGTGCCCGACTGGGACTCCGCGTGGTAGATCTCCAGGACGTCCTCGAAGGTCAGCGGCTCGAAGTAGAGACGGTCGGCGGTGTCGTAGTCGGTGGACACGGTCTCCGGGTTGCAGTTGACCATGACGGTCTCGTAGCCGATGCGGGACAGCTCCAGGGCCGCGTGGACACAGGAGTAGTCGAACTCGATGCCCTGGCCGATGCGGTTCGGGCCGGAGCCCAGGATGATGACCTTCTCCTTCTCGGTCTGCGGGGACACCTCCGACTCCGCGGACGGGTCCAGCTCGTAGGCCGAGTAGTGGTACGGGGTCTGCGCCTCGAACTCGGCGGCGCAGGTGTCGACGGTCTTGTACACCGGGCGGATGCCCAGCGACCAGCGCAGACGGCGGACACCGTCTTCACCGGCGAACTCCGGGCGCAGGGCGGCGATCTGGGCGTCGGACAGGCCCAGGTACTTCGCCTCGCGGAGGAGGTCGGCGTCGAGCACGGGGGCGTCGAGAAGCGTCTGACGGAAGTCCACCAGGGCCTTCATCTCGGCGAGGAACCACGGGTCGACGGCGGAGGCCTCGTGGACCTGCTCGACGGTGGCGCCCAGGCGCAGGGCCAGGTCGATGTCGTAGAGGCGGCCGTCGGTCGGACGCTTCAGGTCCTCGAGGACGGCGTCGAGGTCGGTGGCGCGGTCGCCGGCGAAGGACTCGTCGTCGGTGGTCCAGAAGCCGTGCTGCTTCTGCTCCAGGGAACGCATGACCTTGTTGAGGCCGGCGATGTAGTTGCGGCCGATGCCCATGGCCTCACCGACGGACTTCATGGTGGTGGTGAGGGTGTCCTCGGCGCCCGGGAACTTCTCGAACGCGAAGCGCGGGGCCTTGACGATCACGTAGTCCAGGGCCGGCTCGAAGGCGGCCGGGGTGACGCCGGTGATGTCGTTGGTGATCTCGTCGAGGGTGTAGCCGATGGCCAGCTTGGCGGCGATCTTGGCGATCGGGAAGCCGGTGGCCTTCGACGCCAGCGCGGAGGAACGCGACACGCGCGGGTTCATCTCGATGGTGATGCAGCGGCCGTCGGCCGGGTTGATGGCGAACTGGATGTTGCAGCCGCCGGTGTCGACGCCGACCTCACGGATGATGGCGATGCCCAGGTCACGCAGCTCCTGGAACTCGCGGTCGGTGAGGGTGAGCGCCGGGGCGACGGTCACGGAGTCACCGGTGTGCACGCCCATGGCGTCGACGTTCTCGATGGACGCGACGGCGATGACGTTGTCCTTGGAGTCACGGACGAGCTCGAGCTCGAACTCCTTCCAGCCGAGGATGGACTCCTCGATGAGGACGTTGGCTTCCGGGGATGCGGCCAGGCCGCCACCGGCGATGCGCTCGAGGTCCTCCTCGTTGTACGCCAGGCCGGAGCCCAGGCCACCCATGGTGAAGGACGGACGGACGACAACCGGGAGACCCAGCTCGGCGACGGTCTCGTGGACCTCCTCCATGTTGTGGCAGACGCGGGAGCGGGCGGACTCGCCGCCGACGGACGCGACGATGTCCTTGAACATCTGACGGTCCTCACCGCGCTGGATGGCGGGGATGTCGGCGCCGATGAGCTCGACGCCGTACTTCTCCAGGCTGCCGCGACGGTCCAGCTGGATGGCGGCGTTGAGGGCGGTCTGGCCGCCGAGGGTGGCCAGGACGGCGTCGATCGGGTGACCCTGCTCGATCTCCTTCTCGAAGATCCGCTCGATGTACTCGGGCTCGATCGGCTCGACGTAGGTGTGGTCCGCGAACTCCGGGTCGGTCATGATGGTGGCCGGGTTCGAGTTGATGAGGGTGACCCGCAGGCCCTCCTCCTTGAGGACGCGGCAGGCCTGGGTGCCGGAGTAGTCGAACTCGCAGGCCTGGCCGATGACGATCGGGCCGGAGCCGATGACCAGGACGTGCTTGATGTCTGTGCGCTTGGGCATTGTTTTCCTTAAACTCCTGGTTTCTTTACTTCTCGACGCCTGCGTGGCCGGCGGAACCGTCCATCAGCTCGATGAACTGGTCGAACAGCGGGTTCGCGTCGCGGGGGCCGGCGGCGGACTCCGGGTGGAACTGGACGGAGAAGGCGCGGCCGTCGACGAGCGCGACGCCCTCGACGGTGTCGTCGTTGAGGCACACGTGGGTGACGCGGGCCGGACCGAAGTCGGTCTCGAAGGTCTCCCCCTCCGGCGCCTGCAGGGCGAAGCCGTGGTTCTGGGAGGTGATGTCGATCTTGCCGGTGAGGACGTTCTTGACCGGCACGTTGATGCCGCGGTGGCCGAACTTCAGCTTGTAGGTGTCCAGACCGAGGGCACGGCCCAGGATCTGGTTGCCGAAGCAGATGCCGAACAGCGGCAGACGCGCCTCGATGATCTCGCGGGTGGTGGCGACCATCGCGTCGGCGGTGGCCGGGTCACCCGGGCCGTTGGACAGGAAGACGCCGTCCGGGGAGTACTGCGCCAGGTCGGAGAACGGGGTGGAGGCCGGGACGACGACGGTTCGGATGCCACGCTTGGCGAACTGCGCCGGGGTCGTGGACTTCAGGCCCAGGTCGTAGGCGACGACGGTGTAGCGGGCCTCGCCCTCGGCGGGGACCTCGTAGACCTCGTTGGTGGTGACCTCGCCGGTGAGGTCGGCGCCCTGCATGGTCGGCTGTGCCTTGACCTCGGCGACGAGGACGTCGACCGGGCGGTCGGCGTTGTCGCCGGTGAAGATGCCGGCCGGCTGCGAGCCGTGGTCACGCAGGTGGCGGACCAGGGCGCGCGTGTCGACGCCGCGGATGCCCACCAGGCCCTGCTCCGCCATCTCCTCGGGCAGGCTGCGCTGGGCACGCCAGTTGGAGACGCGGTGCGCGAGGTCACGGATGACCAGGCCGGCGGCCCAGATCTTGCCGTCGCGGGACTCGTTGTCCTCGTCGTTCCAGCCGGTGTTGCCGATCTGCGGGGCGGTGTTGACCACGATCTGACGGTGGAAGGAGGGGTCCGTGAGGGTCTCCTGGTAGCCGGTCATGGCGGTGGTGAACACGGCCTCGCCGAGAGCCTTGCCGGCGGCGCCGAAGCTGTAGCCGCGGAAGGTGCGGCCGTCGGCGAGCACGAGCACGGCCGGGATGCGGGTGTGGGTGGAGGACGTCAAGGCGTCACCTTTCGCAGTGTGGACGGTGTTGTCGGTGTTGTTCATGTCTGGTCAGTTCTCCTCGCGCGGCTCGGCGGGGACGCCGTCGACGCAGGTCAGTCGGCCGCGGAGCACCGTGGTGGTGACCTTCGCGGAGAACTCCATGCCCTCGTAGGGGGTGTTCTCGGCCTTGGAGGCCATGTCCGCGCCACGGGCGGTCCAGGTGCTGCCCGGGTCGACGATCGTCAGGTTGGCGGGCTCGCCGACCGCGATGGGACGGCCGTGCCCCGGCAGGCGGACGATCTCGGCGGGGCGCTCACTCATGACCTTGGCCACCCAGCGCCAGTCGGCGCGGCCGGTGGCGACGAAGAGCTCGGCGACGATCGCCAGGGAGGTCTCCAGGCCGAGCATGCCCGGCTTGGCGTACTCGAACTCCACGCACTTCTCCTCCGAGCCGTGCGGGGCGTGGTCGGTGGCGACGCAGTCGATGGTGCCGTCGAGAAGCGCGTCCCGCAGGGCCAGGGTGTCGTGCTCCTCGCGCAGCGGCGGGTTGACGCGGTACTGGCCGTCGTAGGTGTGCAGTTTCTCGTCGGTGAGCAGCAGGTGGTGCGGGGTGACCTCGGCGGTCATGGGGATGCCCTGCGCCTTGGCCCACTTGACCAGTTCGACGGAGCCGGTCGTGGAGGCGTGGCACACGTGGACACGGTTGCCGTAGTCGCGGGCGAGCAGCGCGTCGCGGGCCACGATGGACTCCTCGGCGGCGCGCGGCCAGCCCCGCAGGCCCAGCTTCGCGGCGGTCTCACCCTCGTGGGCGACGGAGCCCTCGGTGAGGCGCGGCTCCTCGGCGTGCTGGGCAAGCAGGACGTCCTGGCCCTTGGCGTACTCGAGGGCGCGGCGCATGATCTGCGGGTCGTCGACGCACTTGCCGTCGTCGGAGAACATGCGCACCCGGGCCTGGGAGTTGGCCATCATGCCGAACTCGGTGAGCTCCTTGCCGCCCAGCCCCTTGGTGATGGAACCGATCGGGTGCACGTCGCAGATCGCGGCGTGCTGGCCCTTGAGCCACACGGATTCGGCGATGACCGGCTGGTCCATGACCGGCATCGTGTTGGCCATGGTGAACACGGCGGTGAAACCGCCCTTTGCGGCGGCCTGGGAACCGGTGACGATGGTCTCGGTGTCCTCGCGGCCCGGCTCACGCAGGTGGACGTGGATGTCCACCAGGCCCGGCAGCAGGACGTGACCCCGGCCGTCGACGGTGCGGTCGGCCTCCGCGTCACGGTCGGCGTCCAGGGAGACGATGACGCCGTCCTCGATGAGGACGGTGACGGGGTCACCCTCGCCGTAGAGACGGACGTCGACGAGCTTGAGCGTTCCGGCCTCGACGGGGGCCAGCGGACCGGTGGCGGGGAAATCAGCGTTGGTCATGTGAACTCCTAGATTCCGGACGGGCCGTCGGTGGCGAGGAGGGTGAACAGGACAGCCATGCGCAGGTGCACACCGTTGTTGACCTGCTGCAGCACCGCAGCGTTGTCGTAGTCGGCGACGGCGTGGTTGATCTCCATGCCGCGCAGCATCGGACCCGGGTGCATGATGATCGCCCCGTCCTTCATGGCGGCGGCGCGGGCCTTCGACAGGCCGTACAGGGTGGCGTACTCGCGGTGCGACGGGAAGAAGCCGCCGAGCATGCGCTCCTGCTGCACGCGCAGCATCATCACGACGTCGGCGTCCGGGATCTCCTCGTCGAAGTCGCGGGCGACGCGCACCGGCCAGTTCTCCACGCCGTAGGGCAGGAGGGTCGGCGGGGCGACGAGGACGACCTCCGCGCCGAGGGTCGACAGGAGGTCGACGTTCGAGCGGACGACGCGGGAGTGGAGGATGTCACCGACGATGAGGACCTTCCTGCCCTCGATGTCGCCGATGCGCTGGCGCATGGTCACGGCGTCGAGAAGCGCCTGCGTCGGGTGCTGGTGCGAGCCGTCGCCGGCGTTGATCACCGAGGTGCTGTAGCCGGCCCCGGTGACCCAGTCGGCCACGAGCTGCGCGGCACCCGAGGAGGGGTGGCGCATGACGATGGCGTCGGCGCCGATGGAGGCGAGGGTCAGGGCGGTGTCCTTGAGGGACTCGCCCTTCTTCACGGAGGAGGAGGACGCGGACAGGTTGATCACGTCGGCGCTCATCCACTTGCCCGCCGTCTCGAAGGAGGAACGGGTGCGGGTGGAGTTCTCGTAGAAGAGGGAGTAGATCGTGCGGCCCCGCAGGGTCGGCAGCTTCTTGATCTCCCGTCCCTCCAGCGCCTCACGGAAACGGTCGGCCTCGTCCATCAGGCCGAGGATCTCGTCGCGGTCCAGGTCGGAGATGGACAGCAGATGCTTCATCAGTTGTTCTCCCGGGTGTCGGGCTTGGTCAGGATGACGGCGTCCCGGCCGTCGATCGCCTCGAGGAGCACTGCGACGTCCTCGGCGCGCGAGGTCGGCAGATTCTTGCCGACGTAGTCCGCGCGGATCGGCAGCTGGCGGTGGCCCCGGTCGACGAGGACCGCGAGCTGGATGTTCTCTGGGCGGCCGATGTCACGCAGGGCGTCGAGGGCGGCGCGGATGGTGCGGCCGGAGTACAGCACGTCATCGACGAGGATGACCGTGGTGCCGTCGATGCCGCCGGCCGGGATGGTGGTGGGCTTCAGGGCGCGATGCGGCTTGTTGCGCAGGTCATCGCGGTAGAGCGTGATGTCGAGGGCGCCGACGGGCACCGCCACGCCGGAGAACTCCTCGATCTTCGCTGCCAGCCTGTCGGCCAGGGGCACTCCCCCCGACGGGATGCCCAGCAGCATGACTCGACCGGCCTCCGGGGAGTCCAGGGCCGTTTTCTCAATGATCTGGTGCGCGATGCGTGCGACAGTGCGGGCGACGTCGTCGGAGCCGAGCAGCTCCACCGTGGTCGCGCCGTCAGTGCGTTCACTCATCGTGACCTCCTTCCCCGCCTCTCTGTGCGGAACTTAAAGGATGTCGGACAAACAACGTACAGAGAACGTACAGAGCCGATCCCGGGACGTTGACGGTCCATGGATGTCTATGCTTGAAGACTGCAGCCGATACTATCACCCGCCGCCCCCACCATGGGCGTGCACCCGACGACGAGAAGGACATCCCGCCGTGAGCCTGACCACAAGTCACGTCGTTCCCGCACCCCGCGAACAGGTCTGGGAGTGGCACACCCGCCCGGGGGCCCTCGTCCGACTGACTCCGCCGTTCCTGCCCTTCATCCCCATGAAGCAGGCCGACAAACTCGCCGACGGCACCACCATCCTGGGCCTGCCCGCCGGCCTGAAGTGGGTCTCGCGCCACGACCTGTCGAACTACCGCCGCGGCTACCGCTTCACCGACGTGTGCATCAACGCCCCCGTGAAGACCCTGGCCAACTGGCGCCACGTCCACGAGTTCGCCGACCACGAGGACGGCACGCTGGTCACCGACACCGTCACCACCCGCCTGCCGGCCAACGCGATCACCTCCTTCTTCGCCTACCGGCAGCAGCAGCTGATCAACGACTTCCTCTTCCTCGACCGCGTCGCCGCCCTCCAGCCGGAGAAGCCGCTGACCATCGCCCTCACCGGTTCCCGCGGCCTCGTCGGTCGCGCCCTCATGGCGCAGCTGGGCACCGCCGGCCACCACGTCATCCAGCTGGTGCGCCGCAACCCGAAGCCCTACCAACGGCTGTGGGAGCCCTTCTCCCCCGCCCCGGACCTCCTCGACGGCGTCGACGTCCTCGTCCACCTCGCCGGTGAGCCGCTCTTCGGCCGTTTCAGCGCCGCCCACAAGCAGGCGATCCGCGATTCCCGCGTCACCCCCACGAACCGGCTGGCCCGCCTCGTGGCGGAGAGCTCCTCGGTGCACACGATGATCGCCGCCTCGGCCGTCGGCTACTACGGCGCCGACCGCGGCGACGAGGTCCTCACCGAGACCTCCGAGCGCGGCGAGGGCTTCCTCGCCGACGTCGTCTCCGAGTGGGAGGCCGCCACCGTGGTCGCCGCGGAGGCCGGCAAGCGCGTGATGAACGTCCGTTTCGGCGCGATCATGTCCGCCCGCTCCGGCATGCTCCCGGTGCTCAAGGCCCTGTTCTCCACCGGCCTGGGCGGCAGCTTCGGCGACGGCCAGATCTGGTTCCCGTGGATCTCCATCGACGACGCCACCGACATCCTCACCCGCGGCGTCCTCGACCCCGCCTGGTCCGGCCCCGTCAACGCCGTCTCCCCCACCGAGACCCTCAACCGGGACCTCACCGCCGCGCTGTCCACCGAGCTGCGCCGTCCCGCGTTCATCCCGATCCCCTCCATCGGCCCCGCCATCATCCTCGGCCGGCAGGGCGCCCAGGAACTGGCGTTGGCCAACCAGCGGGTCCGGCCCCAGATGCTTCTCGACGCTGACCACACCTTCCGCTACCCCACCCTCGACCGGACGCTCGCCCACGAGTTGGGCGGTGAGTCGCTTTTCGACGCCGTCCGCGAGCTCGAGGCCCCCGAGGGGGAGAACCAGCTAGGGTTGGACGGGTGACTTCTGCACCCACATCACCCATTCCCGACACCCCGGTGTCCCCGGTCACCCCGGAGCGGATCTCCGAGCTCCTCGACGCCGAGGGTCTCCAGCACCGTCTCGAGTCCGCCCCCGTGGCCGCCGGAGAGACGCCGACGACCATCGTGCGCACCGGTTTCATCAACACGGCCATCGCGATCAGCATCGACGGCGACCAGCTCGTGTGCGACTCCATGTGGCGCGGTGAGGCGCCCAAGGACGAGGCACCGAAGGTCCTCGGTCTGGTCAACGAGTGGAACCAGACCCAGTACATGCCGACTCTGCGCTTCTTCGAGAACTCCGCCGGCGCCGGGCACCTGACCATCAGCGCCCTCCGCCAGATCAACATCGAGCACGGTCTGAGCCGCAACCAGATCGGTGCGTTCATCATGTCCACCCTCGACGGCGTCCTGCGCGCCTACGAGTGGGTCGAGGCCCAGCTCCCCGAGCTGGTCACCTGGGAGGAGAAGCACGACCATGAGTAACCTCAGCCCCGTCACCATCGACCGCATCATCGAGGCCATGCGCGGCTTCGACGTCGAGCTGGAGAAGGTCGGCGACGACGACTCCGGTGTCGCCTCCGCCAACCTCAACGACATCCCCGTCACCTTCGCAGTGCTCGGCTCGGTGTTCATCGTGCGCGCGGACGTCGTCACGGAACAGACGCTCAACGACGCCGACCCGACCCTCTACCTCGCCGCGAACCAGGTGAACTCGATCTCCTTCGGGGCGCGCGCCACCATCGTGGACCGCGCCGAGAACCTCATCGTCCGCACCGAGCGTGACGTGCCCATCGCGGCCGGCATGAACGACGAGCAGCTGGCTGCCTCCGTGCGCGGCGCCGTCGACGCCGTGCTCACCGCCCACGACGGCATCAAGGCCACCGCCGACGACCTCGCCGAGCTGCGCGAGCAGGTCGAGGCGGAGCTCGACGCCGCCGACGAGCAGTAGGCAGCAACCCGGACATGCCGCGAGGGGCTCCCGTCGACAGTGACGGGAGCCCCTCGCGGCATTCTTCGGTTGGCCGCTAGGCCTTCCGGGCCCGCTCCAGTTCCTTCGCGACGTCGAAGTCGGCGGACGGCCACGTCATGTTCATCGACCGCAGCGCATCGAGCATGAGGTACTTCACCGCCATGCGCGCGTACTTCTTCCGGTCGCCCGGAATGCAGTACCAGGGCGCGAAGTCGGTCGACGTGCGCTTCATGGCGATCTCGTAGGCCTCCTGGTACTCGTCCCACAGCTCGCGCTCGTCGAGGTCCCCCGGGTTGTACTTCCAGTGCTTCTCCGGGTTCTCCAGCCGCTCGAGGAGGTTCTCCTTCTGGAACTCCTTCGAGATGTGCAGCATCACCTTGATGATCCGCACGTTGCGGGAGGCCATGTCGCGCTCGAAGTCGACGATCGCCCCGTAGCGACGCTCGATCTCCTCCGGCGGGGCCATCCCGCGCACACGCTGGATGAGCACGTCCTCGTAGTGGGAGCGGTCGAACACGGCGATCTGCCCGACGGCCGGCTCATGCGGGCGTACACGCCACAGGAAGTCGTGCCGACGTTCCTCGGCGGTCGGGGGCCCGAAGCTCCTGATCTTCAGCGCCTGCGGGTCGAAGGCCCGGAACACGTGGCGGATGACCCCGCCCTTGCCGGCCGTGTCCATGCCCTGCAGGACGAGCAGGACGCCACCGGTGCCGGGGACCCCGGAACGGCCGTTGGCGAAGAGCATCTCCTGCAGCTCGTCGAGCTCGTCGTCGTGCTCGTGGAACTCGCGTTCCCAGTCCTCCTTGTCCCACTCGAACCCGGGGGTCGAGGAGGGGTCGACGTCGGCCAGCCGGAAACCGGGGCCGACGCGGTGGGACAGGGCCTCATCCATCGTGAACTGATCCATACCTCAATGGTAGAGATATTCAGCCCACCCGGGAGGGCCCTATTCCGTCGGTTCGTCGGCCTCAGTGTCCTCAGTGTCCCTGAACGGGTTGAGCTCGGAGGCGGCCTGGACGACGTCGTCAAGCACGGCGTGGATGTACGGTGCGGCGACGTCGGAGCCGTACTGGCTGGCCAGCTCGACGCCCTCCACGACGGCGGTGGCGCCGTCGACCTCGGGGTTGAAGAGGATCTCCCACACGCCGACGCGCAGGATGGCGCGGTCGACGGCGGGCAGGCGGTTCAGCTCCCACGTCTCCGCGAGGTAGCGCTCGATCGTCTCGTCGATCGTGTCCAGCTGCTCGGCGGCACCCGTGACGATGTCGCGGGTGTAGGAGGCGATGGGGGCGACGCCGTGCACGTCGACGCGTGCCAGTTCGACGCGGTCCTCCACGACGGCGACGGGGTCGATGTCGCGGGCCTCCGCCTCGAAGAGGATGTCGACGGCGCGCCGACGCGCGCGGTAACGGGCACCGTGGCGACGCCAGTTACGGTCGTCCCCCTCACGCTCCTCGCCGACGCGGTCGGCGGGCTGGTTCTTGGTGTCGGTCAAGTCCGTGACCTACGCGTTGACGCGGGACAGGTACTCACCCGTGCGGGTGTCGACCTTGACGACGTTGCCGGTCTCCAGGAACAGCGGAACCTGGATCTCGGCGCCGGACTCGAGGGTGGCCGGCTTGGTGCCGCCGGTGGAGCGGTCGCCCTGCAGGCCCGGCTCGGTGTGGGTGATCTCGAGGTCGACGGAGATCGGCAGCTCGGCGAAGAGTGCCTCACCCTCGTGGAAGGAGACCTGGACCGGCATGTTCTCCAGGAGGAACTGGGCGGCCTCGCCGAACTTGTCCTCGGACAGCTCGACCTGCTCGTAGTTCTTGTCGTCCATGACGACGTAGGAGGAACCGTCGTTGTACAGGTAGGTCATGTCACGACGGTCAACGGTGGCGGTCTCGACCTTGACGCCGGCGTTCCAGGTCTTGTCGACGTTCTTGCCCGTCAGGACGTCCCTGAGCTTGGTGCGCACGAAGGCGGGGCCCTTGCCCGGCTTCACGTGCTGGAACTCGACGATCTGCTGGAGCTTGCCGTCGACCTTGAGCACAAGGCCGTTCTTGAAATCGGCGGTGGTTGCCACGGAGTGTCTCCCTCGTAATAAATGTCCCGGTTAAATGACCTAATCAGACTACACCACCGGCGACAACGGCCCTAGACGATGCGCAGTTCCTTGCTGGCCGGGGTGATGATGCGGGCCGGTCCCTGGGTGACGAGGATCGTGTCCTCGATGCGCACGCCACCGCGGCCCGGGACGTAGATGCCGGGCTCGATGGTCAGCGTCATGTGCTCGGCCAGCGTGCCCTCGCCGGTCTGCGCGGCCCACGGGCCCTCGTGCACCTCGAGGCCGATGCCGTGGCCGGTGGAGTGGACGAAGTACTCGCCGTAGCCGGCCTCCTCGATGACGGAACGGGCGGCGGCGTCGACGTCGACGAGCCGGGTGCCCGGGGTGGCGGCCTCGATGCCGGCGAGCTGGGCGCGGAGGACGACGTCGTAGACCTCGCGGGCGAAGTCGTCGGCCTCCCCCATGACGACGGTGCGGGTCATGTCGGAGTTGAAGCCACGGGAGTGGGCGCCGAAGTCGAGGATGACCAGGTCACCGCGGCGCAGGATGCGGTCGCCGGCGGTGTGGTGCGGCTTGGCGGAGTGCGGGCCGGAGGCGACGATGGTGTCGAAGCTGGGGCGCTCCGCCCCGAGGCGGCGCATGCGGTGCTCGAGGTCGGCGGCGATGTCCCGCTCGCTGCGGCCGACGGCCAGTTCACCGGCGGCGATGAGGTCGTCGAAGGCCTGGGAGGCGAGCTCCGCGACCTCGACGAGACGCAGGCGCTCGGTGTTGTCCTTGGTCAGGCGGATCTCCTCGATGATGCCGGTGACCGGCACGAGCGTGACGTCCTCGTTGCAGGCCTCCTGCAGGCGCTCCAGCTCGGCGACGGTGACGTGGGAGGCCTCGAAGCCGACGCGGCGGGGCCCCTCGATGCGGCGCAGCAGGGCGAGGGCGGACTGGCGCTCGATGACGGCCTCGATGTCCGGGACCTCCTCCGCGATCTGCGTGGTGTAGCGGCCGTCGGTGCCGATCTCAGCGGTGAGGTCCTTCGCCAGGACGAGGGCACCCTGGGAGCCGGAGAAGCCGGAGAGGTACCGGACGTGGTTGAGGTTGGTCACCAGCATCTCGTCGATGCGCATGCCCGCCAGCCGTGCCGAGAGTGTGCGACGTCGGGTGAGGAATCGGGTGTCCGCGTATGCCATGTGGCCCTCCTGCAAAGGTCTGTGGTGTGGTTCCCCACAACACTAGCGCTTCGCGAGGGCCTCCAGAGCGAGCAGGTAACCGTGCGTGCCGAGCCCGGCGATGACGCCGAGCGCGATCGCCGAGAGGTAGGAGTGCTGACGGAAGGGCTCCCGGGCGTGCACGTTGGAGATGTGCACCTCGATGAAGCCGGCGCCGTCGGCGACCTCGGCGAGGGCGTCGCGGAGGGCGACGGAGGTGTGGGTGAACCCGCCCGGGTTGATGATCACGGGCCAGCCGGCGTCGGCGGCCTCGTGCACCCAGTCGATGAGCTCACCCTCGTGGTTGGACTGGCGGCAGTCGACGTCGACACCGAGCTCGGCGGCGCGGTCCCGGATCTGCTTCTCGACGTCCGCGAGCGTCGTCGAACCGTACACCTCCGGCTGTCGCCTGCCGAGGCGGTTGAGGTTGGGGCCGTTGAGGACGAGGACGTGCACGGCGCTACTCCCCGGAGATGGCGGCGTAGGCGGACTCGAGCTCCTCCGTCGACGGGCCCGCCAGGCGGGTGGTCTCGCCGACGCCGGTGAGCGCGACGAAGCGGATGTTGCCGTCGCGGTTCTTCTTGTCGCGGGTCATCGCGGCGTAGAGCTCCGCGAAGTGGCCGGCCGGGTAGGTGGTCGGCAGGCCGATGGACTGCAGGATGCGCTCGTGGCGGGCGACCAGGTCGGCGTCGATGAGGCCGCGGGCGTGGGAGAGCTGGGCGATGAACATCATACCGACGGCGACGGCGTGGCCGTGGCGCCAGCGGTAGTTCTCCCGCAGCTCGACGGCGTGGCCGAAGGTGTGGCCGTAGTTGAGGATCTCGCGCAGACCGGACTCCTTGAGGTCCTGGCCCACGACATTCGCCTTGACCTGCACGGAGCGGGCGATGAGTTCGGGGAGGTGGCCGTCGGCACGCAGGCAGGCGACGGGGTCGTCCTCGTAGCGCTCGAGGATGACCGGGTCGGCGATGAAGCCGGTCTTGATGATCTCCGCGGAGCCGGCGATGAGCTCGTCCATCGGCAGGGTGGCCAGGCGGTCGAGGTCGATGAACACGGCGGTCGGCTCGTGGAACGCGCCGACGAGGTTCTTGCCGGCGGCGGTGTTGATGCCGGTCTTGCCGCCGACGGCGGCGTCGACCATGGCCAGCAGCGTGGTCGGCACCTGGATCACCCGGATGCCGCGCATCCAGGCGGCGGCGACGTAGCCGGCGAGGTCAGTGACGGCTCCGCCGCCGAGGCCGATGACGGCGTCACCGCGGCCGAAGGTCTCCTCCCCCAGGCGGTCCCACAGGGCGCCGGCGACCTCGAGGGACTTGCCCTCCTCGGCGTCGGGCACCTCGACGAGGACGGTCTCCAGGCCCCGCTCCGTGAGGGCCCCGCCGAGCTTCTCGGCGGGGGCCACGAGGGTCGGCTGGTGGATGACCATGACCTTGGCGGCCCCGGTCGCGGCGGCGCAGTCGGCGACGGCGGCGTCGAGGTCGTGGTCGATGGTGACCTCGTAGGGGGCGGGTCCGTTGACCTTGATGATCGTCACGTGGGAAGTCCTTACTGTGGCGGGCGTCTACAGGGTGTCGAGGAAGCCGAGGATGTCGGCGACGGACTGCTGGGGCGCCCGTCCGTCGGTGCGGACCCGGAAGTCCGCCACCTCATGGTAGAGCGGTGCGCGCTGCTCCAGCAGGTGGCGGTAGTGCGCGGCGGGGTCCTCGGAGGCGAGGACGGGGCGGGTGGCCTCATGCGCGGTGCGGCGCACGCCCTCCTCGACGGAGACGTCGATCCACACGACGCAGTGGCCGGCGAGCAGCTCGCGGGTGGAGTCGGTGAGCACCGCTCCCCCGCCGAGGCTGACGACACCGCCGGTGGTCAGCGCGTGCGCGACGTGGCGGGCCTCGAGCTCGCGGAAGGCGGGCTCGCCCAGGTCGCTGAAGACCTCACCGCAGGAACGGCCGGCCTCCTCCTCGATGAGCTGGTCGGAGTCGACCAGCGGCAGGGACAGGGCGCGGGCCAGGCGGCGGCCGATGGTCGACTTGCCGGCGCCGGGCGGGCCGACGAGGACCACCTTGGGCCGGGTGTGGCAGACCGCGGCGCTGAGGTCCGGGGTGGTCACCTAGGCCTCCCCGTCGTCCTGGAAGCGCAGTCGCTCGGCGACGTACTCCTGGTACGCCTCGATGTTGCGGCGGGTCTCCGCGAGGGAGTCACCGCCGAACTTCTGCAGGACGGCGCGGGCGAGCACGAGGGTCACCATGGCCTCGGCGACGACGCCGGCGGCGGGGACGGCGCAGACGTCGGAACGCTGGTGGATGCCGGTTGCGGCGGAGCCGTCGGCCATGTCGACGGTCCGCAGCGCGCGCGGGACGGTGGAGATCGGCTTCATCGCGGCGCGGACCCGGAGGGTCTGGCCGTTGGTCATGCCACCCTCGAGGCCACCGGCGCGGTTGGTCAGACGCTCGACGCCGTCGTCGGTGCGCACCATCTCGTCGTGGGCCTCGCTGCCGCGGCGGCGGGCCTCCTCGAAGCCGTCGCCGACCTCGACGCCCTTGATCGCCTGGATGCCCATGAGGGCGGCGGCCAGCTGCGCGTCGAGACGGTCATCGCCCGAGATGTGCGAACCCAGGCCGATGGGCAGGCCCTCGACCACGACCTCGACGATGCCGCCGAGGGTGTCGCCGGCCTTCTTGGCGGCCTCGATCTCGGCGATCATGGAGGCCTCGGTCTCCTTGTCGAAGGCGCGCACCGGCGACTCGTCGATGGCCTCCAGGTCGGCGAAGGTCGGCTCGGGGCCGGTGTAGGCCTCGGAGCGGCCGATGGAGATGACGTGGCTGAGCACCTCGACGCCGAGGGTCTCACGCAGGAAGTTGCGCGCGACGGTGGCGGCGGCGACGCGGGCGGCGGTCTCCCGGGCGGAGGAACGCTCGAGGATCGGGCGGGCCTCGTCGTGGTCGTACTTGATCATGCCGGCGAAGTCGGCGTGCCCCGGGCGCGGACGGGTGAGCTTGGCTCCCCGGCCGGAGGTCATCGCGGCGGCGACCTCCTCGTCGTCCATGTCGAGCGGGTCGGCGGACATGATGGTCGTCCACTTGGGCCACTCGGTGTTGCCGATCATGATCGCGATCGGGCTGCCGAGCGTCTTGCCGTGGCGGATGCCGGTGAGCAGGGTGAGTTCATCGGCCTCGAACTTCATGCGCGCGCCACGGCCGTAGCCGAGGCGACGGCGGGCGAGCTGCCAGGAGATCTCTTCCCGGGTCACGGGGACACCGGCGGGCATGTGTTCAAGCAGGGCAACCAGGGCCTGACCGTGGGATTCCCCTGCTGTAGTCCATCGAAGCATGCGGACAGTATCTCATGAGTGGCAAGTCACACCGGCCATGACTCCCGAAACCACGGCGATCAGTGCCCCCACCAGCATCGACGGCCCGTGCGGCACGACCTCCGCCCGCGTGACGACGCCCCGCCCCACCGTCACCGCCGACGCCGTCAGCACCGCGAGAATCACCGCCCCCACGCCGCCTGCGGCGGCGGCCAGGGTGCCGAGGCTGAGGGCGAGTTTCACGTCCCCGCCCCCGATGCCCCGGCCGGGCAGGTGGAACGCGGCCCAGGCCACTCCCCCGAGGGCCACGGCCGGTTCCGTGAGCAGCGCGCCCGCCAGCGCGCCGAGGGCGGCGGGCAGGGTGAGGGGGTCGGGCAGGCGGCGCCGGCGTTCGTCGGCAAGCACCAGCGCCACGGCCCACCCGACGATGACCGTGACGGCTCCCCCGAGCACCCACATGCCCCGCAGGCTACTGCAGGGACGCCTCCAGCGCGCGGCGCATGGCGGCCCGCGGCGCGGGACGGCCGGTGAACTGCTCGAACTGGCCGTACGCCTGGTGCGCGAGCATGACGTGCCCGCCGACGGTGAGGTAGCCGTTCGCGGCGGCCGCCACCGTCAGCGGGGTGGGCCAGGGCTCGTAGATGACGTCGAGGATCGGGGCATGCGCGAGCGCCTGCTCATGCCCCTCCACGGCGGCCGAGGGCACCGTGGAGACGATGACCTCGGCGTCCGCGGCGGCGGCCCGCAGGTCGGTGTCGAAACCCCGGAAACGGAACTCCACGCCGAAGGGCTCCAGGAGGGGTGCCAGCTCGGCGCTGCGGTCGGAACGGTTGATCACCGTGATGTCCTCGACCCCCGCGTTCGCCAGCGCCCAGAGGGCGGGACGGGCCGTGCCGCCGCCGCCGATGACGAGTGCGCGGCGGGTGGTCGCCAGGCGCTCCCCCAGCAGCTCGTCGAGGGCCCCGGAGATGCCGTCGCAGTCGGTGTTGTCGGCCCGCCACCCCGCCTCCGTGCGGACGAGGGTGTTGGCGGAGCCGATCTGACGCGCCCGGTCGGTGACCTCGTCGGCGAACTCGAGGGCCGCGAACTTGGCGGGCATGGTCACCGAGAAACCCCGGTACGTCTCGTCGGCCTCCCCGACGATGCGGGGCAGGTCCTCGGCGGTGCACTCGATGCGGGTGTAGTCCCAGTCGGACATCCCCAGATCCTCGTAGCCGGCGTTGTGCAGGATTGGCGAACGCGAGTGCTCGATCGGCGAGCCGAGCACCGCCGCGCGGTACCGGATGTCGGGGGCGGTCAGCGGGTGGCTCATCGGTTCGTGTCCAGGACGCCGGACTCCAGGGCCTGCTGCACGTCGGCGAGGTGCTCCTCGAAGGTGTCGTTGAACACCGTCGTGCCGTCCTGGTCGACCGTGACGAAGAAGAGCCAGTTGCCCTCCGCCGGGTTCTCCATGGCGGTGATCGCCTCCATGGAGGCCGCCGCGATCGGGGTCTCCGGCAGACCGTCCTTCGCGTAGGTGTTCCACGGGGTGACCGTGGCGCGGTCCTCGTCGGTGGTGGCGACCTCGACGTCGGGCAGACCGTAGTTGACGGTGGAGTCGAACTCGAGACGCATCGGCTCCTCGAGACGGTTGAGGATCACGCGGGCGACCTTGTCGAAGTCCCCCGCCGGGGCCTCACGCTCCACCAGCGACGCCGCCGTGAGCAGCTCGTACGGGGTCAGCTCGAGGGCGCGGGCGCGCTCGACGATGCCGGTGTCGTTGAACTGGCGGGCCGACCGGGTGATGAGGTCGGTGATGATGCCCTCGGCGTCCAGCTCCGGGTTGACCACGTACTGGCCCGGGACGATGAGCCCCTCGAGGCGCTTCGGGTCGTTGCCCCGCGCGGCGACCGCCTCGCGGGCCCACTCCGGCACACCCAGGGCGACGAGGTCGGCGTTCGAGCCGACCTGCTCCAGCTCGGCGGCGGAGATGCAGTTGGTGGAACCCTCGGTGCAGGTCACCCGGGAGATCTGGGAGTAGATGCCGGGGCGGGTGCTGCCGCCGACCACGGTGACGTCGAGAAGCGTGGAACCGCCGTGGATGTCGAGGAGCTCCACGCGGTTGACCGGGTCCAGCAGTGCCTGGACCGCGGCGGCCGCGGACATCTCCCCCTGCAGACGGTAGAAGCCCGGCTGGATGTTGCCGGCGTCGGGGTTGTTGGCGGCGGCGGTCTGGAAGGCGGAGTCGGTCTTGACGATGCCGCGCTCCTCCAGCTCCGGACCCAGCTGCGACACCGAGGACCCCTCGGGGATCTCGACGAGCTGGTACACGCCGTTGCCGCTGCCCCGGTAGTCACGGTCGGCCACGGTCTCCCCGCCCCCGGAGATCTGCACCCCGATGTAGATGACGGCGCCGATGAGCAGCACCAGCGAGGCGATGAGCACGGCCAGACCACGCTGGCGGCGCTTCACGTACTTCGGGTCCATGCGACGGCCACCGGGGCCGCGCTGCTGGGTGCTAGTGGTCATGGATGCAGCTCCTGTGGGTTGTCGGCAGCTCGCGCGTCGAGCCAGGACTGGAGGATCTCGACTGCGGCCGCCTGATCGATGACCTTACGGCCGTCCTTCTCCGAGACACCGGAGGCCCGGAGCGCGGCGGTCGCGGCGACGGTGGTCAGCCGCTCGTCGGCCATCCGCACGGGAATGGACCGACCCGCGTTGCTCAGACGGCGGTGGAGGCGGAAGGCGATCTCCTTCGCATGCTTCACGCTCACCGAACCGTGCCCCTTGAGGGTCCGGGGCAGGCCCACGACGACCTCGACGGCGTCATACTCGTCGATGATCTCCAGGAGACGGTCGATGTCCCCCTTGTCGCGGTCCTTGAAGCCGGTCTCCCGGGCGACGGTCTCCACGGGCATCGCCAGCCGGGCGTCACGGTCGGACGCGGCCACGCCGATGCGCACGGTCCCCACGTCGAGACCGATGCGGCGTCCGGGACCGGGATCGTCGGCGCCGGGGGTGTCCGGGGTGACCTTCATGGGGAGACGGTGACCTTTCGTGGAGTGGTTGCGTGGTGCGCCTTAAACGTATCCGCCCTCACAACGATGACATGACATGAACCCCGGCGTGTCTCAGGACCTTCCCAGGGGTTACCCCCAGGAAGGTCACAGCCGCTACACCGGAATTCAGGATACTCAGGCCACTAGAGTGCGGCGAGCTCCTCGCGCACGGCGCGGAAACCGGCGTCGAGCCCCTCGGCGTTCGAGCCGGAGCCCTGCGCCATGTCCGGCTTGCCGCCGCCGCGGCCGTCGACGTAGCCCGACAGCAGCTTGACCAGCTCGCCGGACTTCACGCCCAGCTCGATGGCCTCCTTGGTGGCGCCGACGATGAACGGCAGCTTGCCGCCGTCCACCGAGGCCAGCACCACGACGCCCGGCTTGCCCGCCAGGCGGCCGCGCAGGTCGGTGGCGACGGTGCGCAGGTCACCGCCGGAGACGCCGTCCGGCAGGCGGTGGGTGAGCACGGTGAACTGCCCGGCCTCCACGGCCTGGTCGAGCAGCGCACCGGTCTGGGAGGCCAGCTGCTGACGGTGCAGGTTGGCGATCTCCTTCTCGGCGGCACGCAGCTTCTCGGTGAGGGAGGCGATGCGCTCCGGCAGCTCCTCGCTGGGGGCCTTGAGGGAGGCGGCCAGGCCGGAGGCCAGGGCGGCCTCCTTGGACAGGTAACGGAAGGAGTCCATGCCGGAGTAGGCCTCGATGCGGCGGGCGCCGGAACCGACGGAGGACTCGCCGAGGACGGCGACGGGACCGATCTGAGAGGTGTGCTCCGTGTGGGTGCCACCGCAGAGCTCGATGGAGAACGGGCCGCCGATCTCGACGACGCGGACGTCGTTGCCGTAGTTCTCGCCGAACAGCGCCATGGCGCCCATCTTCTTGGCCTCGTCGAGGGTGGTCTCGATGGTGTTGACCGGGAAATCCGCGTCGACGGCCTGGTTGGCGATGGTCGAGATCTCCTCCAGCTGCTCCGGGGTGAGCTGCTCGGTGTAGTTGAAGTCGAAGCGCAGGTAGCCCGGGCGGTTGAGGGAGCCGGCCTGCACGGCGGTGGGGCCGAGCACCTCACGCAGTGCGGCGTGGATGAGGTGGGTGCCGGTGTGGGCCTGGCGGGCGCCGTGGCGCCATGCCTCGTCGACCTCGGCGCTGACGCGCTGGCCGAGCTCGATGCCGCCGGCGGTCACCTTCGCCTTGTGGACCCACAGCTTCTTGCCGACCTTCTGGACGTCGTTGACCTCCAGGATCGTGCCCTCGGAGACCAGGCGGCCGCGGTCGGCGGTCTGGCCGCCGGACTCGGCGTACAGCGGGGAGACGTCGAGGATGACCTCGACGTCGTCGCCCTCCACGGCCTGGGTGACGGACTGGCCGTCCTTGACCAGGCCGAGGACGGTGGCGTCGGCGGTGAGGTCGGAGAAGCCCACGAACTCGGTCGGGTTGTTGTCGACCCACTCACGGTAGACGGAGACGTCGGCGTGTCCGTGCTTCTTGGCCAGGTTGTCGGCCTTGGCGCGGGCGCGCTGCTCGCTCATGGCGGCCTCGAAGCCGGCGACGTCGACCTCCAGGCCGGCCTCGGCGGCCATCTCCAGGGTGAGGTCGATGGGGAAGCCGTAGGTGTCGTGCAGGGTGAAGGCGTCCTCGCCGGAGAACTGGGTGATGCCCTGCTCCTTGATGGCGGAGGCGGCCTCGTCGAAACGGTGGGTGCCGGACTCCAGGGTCTTGAGGAAGGCGCGCTCCTCGGTGACCGCGGTGCGGATGATGCGCTCGCGGTTCTCGGCGATCTCCGGGTAGGACGGGGTCATGGTGTCCATGATGACGGTCATGAAACGCTCCATGGTCTCACCGGTGGCGCCGAGCAGACGGGCGGAACGGATGATGCGGCGCAGCAGACGACGCAGGATGTAGCCGCGGCCCTCGTTGGAGGGGGTGACGCCGTCGAGGATGAGCATCATGCCGGTGCGGGAGTGGTCGGCGATGACGCGGAAACGGATGGCGTCCCGGCCATCGCCCTCGTACTTCGCGCCGGTGATCTCCTCGGCGGCGTCGATGACGGGGCGCAGGAGGTCGGTCTCGTAGACGTTGTCGACGCCCTGCAGCAGGCAGGCGACACGCTCGACGCCCATGCCGGTGTCGATGTTCTTCTTCGGCAGGTCACCGATGATCTCGAAGGTGTCCGGGCCGGTGCTCCTGCCGCGCTCCTTCTCCATGAAGACCAGGTTCCAGATCTCCAGGTAGCGGGTGTCGTCGACGGCCGGGCCGCCCTCGGCGCCGTGCTCGGGGCCACGGTCGAAGTAGATCTCGGAGCAGGGGCCGCACGGGCCGGGCACGCCCATGTGCCAGTAGTTGTCGGCCATGCCGAGGCGCTGGATGCGCTCCGCCGGGATGCCGACGACGTTCTCCCAGATGTCGGCGGCCTCGTCGTCGTCGAGGTAGACGGTGACCCACAGGCGCTCCGGGTCGAGGCCGTAGCCGCCCTCGGACACCGGGTTGGTCAGCAGCGCCCAGGCGTGCTTGATGGCGCCCTCCTTGAAGTACTGGCCGAAGGAGAAGTTGCCGGCCATCTGGAAGAAGGTGTTGTGGCGGGTGGTGATGCCGACCTCGTCGATGTCGAGGGTGCGCACGCACTTCTGGATGGAGGTGGCGGTGCCGTTCTTGAACGGCGGGTTCTGCTCACCCAGGAAGTAGGGCTTGAACGGAACCATGCCGGCGTTGACGAACAGCAGGNNGTGGCCGGCCTTGACGAAGTGGTCGGTGAAACGCTCCCGGATCTCATGGGTCTGCACGGGCGTGGTCCTTCCAGGGGTTGGCAGTTCTTACAACGGCCCCACTTTACCCCCTGGGTACGTCAGACACCGGAAGAGCCCTGGCTGAGGGCCTGCAGCTCCGCCACGTCCACCGGGCACAGGCGACCGGGGCCCCTAGGGGCGGCGCACCATGAACCCGAGCTGGCCGACGTAGAGGTGCTCCCCCTCCAGGTGGAAGCCCAGTTCGGTGCTGCCGTCGCAGTTGTTCCCGAGGCTCGGCTTGGAGCGCATGTGGGCGAGGAAGGCGTCGACGTTCTCGCAGGGGACGCGGATCCAGAAGCCCTGGTCACAGCTGCGGTACTTCTCCCGGATACCCGGTGGCAGCCACGGATTCTCGCGCCAGCCCTCCAGGGCCGGGCCCTCCCGCGCGAACTGACGCGCGGCCTCTGTCTGACGCACCGAGCCGGAGGGGTAGATGCGCCGGATTTCGGCGATGTAGTGGGTGGCGAGCGTGGTCAGGTCCGGGTAGCGGCCGCAGCTGCGGGCGACCGGCCGGGTCGGGGAATCTCTGTGTAGTGTCCTCATATTCCTATGCTATATGGACTTGCCACGGAAAGTTATGGCTTTCACAGACAGAATTCAGCGGCCACGTACAATGCGCCGCAGCCGCCCGATGTAGTCGGCGATGCGCTTCTCCGCGCCGTGCGGTTTCGGCTCGTAGTAGACGGCGTCCGCCAACTCCTCCGGCAGGTACTGCTGCGTGACCACCCCGCGCGGATCGTCGTGCGGGTACACGTAGCCCACGGCGTGACCGAGTTTCTTCGCCCCCTCGTAGTGCCCGTCCCGCAGATGCGGCGGCACATGCCCGATCCGCCCCTCCCGGACGTCCTGCTGCGCCCGGTTGATGGCCTCGTAGACGGCGTTCGACTTCGGGGCGGTCGCCAGGTGGACCGTCGCCTGCGCCAGGGTGAGCCGCGCCTCGGGCAGACCGATGAGCGCCACGGCCTGCGCCGCCGCCACCGCCGTCTGCAGGGCGGTGGGATCGGCCATGGCGATCTCCTCGCTCGCCGCGATCACCAGCCGCCGGGCGATGAACCGCGGGTCCTCCCCCGCCTCGATCATGCGCGCCAGGTAGTGCAGCGCGGCGTCGACGTCCGAGCCGCGGATCGACTTGATGAAGGCACTGACCACGTCATAGTGCTGGTCCCCGTCACGGTCGTAGCGGACGACGGCACGGTTGACGTTGTCACGGATCACCTCCGTGCTTATCGACGCCCCGTCGGCCACCGCCTCCGCGGCGGCCTCCAGGTACGTGAGGGCGCGGCGGGCGTCGCCGCCCGCGAGGAGGACGAGCTGCTCGAGGGCGTCGTCGTCGATACGCACGCGACCGGCGAGCCCCCGCTCGTCGTGCAGCGCGCGGGTGAGGACGTCGCGCACGGCGGCGTCGTCGAGCGGCTGCAGCTGCAGCAGCAGCGAGCGCGACAGAAGCGGGGCCACCACGGAGAAGGAGGGGTTCTCGGTGGTCGCGGCGACGAGCAGGACGGTGCGGTTCTCGACGGCCGCGAGCAGCGCATCCTGCTGCGTCTTCGAGAAACGGTGGACCTCGTCGATGAACAGGACCGTGCGCTGCCCGTGGATGAGGTCGCGGCGGGCGCGGTCGATGACCTCGCGGACCTGCTTCACGCCCGAGGTGAGCGCGGAGAGACCGACGAAGTTCTGGTCGGTGGCCGTCGAGATGAGCGACGCGATCGTCGTCTTGCCCGTGCCCGGCGGCCCGTAGAGGATGACCGAGGCCTCCCCCGACCCCTCGATGAGGCGACGCAGGGGGCGGCCGGGGCCGAGCAGGTGCTCCTGCCCGGCGACCTCGTCGAGGGTGCGCGGGCGCATCCGTGCCGCGAGCGGGGCATGGTCGCCCACGCGGAAGAAGTCGGAGCCGTGGCTCTCGGCCACCGGCTCGTCACCGAAGAGCGCGTCCTGTCCCACCGGCCCCCTAGCGGACCGGCAGCCCCGGCTCGGCGACCCGGTCGGCGATGCCCTGGCTGAACGCGGCGATGACGCCGTAGGACGGGTCCGTGCCGCGGGCGGCGTAGCGGGCCAGCGCCTCGAAGGTCTCGAAGATGTCGCGGCGCACGACGATCTCCTCGGCCGTGAACGGGCCGTGCGAGGCCGGGCGCAGCAGATCGGTGACACCCTCGACGGTGTTCGGGTCGATGTGCTGGTCCTGCTCCTCCGCCTCGTGCAGGACCGCGACGGCCGCCGACATCGAGCCGAAGTGCAGCAGCGCCACACTCGACAGGGCCCAGCCCAGGAGGGCGGCCATGATGCGCGAGTGCAGGTGCGCCTCGTTCTTCACGTTCGGCCACAGACGGTCGACCTCGTGCGACCAGGCGTCGACGAAGACGTCGGCCTCGTCATCCGAGATCGGGTGGCTGAACAGGAACTGGGGGAACCCGGCAATGACGCACGCCAGGTCGAAGGACACGTCCCGGAAACCGGCCCACTCGTAGTCGAGGAAGTGGGTCGTCTCGGAGACGATGATGTTGTCCGGTGACAGGTCGAAGGGCGTGAACGCCCGGTGGTGCGCCGAGAGCAGACGGTTGCGGCCGTCCGCGGCGAACTGGCTCACCAGGTCCGGGATCTCGATGCCGGCGCTGCGCAGCAGCTCCTCACCGATGTGGATGGACTGGATGAGGGCGGCGTCACGGAGCTTCTGGATCTCCGAGGACTCCGGGTGATTCCGCAGCATGCGCGTGAACAGGATGTTGAAGTCCTGCTCCCGCTCCGCCGTGCCGGCGTGCATGCGCCCCAGGGCGGTGCCCAGGTTGCGCAGGATCGAGACCCGACGCTCCGGGTCCTCGAGCTCCAGCAGATCGGCGAAGGTGTCGCCGTCGCCGGAGTCCGTGAGCACGATGATGCGTTGCGTCACGTCGTAGGCGAGCAGGACCGGACCGGGACGCACCTCCTCGCTCAGCGAGGTGGTGAACTGGTAGGAGACGATCTCCCGGACGAGGGCCGCGTCATCCAGCCGGTCGCCCGTCTCCGGGACGAACTTGAGGATGACGGAGCGCTGCTGCAGAAACGGCGACGATGCGACACGTGCGCGGAGTACCACCGCGCTGCCGGATCCGCTCAGCTGCGTCACGTCGGTCAGCTGCTGCGTACCTCCGAAACGCCGCGAGAGCAGGTCCTCGGCGATGTCGACGATGTCGGCGTGCTTGAGCATTGCTTAGGCCTTCTCACCCTTCTCGGGGGCCGGCTTGCCACCCTGCTGGGCAGGCTTGGCCGGCTTGGCGTCGATGCCGGCCTCCTTGCGCTGCTGCGCGGTGATCGGGGCCGGGGCCTCGGTCAGCGGGTCCACGCCGCCACCGGACTTCGGGAAGGCGATGACGTCGCGGATGGAGTCGAAGCCGCCGAGCAGGGAGACGATGCGGTCCCAGCCGAAAGCGATGCCGCCGTGCGGCGGGGCGCCGAAGGCGAAGGCGTCGAGAAGGAAGCCGAACTTCTCCTGCGCCTCCTCCGGGGCGATGCCCATGACGTTGAAGACACGCTCCTGGACGTCACGCTCGTGGATACGGATCGAACCGCCGCCGATCTCGTTGCCGTTGCACACGATGTCGTAGGCATAGGCGGTGGCCTCGCCCGGGGTCTCGTCGAAGGTGTCCTTCCACTCCGGCTTCGGGGAGGTGAAGGCGTGGTGGACCGCGGTCCACGCGGAGGAGCCCAGGGCGACGTCGCCGGAGGCGGTGGCGTCGGCGGCCGGCTCGAACAGCGGGGCGTCGACGACCCAGGTGAAGGCCCAGTCGCCCTCCTTGATGAGGCCGAGCTTGTCGGCGATCTCACCGCGGGCGGCACCGAGCAGCGCGCGGGAGGACTTGGCGTCGCCGGCGGCGAAGAAGATGCAGTCGCCCGGCTTCGCGCCGACGTGCTCGGCGATGCCGGCACGCTCCTCGTCGGTGATGTTCTTGGCGACGGGGCCACCCAGCTCGCCGTCCTCGCCGACGAGGATGTAGGCGAGGCCCTTGGCGCCGCGCTGCTTGGCCCACTCCTGCCAGCCGTCGAGCTGACGACGCGGCTGGGAGGCACCACCCTCCATGACGACGGCACCGACGTAGTCGTTCTTGAACACGCGGAAGGTGGTGTCCTTGAAGAACTCGGTGCACTCGGTGATCTCGATGTCGAAGCGCAGGTCCGGCTTGTCGGAGCCGAAGCGGCGCATGGACTCGGCGTAGGTGATGCGCGGGATCGGGGTGGTGATCTCGTAGCCGATGAGCTTCCACAGCTCGACGAGGATCTCCTCGGCCAGGGCGATGACGTCGTCCTGGTCGACGAAGCTCATCTCGACGTCCAGCTGGGTGAACTCCGGCTGGCGGTCGGCGCGGAAGTCCTCATCGCGGTAGCAGCGGGCGATCTGGTAGTAGCGCTCCATGCCGGCGACCATGAGCAGCTGCTTGAACAGCTGCGGGGACTGCGGCAGGGCGTAGAAGGAGCCCGGCTTGAGGCGTGCCGGCACGAGGAAATCACGCGCGCCCTCCGGGGTGGAGCGGGTCAGCGTCGGGGTCTCGATCTCGGTGAAGTCGTGGTTGTCCAGGACGCGACGGGCGGCACGGTTGGCCTCGGAGCGCAGGCGCAGGGCCTGTGCCTGACGGTCGCGGCGCAGGTCCAGGTAGCGGTACTTGAGGCGGGTCTCCTCGCCGACCTCGCCGCCCTGGGAGGAGTCGTCGATCTGGAACGGCAGGGCCGCCGCCTCGTTGAGGACGGTGAGCTCGGTGACGTTGAGCTCGATGTCGCCGGAGGCCAGGTTCGGGTTCTCGGAGCCTTCCGGGCGCGGCTCGACGACGCCGGTCACCTGGATGCAGTACTCGGAACGCAGGTCGTGGGCGCGCTCGGCGACCTCGGACTCACGGAAGACGACCTGGGCGAGGCCGGAGCGGTCACGCAGATCGATGAAGATGACTCCTCCGTGGTCGCGGCGGCGGGCCACCCAGCCCGTCAGGGTCACGGTCTGGCCAGCGGATTCTTTGCGGAGGTCGCCCGCGAGGTGAGTGCGCAGCACGTTCGTTCTACGTCCTTCCAGGATGTGTCACAGAAATGGTCGGCAACTGCCCCCGCTCGGCGGGCAGTCGTGTTCTCCGGGGAAGTGTACCCCGCCCCGAAACCGACCGGTCCACTCCCCCACGGGCACGTGTGATCTATGGCATTATCAACACATGACCTTCCGTAAAGACGCCAACGTCACTGGTGGTCGCCGCGCCACCACGGGCGGCAGTGGCGGACGCATCGCCGCCGGCGGCGGTATCGGCTCCCTTCTGCTCATCGGGCTGTTCCTCCTGATGGGTGGAAACCCCTCCGACATCGGCGGCATGCTCGGTGGCGGACAGTCGGGCGGTGGCCCCGAGAGCACCCTCGAGCACTGCAACACCCCCGAGGACGGAAACAAGCACGCGGACTGCCGCGTCGACTTCACCGCCCAGTCGGTGGACCAGATGTGGGCGACGATGCTGCCCGAGCAGGCCGGCATCGAGTACCGCGAGCCGGGCCGCGTCGTGTTCGAGAACGTGGTCGCCTCCGGGTGCGGCCAGGCCACCTCGGCCACGGGCCCCTTCTACTGCCCGGCCGACCAGTCGGCCTACTTCGACGTGTCCTTCTTCGACCAGCTCAACCGCATCGGCGGCACCAACTCCCCGCTGGCGCAGATGTACATCGTGGCCCACGAGTTCGGCCACCACATCCAGCAGCTGGAGGGCACCCTGTCCCTGTCCAACTACAACGATCCCGGCGAGGACTCCAACGCCGTGAAGATCGAGCTGCAGGCCGACTGCTACGCCGGCATCTGGGTCGCCCACGCCGACAAGGGCGAGAACGCCATGCTGGAGCCGATCACCCGCGAGCAGGTGGCCGGTGCCATCGACACCGCGCGTGCCGTGGGTGACGACAACATCCAGAAGCGCTCCGGCGGCGAGGTCCGCCCGGACCTGTGGACCCACGGTTCCTCCGAGCAGCGCCAGAACGCCTTCCTCACCGGCTACAACGAGGGCACCATGGCCGCCTGCGACACCCTGGAGCGCGGCGTGTACCGCTAGGTTCCCCCCGCTTCTCGACGCCCCCCTGCACCCCGAACTCACACCGTGAGTTCGGGGTGCTTTTCCTCGTCCGGCCCGCTGAAGCCCAGCCGCTCCCGCTCCGCCCTGATGATGGCCTCCGCGAGCTGTCCCTCCGTGACGTCCACGGCGTCGTCCACCTGCGCGGACTCGGAGGGTCGGGCATAGGCGTCGAAAAGCTGTGTCTTGCCGGCGAGCATCTCCACCATGCGCTCGTCGACGGTGTCGTCGCCGATGAGGCGGTGCACCAGCACCGTGGAGGTCTGCCCCATGCGGTGGGCGCGGGCGATGGCCTGCGCCTCGATCGAGGGCTTGACCTGGGGTTCGACGAGGATGACCACGGAGGCGGCCTGGATGTTGAGTCCGGTGCCACCCGCGGTGATCTGGGCGATGAGGGCGGAGCCGGCGGGGGCGGCGGCGAGGTCGTCGATGAGCTCCTGACGGGCGGCCGGAGAGACCTGCCCGGAGAGCCGCCCGACGACGCGGTCCCCCAGCTCCTCCTCGAGGCGGTCGAGCACGTCGAGGAAGTAGGTGAAGATGAGCACGCGCCGGTCGGCCTCGGCGGCCTCCTCGACGATCTCGCGGATGCGCTCCAGCTTCGCGGGCACCGCGTTCGGGGTGGTCATGGCGGCGCGGCGCATGGCCATGAAGTTCCCGGCGCGCACGGCCTCGGCGTAGTGGCGGTGGTCGGCCGGGGTGAGGTCGATCCAGTCGGTCTGTTCGAGGCGCTCGGGGAGTTCGTCAAGGACGTCGGCTTGATTGCGGCGCAGGTAGGCCGGGGCGATGTGCCGGCGGAAGTCCGCGGCCTGCATCGTCGACATGCCCGTGGTCAGCAGGTCGGGGGCCACGAAGCCGACGAGCGTGGCGAACTCCTGGACGCGGTTCTCCAGCGGCGTGCCCGAGAGCAGCAGGGCGTGGGAGGCGGCGTCGATGAACCGGCGCACCGCCTTCGTGCGGCCGGTGGAGGGGTTCTTGATCATGTGGGCCTCGTCGACGACGACGAAGTCCGGGTGGCGCAGCTGCGTGGTGCGCGCGCCGTCGTAGGTGAGCAGGCAGATGCCGCCGGTCTCCTCCCACGCGCGGACGGCGTCGACGCGGTCGGTGCCGTGGGCCCGGTAGACGGGCAGGTCGGTGAAGCGGCGGGACTCGCGCTCCCAGTTCGTCATCACCGACGCCGGGCACACGACGAGGGTGTGCCGCCGCCCCTCGGCGTAGAGGTGCGCGGCGGCGGCCAGCGCCTGGACGGTCTTGCCCAGACCCATGTCGTCGCCGAGGATGACCTTCTGCTGCACGAGTGTGAAGCGGGCGCCGAAGGACTGGTAGCCGCGCAGGTGCAGGTCGGTCAGGTGGGTCCGGTCGAGGCGGAGGGCGCGGATCCGCTCGAGGACGTCGGCGTCCAGGTCGTCGCCGCCCTCGACCTCCAGGTCGAGCAGGGTGGCCAGCAGCGCCTGGTAGTGGGCGGGTCGGCTGAGGTAGTCGGCCCACGTGTCCCCGGAGAGGCTCACCGGACGGGCCGGGGCGAGGATGTCGGGGTTGACGTGGGCCCAGTCGATGTCGTCGCTGAACTCGCGCCACTCGGGTGAGCCGGGGTCGGCGAGCACGTCCCACAGCCCACCGGTGGCGGGGATCTTCTCCGCGTACGCGAGGATGCGCCGGCGGCGGGCGCGCTGGATCTCGTCGAGGACGTTGATCTGGTCGAACTGCGCCAGCAGCCGGACCAGTCCGGTGGCCGCCTGGGTGGGGGTGTCGCCGATGCCGGTGGTGTGCGTGCCGACGGCCTCCTGCCGCAGCGTCTCCGCCGCCGCGCGCAGGCGGCGGGCGGTGGTCGCGCCGATGCCCTGGACCTGGGTGAGGCGGCCGGTGGGGGTGGCGAGGATGTCGGCGACGGTGAACACGCCGACGTCCTCGAGCCCGGCGAAGCGGAGACGTTCGTTGGTGGCGGTGCGCAGGGCGTCGACGGGCAGCTGCCGCAGGAGGATCTCCGCCCTCTCATTGGTGAGCGCCGTGAGCAGCCGTTCGGCCTGCTGCCGCAGCGCGGGCTCGGAGTGCGGGTCGGCGGCCAGGGCACGCGCCCGGGACAGCACGTCCGCCTGCCGGGTGGCGTCGTGCTGGTGCAGTGTCCGGCCCGGCGCGCCGAGAGCCTTGCCCAGCCGCTCCCGCGCCGCCGCCAGCAGATGCTCGGGCGTGCCGTGGCTGCCCGGGTGGAGGTGCACGCCACGGGACTGCAGCTGGTCGGCCTGGCCGGCGATGTCCAGGTAGGTGCGGATGTCCAGGTCCAGGGCGCGGAAGGAGTAGTCGTGCAGGCGCGCCTGCAGGTCGGTGGCGGCCGCCCGCGCCTGGGCCAGCCGGGCACCGCCGAAGAGCCTGCCGAGCAGACCCGGTGCGGCCCCCTCAGCCTGGCTCCGGAGGGAGGTGAGGACGGCGGCGGCCGCCAGGTACTGGCGGATGCGCCCCCAGGAGTTGGGCAGGCGGTCGAGCTCCACGGAGGAGTAGAAGCCGGCGGGCCAGGTGACCGCCCCCGGCGGGAGGAGGTGGCAGGTCTCCCCCAGGGCGACGGCGCCGCGGGTGTCCGGGGTGAGGCGGGGGGCGTCGATACGCCGGGACGCCTCGGTGGCACGGTGCAGGACGTCGTCCGCCTCCCGCAGGAGGGCGTCGAGGTCGGCGCGGGTGTAGTCAGCCATGGTCCCCATCTTCTCACTACCCTGAGAAGTGTGAGTGAGCAGACATCTACCAACCGCGCCATCCCTTTCCTGGCGGCCTTCAACGACATCGAGGCCTATCTGCGGGAGTTGCTGAACGCGAAGAAGTCCGACAACTTCCGGTGGATGGTGGACCAGGCGGTGCGTCGGCACCTGATCTCAGAGGATCACGCGGGTGACCTCAAGGAGTTCGCGGAGCTGCGCAACGCGATCAGCCACGGGCGGTACACCGAGGACATGCGGCCCATCGCGGAGCCGCTGGAGGAGACGGTGCGCGACATCGAGCGGATCCGGGACATCCTGCGCGATCCGCCGACGGCCCTGGGGGTGCTCGGTCATCATGAGGTGCGTACCGTCGCCCCGGACGACGACATCCGGGAGGCCCTGCGCATCATCCGTTCGACGACGATCTCGCAGCTGCCGATCTACGACGACGGCCGCTGCATCGGCATCCTGACCACCAACACCATCGCCCGGTGGGTGGCCGCGGACCTGGACGACAACGACCACCTCGACGCCCGCACGATCGCCGAGGTGCTCGACTGGGCGGAGGACAACGACCGGGCGCTGTTCCTCCCCCGCGACGTGCTGGCCCAGGAGGCCATCGACGCCCTGACGACGCCGAAGAAGGACGGGTCGATGCCGCGGGCGGCGATCATCACGGAGCACGGCCGCAAGGACCAGCGGCCGATCCGTGTCATCGGCGGGTCGGACATCGCGGTGCTCATGGAGGCCGTGGCCACGTAGTCCGGAGGCGGCATCTTGACGCGATGTTGACATGTCACCTACAGTGGGATCCATTAGCGAAACAACTGAGGAGAAACCCACCATGCAGTTCGGCATCTTCACCATCGGCGACGTCACCACGGACCCCACCAACGGCCAGACCCCCACCGAGCACGAGCGGATCAAGGCGACCCTCGCCATCGCCCGGAAGGCCGAGGAGGTGGGCCTCGACGTCTTCGCCACCGGCGAGCACCACAACCCGCCTTTCGTCGCCCCCGCCAATCCCCCGGTCCTGCTCGCCCACATCGCCGCCCAGACCGAGAAGCTCATCCTCTCCACCGCGACGACCCTCATCACCACCAACGACCCGGTCCGCCTGGCCGAGGACTACGCCTACCTGCAGCACCTCGCCGACGGCCGCGTCGACCTCATGATGGGCCGCGGCAACACCGGCCCCGTCTACCCGTGGTTCGGCCAGGACATCCGCCAGGGCATCCCGCTGGCGATCGAGAACTACCACCTCCTGCGCCGCCTGTGGCGTGAGCCGGTGGTCAACTGGCAGGGCCAGTTCCGCACCCCGCTGCAGGGCTTCACCGCGACCCCGGCACCGCTGGACGACGTCCCGCCCTTCGTGTGGCACGGCTCGATCCGCTCCGTGCAGATCGCCGAGCAGGCCGCCTACTACGGAGACGGCTTCTTCCACAACAATATCTTCTGGAACAAGGAGCACACCGCGAAGATGGTGGACATCTACCGTCGCCGCTACGAGCAGTACGGCCACGGCCAGGCTGACCAGGCGATCGTCGGCCTCGGCGGCCAGGTGTTCATCGGCGAGACGGAGCAGGCCGCGAAGGACTTCTTCCGCCCCTACTTCGACAACGCCCCGGTGTACGGCCACGGCCCCTCCCTCGAGGAGTTCACCGACATGACCCCGCTGACGGTGGGCACCGTCGAGCAGGTCATCGACCGCACGATGGAGTTCGCCGACTGGGTGGGCGACTACCAGCGCCAGCTCTTCCTCGTCGACCACGCCGGCCTGCCGCTGGAGGTCGTCCTGGACCAGATCGAGATCCTGGGCACCCAGGTCGTCCCCGAGCTGCGCCGCCGCATGGAGGCCCGCCGCCCGGAGCACGTCCCCTCCAACCCGCCGACGCACGCGTCGCTCAAGGAGAACCGCAACTCCCCGCACTTCCGGGTCTCCCCGGGTGAGTCCGCAGAGGAGGCCAAGTAGTGCGTACCCTGACCGTCATCTCCGCCGGCCTGGGCGTCCCGTCGACGACCCGCCAGGTCGCCGACCAGATCGCCGCGGCCACCTCGGCCGCGGTCTCCGCGCGGGGTGAGAACCTGCAGATCCAGGTCATCGAGCTGCGCGAACTGGTCAACGACCTGGGCCGAGCCCTGACCACCGGCATGTCCTCCCCCGCCCTCGACGAGGCGAAGGAGCTGCTCTCCGCCTCCGACGGCCTCATCGTGGCCACGCCGGTGTTCAAGGCCAGCTACTCGGGACTGTTCAAGACGTTCTTCGACGTCCTCGACCGGGACGCCCTCAACGGCATGCCCGTCATCATCGCCGCCACCGCCGGCACCGCACGTCACTCCCTGGTGCTCGACTACGCGATCCGTCCGCTGCTCACCTACATGCGCGCCTTCGTGGTGCCCACCGGCGTCTTCGCCGCGACAGACGACTTCGGCTCCGAGGAGGGATCGCTTCTCGACGCCCGCGTGAACCGCGCCGCCGCCGAGCTCGCGGACCAGATGGTCGCCTCCGCCAGCGTCGGCGGCCTGGGCGGGGTCACCTCCGCCGGGCAGGCCACCCGCCGCCTCACGGGCGTGGACCCCGCCGAGAACCTCGTGCCGTTCTCCCAGCTGCTGCGCGGCCACGACGGCATGTGACCGGACCCCGGAGAGGGTTTGGCTATCATGCGGCCATGCATCTTGACGCCGAACTCCTCTCCCCCACCACGGTCATCGACTCCGACCACCCCGACATCGTCGCCCTCGCGCGGACGCTGACGGGCGCCACCCCGCCGCAGACGGTGCGTAACGTCTTCGAGTACGTGCGCGACCGCATCACCCACCCGGCGGACACCGGCGGCACCGGGGTCGCCGTCAGCGCCTCCGAGACGCTGCAGGCCGGCGAGGGCGTCTGCCACGCCCAGGCCGCCCTGCTCGCCGCCCTCTACCGGGCGGCCGGCATCCCCGCGGGGCTGCGTCACCAGCAGGTGGACACCGAGACGGGGCAGACGGTGCTGCACGGCATCGCCACGGTGTGGGCCCCGGACATCTCCGAGACCGGCGGCTTCCTCCTCGTCGACCCCCGCTACCCGGAGGGCGACCCGCGCCACTCCGGCCACGACTGGCAGACCCGGGCCCTGCAGCCGCCCTTCGAGCGCAACCTGCCGACGGTCCACACCGACATGCCGCCGGCGGTGGTCACCGCCCTGCGGGAGGCCACCGACGCGCAGTCACTGCTGCGTGGGGGCCTGCCGGCCGCCCTCGGCTGACTCCCCCTCAGGACAGGGCGGCGCGCAGCTGGCCGACGACCGCGTCGAGCGCCACGTCCTCCTGCGTGTGGGCAGCGAGGTCCTTGACGGCGACGGTACCCTCCTCGAGCTCCCGGTCGCCGAGGACCAGGGCCACGCGGGCACCGGCGCGGTCGGCGCCCTTCATCGCGCCCTTGAGTCCCCGGTCGCCGTAGGCCATGTCGGCGGAGAGGCCGGCGGCCCGCAGCTCGTTGATGAGCAGCGCCATCGCCTTCTTGGCGGCGGCGCCGAGGGCCACGCCGTACACGTCGACGCGACGCTCCACGCCGTCGAGGGTCACGCCCTCCGCCTCGAGGGCCAGGACGGTGCGGTCGACGCCGAGGCCGTAGCCGATGCCGGAGAGGTCCTGGCCGCCGAGCTGGGCCATGAGGCCGTCGTAACGCCCGCCGCCACCGATGCCCGACTGGGCGCCGAGGCCGTCGTGGACGAACTCGAAGCAGGTCTTGGTGTAGTAGTCGAGGCCGCGGACCATGCGGGGGTTGATGACGTAAGGGACGGACATGTCGTCGAGAAGCCCCGTGACCGTCTCGAAGTGCTCCTGCGCCTCGGCGGAGAGGTGGTCGAGCATGAGCGGCGCGTCGGCGGTCATCTCCTGGACCTCGGGGCGCTTGTCGTCGAGGACGCGCAGCGGGTTGATCTCCGCGCGGGCGCGGGTCTCCTCGTCGAGCGGCAGGCCGAGGAGGAACTGCTGCAGCTTCTCGCGGTACGCCGGGCGGCAGGTGCTGTCGCCGAGACTGGTGAGCTCCAGACGGAAGTCCCGCAGCCCCAGGGAACGGTAACAACGGTCGGCGAGGGCGACGACCTCGGCGTCGAGGGCCGGGTCGTCGACACCGATGGCCTCGACGCCGACCTGCTGCAGCTGGCGGTAACGGCCGGCCTGCGGACGCTCGTAGCGGAAGAAGGGGCCGGCGTAGTTGAGTTTGACGGGCAGCTGGCCGCGGTCGAGGTTGTGCTCGATGACGGCGCGCACCACTCCGGCGGTGCCCTCCGGGCGGAGGGTGACGGAACGCCCGCCCCGGTCCGCGAAGGTGTACATCTCCTTGCTCACCACGTCGGTGGACTCACCGACGCCGCGGGCGAACAGGGTGGTGTCCTCGAAGACGGGGAGCTCGATGTGCTGGAAACCGGCGAGATGCGCCTGGTGGATGAAGGTGTCGCGCACCTTCAGGAACACCGGGGACACCGGCGGGACGTAGTCCGGCACACCCTTGGGTGCGGACAGGGCGGCAAACTTCTGCTTCTTCTCGGTCACGGCCACATACCTTACCTAGCGACCCAGCATGCGCAGGAACGGGTTGGTCTGCCGCTCGGCGCGCATGGTGGTGATGTCGCCGTGGCCGGGGAACAGCTGGAGGCTGTCCGGCAGGTCCCACACCGGTCCGCGGAGGGTGGCGTCCATGTCCGCGGGCGAGGACGAGTCGAAGTCGGTGCGGCCGATGGACCCCTTGAACAGGACGTCGCCGGTGAAGCAGAAGTCCTCGTGGACGAGCAGGACGGAACCCGGCGAATGGCCCGGGGCGTGGACCACCCGCAGCTCCACACCCGCCAGGGTGACGGTGTCCCCGTCGTGCAGGTCGCGCAGGTCCTCGATGGGCACCATCTTCTTCACCTCGAAGAGGACGCGCGACTGCGGGAGGATGCCCTCCTCGTGGAGCATGAACTGGTCCGCGGGGTGGAGGTGGACGGGCACGCCGTAACGCTTCGCCAGGTCACCGGCCTCGCGGACGTGGTCGATGTGGCCGTGGGTGCACACGATCTCACTGAGTTCGGCACCGGTCTCCTCGAGCAGGGCGATGACCTGCCGGGCGGCGTGCATTCCGGGGTCGATGACACCCGCCTTCCCGTCGTTGACGACGACGAAGGTGTTGGTCTGGTACGGGCCGGCGGTGAATCCGTGGAGCTGCATGCCAGGCAGTCTAGCCCGCCGGCTGGTACTCGTGAACCTCGTAGGTCACGTCCACCTGCGCGTCGTCGGCGCCGGCCGGGAGGGTGAGGTAGGGCAGGTGGCAGTCGTCGAGGAGCATCCAGCCGGCGGCGGACTCCTTCGTGTGGGTGGTCTCCCCCGCAGGGTCGACGAGGGAGGCGCTCAGGGGCGTCTGCGTGCCGACGCCCGCGAACTCCACCAGGTACGCCCCGTCACCGCAGCCCGGCTGGCCCGCCGGGAACCAGTTGCCGCCGGGGCCGAGGATGATCTGCGGCAGGCCGCCCCGCCACACCGTCAGCTCCCCCTCCCAACTGCGGACGTGCTCGACCTTCCCCCACGAGTCGGTGGCCTTCGGGGCCTTACCGTTCGTGATGCGGTTGAGGCGGGCGGTGGCCAGCGGGTCCGGGGTCTTCTCCGTCGTCGTCTCCGCGGTGGCCGCCGGAGTCTCGGCGACCTGCGCCGCCGCGGTCCCCGCGTCCTCCGGGTCACGCACCCCCAGCAGCACGGCGGCGACGATGCCGCCGATGATGAGGACGATCGCAGTGAGGATCGCGACGAGGCTGTTTCTCTCCGAACGGGTCATGGGGATCATCATGACAGACAGCAGGAAGCCCCGGCCAACCGCTGCGGGTGACCGGGGCGTGGTCGGGGGTCGACGGGGATCGGACGGTGGTCTACGCCAGGGCGTTGACGGCGGCGTCGTAGTCCGGCTCGTCGGTGATCTCGTCGACAAGCTGGGTGTAGACGACCTTGCCGTTCTCGTCCGCGACGATGACGGCGCGGGCCAGCAGGCCCTGCAGCGGGGAGCCCTGCAGGGTGAGGCCGTAGTCCTCACCGAAGGAGGAACGGAAGGCGGAGCCGGTGGTGACGTTCTCGATGCCCTCGGCGGAGCAGAAACGGCCGTGGGCGAAGGGCAGGTCCTGGGAGACGCCGAGGACGACGGTGTTGTCCAGGGAGGTGGCGCGCTCGTTGAACTCGCGGACGGACTTGGCGCAGACGCCGGTGTCCAGGGACGGGAAGATGTTGAGGACGACGCGCTTGCCCGCGAAGTCGGCCGGGGTCAGCTCACCGAGGTCGGTGCCGACGAGGGTGAAGTCCGGCAGCTGGTCGCCGACGGCCGGGAGCTCGCCTGCGGTGGTGGTGGATTCGTTCTTGAAGGTTACGTTTGCCATGACCCCACAATAGAGATGTCCACCACACCGTGCCACGGCCACACCACGCCGATTAGACTGACTGACCGTACATGTCCGACAACGTCAGGAAGAGTCACCGGTGACCGACAACAGGAAACGCGGCGAGGACGCCCTCGCCCAGCTTGACCGCGAACTGAAATCCCGCGACCGCGCCGAGAAGTCCCGCCCGCTCAAGATCGGTGTGGCCGCCGCCGTCGTGATCCTCGCGATCGTCGGAGGCATCTGGTTCCTCGCCACCCGTGACAGCGGTGAGGAGATCACCGCCTCCGAGGAGACCACCACCACGGAGACCCCGGCGATGGAGCCGCTGGCCATGACCCGCGCCACCGCCCTCCCGGAGACCGTCACCTGCGAGTACACCGAGACCGGCGAGCCCTCCCGCGAGATCTCCACCCCGGGCACCGAGAACATCCCCACCACCGGCACCGTCAACGTCACCCTGAACACCACCCAGGGTCCGATCGGCATGGAGCTCGACCGCTCCGTTGCCCCGTGCACCGTCAACGCCATCGAGCACTTCGCCGCCGAGGGCTTCTACGACGACACCGTCTGCCACCGCCTGACCACCTCCGGCATCCACGTCCTGCAGTGCGGTGACCCCTCCGGCAGCGGCGCCGGCGGCCCGGGCTTCCAGTTCGCCAACGAGTACCCGACCGACGAGCTCGAGGGTCCGGCCACCTCCCCGGTGGTCTACCCGCGCGGCTCCATCGCGATGGCCAACGCCGGCGCCGACACCAACGGCTCCCAGTTCTTCCTGAACTACCAGGATTCGCCGCTGGCCCCGGACTACACCTACTTCGGCCAGATCTCCGAGGAGGGCCTCGCCACCCTCGACAAGATCGCCGAGGCCGGTGTCCAGGGCGGTGCCGCCGACGGCGCACCGGCCGAGGAGGTCCGCATCGAGACCGCGGCCCTCGGATAACCCGCTTTCCGACGCCCCTCCGTACCCGCCCCACGGCAGGTACGGAGGGGCGTCGTCGTTCTTCATGAACCTGTTGCACGAGCGCAACGTGAGCGATATGGTGAGGACTGTTCATTCTGTCCTCGTACGTACAAGGAACTGGTACCCCCATGAAGCTCTTCTCCCGTAAGGCCCTCGCCGCCGTTGCCACCTCTGTCGCACTGACCACCGCCGGCCTGTCCGCCCCGGCCTTCGCAGAGGAGACCGCCCCGGGCGCCGAGGCTCCGGCACCGGCCGCCACCGCCACCGCCACCGCCACCGAGACCGTCACGGTCGCCCCGGAGGGTTCCGCCGACTTCCTCGGCTCCAGCAACAACCAGGACGAGGACTCCCTCTCCAGCAACCCGAAGGAGATCCGCGAGTGGGTCGCCGTCTTCACCGCGATCATCGGCGCCCTGTCCACCGCCTTCGTCTTCATCGATCGTCTGGGCCGCTAAGCTTCACCGTCTGAGACACCAGTTCACCGGGCCGTCCTCCCCTGCGGGAGGGCGGCCCGTGACGTTTTTCCGGGGGGGACGCCGGAAGGCCGGGCCCCGCGTGCAGCGGGGCCCGGCCTGTGTGGGTCGGCGACTAACGGGAGCTGCCGACGGAACGCAGGGAGGAGAGGGAGGACTTCAGGGAGGAGCCCTTCTCCGGCGCCTTGACGGTGACCAGGGGGACGGTGATCTCGGTGCCGGCGTCGGTGGTGATGACGAGCGGCTCGCCGTCCCAGCCGGCCGGGAGGGTGAGCTCGACGGTGGCGGTGCCGTGCTCGCCGAGGCCCGTGCCGATGGCGGAGAAGTCGTTGTCCACGTTCTCCGTGACGGACTCGTCGCCGACGGTGACGGTGACGGTGGTGGCCTGGGCCTCGCCCTCGGTGGAGTAGCTCAGGGAGCCCAGGTTGAGGGTGATGGTCTGGCCGGCGGCGACGGTGCCCTCGACGGTGACGGCGACGTCGGACTGTGCGGCACGCGGGTCGACGGACTCGTTGGCCTTGAGGTAGTCGATGAGCGCCTGGACGTCCATGTAGCCGACGAGCAGGATGTCACGGATGTCGTCGGGGTTGATCAGGCCGTCGCCGCCCGCAAAGAGGAAGGTGGAGGCGGCGACGCGGTAGTCGCGGGCCGGGTCGATCGGCTCACCGTTGAGCTGGGCACCGATGATGCGCTCACCCTGCGGTGCGGCAGGGTCGTAGGAGTAGGTGAAGCCCTCGGAGACACCCAGCGCCAGGCGGGGACGGTCGCCCTCGCTCTTCCACTGGTTCTCCAGGGTGTCGAGGATGGCCTGGCCCGAGAGGGTGGCGACGGAGACCTCGTTGCCGAAGGGCTGGATGGTGACGACGTCGGCGTAGGTGACCTCACCGGCCAGGAGGTCGGCGCGGACACCGCCGGCGTTCATGAGGCCGAGGTCGATGTCCTGCTCGATGAGGGTGGCCAGCGACGCGCGCTGTGCCTCGGCGATGAGGTGGTTGAGCGTGGACTCGACGCCCCGGTTGGAGCCGGGCGCGGCGGCAGCGTCGGAGCCGCGGAAGAAGGAGTTGTCGAGGGTGGCGATGACCTGCTGGCCGACCGCGTCCGCCTGGTCCTTGGCCTCGCTGACGATGGCGGAGACAGCCGCATCCGGGGTGACGCCGAGCTGCTGGGTACGCGCGTAGTCGTACTGCTCGATGACGACCGACTCGATCGTGCGGGTGCCGGTGTTGAAGGTGAAGTCGACGTCGGTGAGGATCTTGCCGTACTCGAGGGACTGGGCGTACGGCAGCGGCGCGTCGGCGACGGCGTACTGCTGGTGGGAGTCGCCACCGAAGAGGAAGTCGACGACGTCCTCGTCGAAGCTCCCGACGAAGCGGGCGGCGTCCTCGTGGAACAGGGAGATGACGACGTCGGCCTCGCCGGCCTCCTTGAGGCGCTTGGCCTCGGCGTTGGTCTCGGCGACCGGGTCGCGGAAGTCCAGGCCGACGATGCCGGCCGGGGAGACCTTGTCGACGGTGGAGGTGGCGACGGTGCCGACGAAGCCGATCTTCACGCCCTCGTACTCGACGACGGTGGAGGCCGGGAGCAGGCGGGAGCCGTCGGCCTTGTAGACGTTGGCACCGAGGATCGGGAAGTCGGAGTCCGGCACGATGCGGTTCATCAGGTCGTCCTGACCCTGGTCGAACTCGTGGTTGCCCACCGCGGAGGCCCCGACGCCGGCGGCGTTGAGGAAGTCGATCGTGTACTTGTCATCGGTGATCGCGGAGATGAAGGCGGAGCCACCGACGTTGTCACCGGAGGTGGTGAGGATGTTCTCCGGGCCGTTGATCTTGTTGTTGAGGCCGGTGAGCAGGGCGGCACCCAGCTCGCCGTTGCGCTCGTTGGCCTCGAGGCGGCCGTGGAAGTCGGTGATGTTGGACACCGAGAACGTCACGGTGGTGTCCTGGCCGACGGCGACCGGCGCGAGGGACAGGGCGAGGGCGGTGGTGGTCGTGGCGGCCAGGAAGCGGCCGAAGCGACGGAGAGACACGGGGAACTCCTGGGAGAAGACTTCTGATAACGGATTAGACATAGTTCTAACCCGCCCGTCTCCTGCCCGCCGGGGAGAGGAAGGCCTCATCCTGCGGCTTCACGTTCCCTGGACCCAGATTTAACCTCCCCGCTACCCGGCGTGGCCCCGCCATTCACCGGCGACACCACGCCTTAAGAAGGCGCCACCCCCACAAGTGTGGGCTAGGCGGTGACGCGGTAGACGTCGAACACGCCCTCCGTGTTGCGCAGCGTGGTCAGGAGCTGGCCCAGCTGCTTGGTGTCGGAGACGGAGAACGTCATCCGGATCGTCGCGATGTGGTCGTCGGAGGCGTGCGAGTTCATCGACATCACCGACAGCTTCTGGTCGCTGAACACGCGGGTGATCTCGAAGAGCAGGCCCTGCCTGTCGAGCGCCTCCACCTGGAGGGTCGCGGCGAAGGCTCCGCCGGCCAGGCCGGAGGTCGCCCACGCGACGTCGATGAGCCGCTCCGGCTCCATGCGCAGCTTCTCGGCGTTGGTGCAGTCGGCGCGGTGCACCGACACTCCCCCGCCGCGGGTGACGAACCCGAAGATCTCGTCCCCGGGCACCGGCTGACAGCACTTGGCCATCTTCGCCATGACGTCGGGGCTGCCCTCGACGAGGACACCGGCCCCGGCCTCGGAGTCAGCTGCCCGCGCCCGCGAGCTGATGATCTCGGAGATCGGGGTCCGGGCGGCAAGTGCGTCGACGGCGTCGTCGCGGTCACCGAAGGCGGCCATGAGCTGGTTCGCCACGTGCTGGGCCGAGACGCTGCCGGCGCCGATGGCCGTGTACAGGGCGTCGACGTCCGGGTAGTGCAGCTGCGTGGCCACCGTCTTCATCGACTGCGCGGTGAACAGGCGGTGCATCGGCAGGCCGCCGCGCTGGACCTCCGCGGCGAGGGCGTCGCGGCCGGCCTCGAGGTGCTCCTCGCGGCGCTCCTTGGCGAACCACTGCCGGATCTTCGCCTTCGCCCGCGGCGAGACCACGAAGTCCTGCCAGTCACGGGATGGCCCGGCGTTCTGATCCTTGGAGGTGAACACCTCGACGCGGTCACCGGACTTCAGCGTGGACTCCAGGGCCACGAGCTTGCCGTTGACCTTGGCACCGATGCAGCGGTGGCCAACCTCGGTGTGCACCGCGTAGGCGAAGTCCACCGGCGTAGACTCGGCCGGCAGGTTGACCACGTCCCCCTTGGGGGTGAACACGAAGATCT
>LSQX01086816.1_pt2 | contig 58630 bp, 57 predicted proteins | sample 654561 | NCBI WGS metagenome assembly LSQX01 (sample SAMN04489861, study PRJNA283612) | anaerobic digester metagenome | isolation source: 4 biogas reactors fed with cattle manure at either 37C or 55C with and... | place: Denmark: Kongens Lyngby | collected 2014 | reverse complement strand
TAGGGCTTGTTAGTGCAACAGCCCCTTTCATTTTCAATAGGAATCTCTTCCCAGTGCCCTTGTTCCTGGCCATTAAGGCTGTACTTGTCCAACCTACTTGTCCCAACGGACGAGAATTCGTCTCCTGGTAAAAAAAAGCCTCTTTGGTCTAAATTGGCCCTTTGCGCAGAAACTGGTGCCGCTGGTATAATCAAGCTGCCAACTTTATAACAATTAATTGATGTGGGGAGAGGTGTAGAATGCCGAAGAGACTAGTCACCTTGTTAGTTACGGCGGTGTTGGTACTGACTCTAGCGGCCACCGTTGTTGCTGCGCCGGTCAGGATAGAAAGCCGTTGGTATGAACAAGTATACCAGCAGGTACACACACAACTTGAGCAGCAATTGGGCAGCTTGTTTGGCAAATCAGTTCTGGACAGCCTGGCGGAGCGCCTAACGCAGCGGATATTGGCCCAGCTTGGTGCCCGCTATCAGACCCCGTCCCCGGAACCTGTGACTGAGCCGGAACCGCCCAAACCGGAACCGGTGAACCCGACACCAGAACCTGTCCCGGAACCCAATACCGAGCCCGACCAGCCGGCTGAGACTCCCACCCCCGGCAAACTGGCGGCCGAGGAAGCACGGCTTCTTGAGCTGACCAATAAAGCGCGGGCCGAGGCAGGAGTAAAACCGCTACAGGTGGACATGCGTTTGGTGGATACGGCCCGAGCCAAGAGTGCCGATATGGTGGCTAACGATTATTTTGGTCACATATCCCCTGATCTGGGATCGCCCTTTGATCAAATGCACCGGGCCGGTATAGCTTACCGCACGGCTGGGGAGAATCTGGCCGGGGCCCCTACAGCCGCTGCCGCCCATAACGGCCTAATGAACAGTCCTGGTCACAAAGCTAATATCCTAAATCCCAACTTTACTCATATCGGGATCGGGATAGCTAAAGGCAGTCCGTACGGGATTATCTTTACCCAGCAATTTATCGGATAATTAAGCTAGTGCCGAACATGCTAAGGGGATGGCAGGTAGACTGTGTTCAAGATTGTCATTCAGACTGTGTTTAGAATTGTCATCCTGAGCGAAGCGAAGGATCTTGCGCAGCGAAGGATCCAAGACTCTTCACTTCGTTCAGAGTGGCAGGCGTGTCAGGGAGATGTTGGAGTCGCTCTTTCCGGGGCGACTCCATGTTTTTGGCACAGTGCCCTCTGCCCGTGCATATTATGACAGCAGTGACTATGGGTGAAGGGAGTGGAACGACTGTGCCCGAAAGGCTACAGACGGTAGCAGAAAATCCGTTTTGCGTAACTTGGCAACTGCCCGGTTACCCCGGAGCCAGACTAGTGGACTGTGGGGTTCATATTGCGGCCCTGCATTGCTGGCCACAGAGAGCTGATCGTATTCTGGTCTACGGCAAAGCAGAGCTTACGGCTTGTTACGAAAGCAAAGACGAGCAAGGTAAGCTGCATTTTGTCGGTGCCACTCGCTATCTCAGTATGGACGTGAGCGTCAAATCAACGGTGGACAGAGCGCAAGAGATTAAGGGTTATTTGGCCGGGGATCCAGTTTGCACATTGATTGATGCTGCCGAACATCTCGGTAAAGGAGAACGAGACCGAAACCAGGTCCAAGTAGAAGGCGTTATTCAATTGCTGGTGTCGGTACGTAAGCATGAAGAAGAGGTCCAATCAGCGGTAGCTACAGAATCCAGTACATCTCCAGACCTGCCACCACCAATGAGGGGTCCTTTGCCCAGTTATACCGAGCCGCCTTTGGACGACTCGTGGTCCAAAACCCCATTAACTGGTGGGAGAGGGCGGCCTACTATTCCCGAATCCTCCCCCCCGGTATCCCGGCGAGCCCCGTTTGTTCCCCGTGGGGCGGAAAGCATCCCGCCCACGATCTGGACCATGCCCGAGCGCGGCTGAACTGATAACAACAACTCCTGTCGGCGACAGGGAGTAACAAGAAAGAAACCTCAATAGAAAACCCGGGCACTTACCCGGGCTTTTTGTTTCGGCCGCCGGTCGAATTGTTACGACCCTCAGCAATTTTTCGGCGGCGTAGTAGGAACGAAAGACACCTTGTTATTAGTTAAGTCTTTTGGCGGTAAGTGCAAGATGGCTGCCACAGCTTGGGGCGTAAAGCCGAATTGCAGATAATACTGGAAGATAGCTCTCGGAATGCGAGACTTTGGTGGTAGAGGTGCTGCTTGAACTTTATCCTGGTCGGGTTTGAGGGCGGTGACCGGATCGGTTTCAGTTGACTCTTGGGGGCCGGACCAAGGAGATTGTTCAGCAGTATCGGCGTCAGTAGCTGCTGGAGGATCTGCCTCAGGAGCCTGCTCTTTCGGGTCAGGGCCGGCGGCTTGATCCGGCGTTGGTTCAATGGTCGCTTCCGAGGATAATTCCAGTTCTGCTTGAGCAGTATCAGCTTGTTCATGACAGCAAGCTTCTCTTGGCTCCGGATTATCTACTGTAGCGGTGCACAATTTCTGTTCTGGGTTGTTGGACACAGTTTTATCCCTCCCTGTGGATTCAGATACTCGACATAGCGTATGCAGCAGGGAGGGAATTGGTTTTTGGGATGGGTTAGGGGCGGGAGTCCGTGCCCGCCTGTTGATTTTTATGGCCCTATGGCTTCTAGGTATCTGGCCAGCACTCGTTCATGGGCGTACCGCTCTATGCTGTGGGGTCGCTGTGGCGGCTTTATGACCAGTTGTTCTATGTAGTTTAAGTCATAGGGAGGGTAGAGGTTGTCGGGATGAATGAACTCGGGAAAGGCCATGGCGTTGGGGGCCACGGGCACGGCTCCCAAGGCTGTAGCTTCCAGCATGGCGATGGACAGGTTATCACAGATGGAGGTGGTAACCACCACGGCTGCGTGGGCCAGGTTGTTCAGGTACTCTTTTTTGGTGCGATTGGGAATAAATCGTAGCCCAGTGGATTGGGTGCTGCTGGCCAGTTGCTGCAATCGGGGATCGGCGCTTACCTGGTCACCGGCTACAGGAGCATATAGATGCCAGACTTCGTATCCCCGAGCGCTGAGCCGGCGGGCTAGTTCGATTTCGATCAACGGCAGCCGCTCCCAGGAAAAGCGCTGGTTAAAGACCACTAAGTTAGCTCGTTTCGGTAGGTGGTAATAGGGCTCATATTGACTAAAATCCAGGGGAAAACCGGTGCAAACAAGCCGCTTCCGATGTTGAGGATAAGCGGCGGCGGCGCTTTCCAGGGCCCACTGTGAACTGCAAAAGAGCTTGTCATAGTAGCCAAAGCGTTTCTCTTCCTCCATATCCACTCCCTCTAATCGGGCCGGATCGAAGGGGAAGCAACTCAAATTACTGATGTTGGCAAACTTACGCCCCGGTTTTCGTTCCACCAGTTCTATGACCGGATTCTGAGCTACGGAAAAGAGCCAGATGTCGCCGGGCGTGCTTTCTGTTGTTTGAAGTTCGGTTATGGCTTCTTGGATAGAAGACGATACATAGTCCGTTACGATGGTTTTTACCGCTAAACCCCGTTGTCTAAATCCGGTTTCAATTATTCGGTTATAGGACCAGTGCCAATGGCCTTCCCAACTGGGATAAGTAATAAAGTACAGCAAACAAATCACACCTTCCGGTTGATTTGGTGTGGGAATCCGGGACTAAGCGGAACGACACAGGGATCGTTCCCTCGGGTGGCCGATGCGATATTCAGGGTAGGTACGGCCAAGGGCCATTGTACTCGATACCCTGGTTTGTTATGCCTGGTCAGTGATATGCGCCAGGTGGCTAGGCCCAATCCTCAGCGGGAAGCTTAGCCCTCATTCAAAAGAGCGAGGCGAGCGAGGGAAAACCGCAGATGCAAGTCGAGCCCCGAAGGGGCAAGTTCAGAGGCGGCCCAAGTGAGCCGAGCTCGGTTCTGGGGGGCGCTGCACAGCGCGAGGATGGGCCAGCAACCTAGCGCGTCGGCCTGGCCAGTACCAGAGTCAGGTCCTTGTGGAAGAGGCAGCCCTCTGTGGTGGCCGCGTTTTGGCCTGCCTATTGAAAAAAATCCGGGACGGGACAGAGACCATCCTTCGGATGCAAGCTGTCCCCTACGAGGTAGGTTTTGTACGCTATGCGTGTTTTTTCTTCGGCCACCGGCCGGTTAGATACGTTTCCCTCAGCCTCCACCCGGGCTTGGCTTCTTGGGAGGGCACACTCCGGTCTTGGCCGGTCCGGTGAGAGGGCGAGGGTTAAAGGCGTTATTAAAAAGCTTATTGGTAATCCCGAATTGGGTAAAGTACCGGTGAACTTCCGGTGGCAGTATTCTGGCATAGGCGTTAGTAACCATAATCATTCCTCCTTGTGGGCGTAAGCGCCGCTTAATACATAGTATGGAAGAGATAAAAAACGGTGTAAAAGACAAAGGAGACTGTGAAGATTTTTAACCGGAGTATGAGGGGATGAAGATCAAATGATCATGACGGTTCAACCATTGGTAGGTATTCTTTGTTCAGCCGGGCCGCTGGAGCTGGACTGGCCGGAGCTGGATTTTGCCCGCCGTCTGGTTTTGCTGGCCCAGGAACGCGGTATGGTGGCTTTTCTTACTACTCCCCGTGATCTAGATTTTGCCGACTGTTCTGCCACCGGCTATATTATCAAGTCGGAGGCAGAGAACACATGGTACATGGACCGATTTCCTTTTCCCCAGGTGATCTATAACCGAGTGGGGACATTACTTGAGGCTGAGGCGAAAGAAAAATATAGTCATCTTTTTGCCGAATTTCTCCCCGGCAAAGATAAAATGCAGATATTTAATCACGCTGGGCTAAATAAATGGAATGTGCATCAAATGTTAACAGCGGTGTCCGGGCTCAAAGTTAACATCCCGGCTACAGAACACTTTAGCTTGGAAATACTGGCCGAGTTTCTGAATCAGTTTTGTCGAGTCTACGTTAAACCCCAAGGCGCATCCCACGGCCAAGGCATAATTCGCCTAACCAAGTGGCCGGACGCTTATTTCTGCGAGTTGCATACCGATTTCGGAAAGAGGCGATCCCAGCTATATGATGACTTAAGCCAAATCACAGGACTACTTCTTCCGAACGAAGATTATCTAGTGCAACAAGGGGTGCAGCTAGCTTCCATCAATGGTCGGATAGTGGACTTTCGGGTCCACGTAATGAAGAATGGCCAAGCAGCGTGGGAAGAAGTGGCGGCCGTGGGACGCTGCGCACCCAGGCAGGGGGTAATGACCCATGGCTGGTGCGGTGGATCTTATGTACTGGCTCAGGGCTTACTGGAACAGCTCTTTCCCAACCAAGCCTCCACCTACTTCAGCGGTCTTAACCAAGCGGCGCTGGCCATTGCCCGCTGTCTGGATTCTCAGTTGCCCGGTGCCTTGGCGGAACTGGGACTGGACCTTGGTTTAGACCGGGAGGGGCAACCATGGTTGCTGGAAGTTAACGAACGGCCGAACCGTATCTTGCTCAGGCTGGTGGACAGACAGGCCGAAGAGCGGTTGGCAGCTCTCTTACTGGATTATTGTACCTATTTGGCCGCTGCTAAGGCAGCACCATTACCAGGGAAATAGGACAGGGCACGTTTTCGACCTTCTTGTCATATGCTGTATTGGTATTCCAATAAAGTCCATGGCAATACTGTTTCGCCCAGAAGAAAGGGATGAGACATGATGAATATCAGCCGATATCACCTGCTACAAGCAGGGAAAATACCACCTCCGCCTTGCCCGCCTAGCTGCTGTGCTTCCACTGGCGAGATAGTCTCTAACCCGGGCTTTGAGGGATCATTCTCCGCCCAGGGAGTACCGGACGGTTGGACCGGTACTAATGTTCAGCAAGAAACCGTCCAGCAGAAAATCCACTCTGGGCTCAAAGCGGTGGTGCTGGGGGCTAACCCGAGCAACGATGCTAGTCTTAGTCAAAATATAACTGATACCGGTTTGTTTCTCCCCGGCTGTCAGTACAATTTTTCCTTTTTTGCCGGCGGATCGTTAGGAAATGGTAGTACCTTCACTGGCTCGGTAGTGTTTCTTGACACCGGCGGTAACGAGCTTGGCCGGACGAACATTACCATTGTTGACCAGTCCATCACCGCTGGCGTAGGAAACTACTACTATGTGATAACTCCCACTGCCCCAGCCAATCTGGCCCGTATACGAGTAGAATTTGTCAAGGACGGAGTCGGCCAGGTGGATTTGGATGATGTTTCCTTATCCATTGCCTAAAAAACAATTGTCCTGAACTGAAAGGACGGGATATTGATGAATAGAGAAAATTTTCAGATACGGCAAAACGAGGAATGCCCAGAAACTTGTTGCCCCAACACAGGCGAACTGGCACCGAACTTCGGTTTCGAAGGAAATTTCGTGGCCTCAGACAGTGACCTGGTCCCTGTAGGTTGGTCAGGTACCAACGTCGATCAAGAGAAAGTGCAGCAGAAAATCCACAGCGGACTGAAAGCTGTTGTGCTAGGAAGAACGCCATCCGCCGATGCCGTTCTGACTTCTCAGCTTCTTACGACAGATGTAATCCCCGGGTGCTTTTATATACTGGCATTTCATGCCGGTGGCACAGGCCCTTCGATCTTAACTGCCCAGCTTATTTTTATCGATTCCATGGGCGGCCAGACAGTAGGAGGTCAGATTCAAGTTATTGGAGCCTCTAAGGTTGCTAACGTGGGAGTTTTTTACCGTGGCATTTTCGGTCCGGCGCCCAGTGACTTGGCAGCGGTGCAGATTAAATTCACTAAGACCGGCACCGGATCAATAGACTTGGATGATGTTTCCCTCACCATAGCATAAACTCACCAAAAACCCTGCCGGGGTCCCGGCAGGGTTTTTTGAGAAATTAGTAGGGCTGAGCGAAAATTTCTATGGCCATTATACCTGATTTATTGCCGGTATAGTGCGAGATACCGATACCCACTTTGCTGAACTTGGGATCTAACATGATAGCTTTGTGGCCGCTGCTGCGCACCAGGTTAGCATGGGCTTGGTAGACGGAACCGGCTGCAGCTAGATTTTCACCCAGATAGGCGTATTTGTAACCTTCTCTAGTTAGTTGCTGTCCGGCGGTGCCGTAGCCGGGGATGTTGTGCTCGTAGATACCCAGCTCCACCAGCTTGTCGGCTCTGAGGCGAGCCACGCGAACTAGCTCAGGGTCAATAGTGACCGGCCCGGCGCCAACCTTGGCCCGCTCTTGGTTGATGTAGTTCAGGAGTTGTTGTTCCTCGGCGGTTAAGCCAGTTGGGGTCTCTACAGGTGGCTGTTCAGGCTCGGGATCATTGTCCGCCGGCGGATTGGGATTGGGATTCGGCTTCGGTGCCGGTGTACTCGGTCTGGTGGGTTGGTACCGGTTAAGATAGTCCAGATACCAATTAGGATTTTGCTGGGGGTTAGTTGGATAGGAAGGTGTTGGGTTCGGTCGCGGTGTAGGGGTGGGGTTAGGAGTAGGATTAGGAGTCGGGTTGGGTGTCGGGTTCGGCTTTGGAGTCGGCACCGGCTGACTAGGTGTACGCGGGTTGCTGGAATACTGCTGCATATACTGCAAGTACCACTCGGCCGAGCCATAAGCCGGCGCAGCGGCAGCTGTGGTCGATAGGGCTAGAACCGTGCCAATTGCCACAGCAACTAAGGTTAGGCTCAATAATTTCTTTCTCACTGCATGTTCCTCCTTAAACCTAATTGATCCTACTGGGCCAGATACAAAGTTCTTGGACGACAAAAGGGAGTGCAGGTGCAACTCCTTTGTCTATTATAAGTTGTACATTGTGAAGGCAGCAAAACGATTAGATCAGGCTGAGGGATTACCAGATGTATTCTTCGACGGGGGACAAGCTTATCAAGAGCAGGCCCAAGCATTGGGCTGTGATGGAAGAAATCGGAAAAGGCTTGTCCCTTGATGCACCAATTAGACCCGTTTTTCATACCATAAAGCAGCCATGGAACCAGAAGGCTGCAGTAATTACTTGGCCTTTAGGTTCTTCAGGTAAGGAAGGAGGATCATTTATGCATGCAGACAGTGTTCCTGTTCCTGGTTGCGAACTAAGAGACCTGGTTGTAGACTGTATCGAAGTGCTAAAAGTGTACGACCAGTGTGTCAAGGAAGACGTTTTGCCCCAACAGATTGCCCTACCCGGGACCTGCCCCAATCCCCTACCGCCAGGTGCCACCGTGGATTGTGCTCTGGTGTTTGGGATCGAAGCAGCCACCGGTCTTCCGGAAACACGGTGCGAAGTCATAAACGTCGGCCCACCCGATGTCGAGGGTTTTGCCGATGTAACGGTACGGCAGCGTTTAGTGTTTGACATTACCATTTTTGATGCTTTCGGCAATGTTCTCTGTGGTCCGACGCGCATTGGGCCAGAGTTCTTCTTTAATACCGTACTGTTGTTTGCTCCCGAGGGCACCTTTGGCCAGTGCCGGATCCTAAGTACTCTTTGCCATTGTGAGATCATTCCCGATCCCGATAATCCGGGACTTAACGTGCTCCTTTGCACCAAGAAAATCTGTAAGGAAATCCAGATCAAGGCTCTGGTTAAACTCTGTGTACCCACCTACGGCTTCTGTGTTCCCGCTCCCTGCGTCACCAGACCGCAGCCTGAGTTCCCCTGCCCGCCGGAAAATATTTTCCCACCACAAAGGCCACGTCCGTCAACAAACACCTAAGACATTAACTAAGGGAGAGGCCGCCGCCTCTCCCTTACTATACTGGCCAGGCTTGGCCCGACTACTGTTTTTAAGGAGGGACAGACTTGAGTTCGCTGGTCAAAACGGAAGTGATTGTGGGCGAGAACACGGCTGAGTTATTATTGGAGACCAACGTTGTTCTTTTTGATCCGGCGGTAAAAGTGCGCAACGTCACCGGCGAAGTCCTGGATGTGGTGACGCACATCTTGCCCGGTACAGTTGTCGTGGAAGGGAAGGTAAAACACCACCTGTTTTATGTAGGCACCGATATGGTAGTGCATCACCAGTCTCAGGAAGCACCGTTTTGTACTTATGTGCAGATTCCTGGGGCCAGGCCCCACATGCAGGTTGCTGTTCACGAGTGCGTGGAGAGCATCTTACCTGAGCTTAGCAGTGATGGCAGTGTAATCGGTCTAAAGACGGTGCTCGGTCTACTGGTTAAAGTTACAGAAGAGAGGCAATTAAGATTGGAGCCAGGGGAAGGGCCGCTGTATCTGTTCCCAGGCGTCAGCGGGGAGAATACCAGGGAAGAGGTGAACGAGAGCACCGTTATCTTATCCCAGCCGGCGGTCAAGGTAACAGACGTCAGGGCCGAGATCACGATTACTACGGCGGAAGTCATTGCGGACAAAGTGGTGATAAAGGGTTCTATCAGCGAGGATGTCTTTACCGTGGGTCTGGACGATAACTTAGAGCATCATCAACAGGAAGAGCTGGCCTTTAGCACCTTGGTAGAATTGCCCGGTGTTTGTGCGGGCATGCAGGCCGAAGTTAGGGCCCAGGTGGATGAAATCAAGTATGAACTCACGGCCGAAGGTACAGAACTTAAACAGAAGATTGTCTACATGCTGACGGTAAAAGTTACTGAAGAGCGGGAACTGGCGCTTACTGTAGGCGAGACCCTGATTAAGACCAGGCGGGTGGTAGGGACCCAGACATTGCACCAGTTGTTACAGCAAAGCCTGACCCTTGTTCCAACGGCTCAAAAGGTGAATCAAGTCAGCGGTGCGGTCACACAGATAAGTACTGATGTCATCGCCGGCAAAGTGATTGTCCAAGGAGTTCTTTCTGCCCGTATCTACTTCACTGGCACCGACGGAGTAAATTACGAAACCGAAGAACGCCTGCCGTTTGTCGGCTATGTAGTAGTGGCAGCAGCCCAACCGGGGATGATGGCTAAAGTAATGCCCTCTGTGGCCGGCGTGATCCCTGAATTTGATGGGGCTAACAATCTCCTCAGCATCAAAGTTTTGCTGCGCTCAACAGTGAAGGTACTGCAGTGGGTGCAGGCAGCGGTGCAGGAGCAGCTAGATTAGTCTGGTTTCCTTTGGGTTAGGTCTTTAGACTCTGCTGATACGAAGCAGGGTCTTCTTTTTTTCTCGCGGCGGCCATATCTTATATCAGCAAGGAACGTTGGAGGGGGAAGCCGGTGAGCTATCAGAGGAAGAGTCCACTGGTCTACAAGACTGTGCAGAGGGTCGCCCTACCGGCTAAGCTGGAGTGTTGTGCAAGGGTGCGGGCTTGTCCCCAGGAGGTGCAGGCTCTTAGCGCCGAGCTTAGGGCTGTCCGCGGGCAGGTGGAGGGGCTGCAACTTAGAATCAGGGGTGAAGTACTGATCCAGGGGACTCTGGTCTTAACTGGAGGCCGATTACAGGCTCTGAAGGCAGCGAGCGCCTTTGGACTGGAGTTTACCCTAACAGAACCTCTGTTGGCAGGGCACAGCGTGATCGAACCGCAGGTTACCGGGACAACATACACTGTAAATCGGGTCGGGCGCAAAGGTGCCGACATAGCAGTGGCCGTAGCCGTCACTTTCGACGTTAATATCAAAGCGGCGGTGACATCACTGTTGGCTCAGTGTCGTTTCCAGCCGGCTTTGCTGCCGGTGGTGCAGGCTGGTGAAACCCGGAGCTTTCACCGCCAATTGCTGCTGCCCTTGGATCCGCCAGGCAGCAAGATTGTGCAGGCGAAAATTAACGAACAAGAACCTCGCGTCGGCTTGACCCAGCCGGCGGTGGTGAGCGGTACAGCACAGGAAGAGATTCTTTATCTTGGGTTGGATAAACGGCTACACGAGCTTTGCCATACCAGCGCTTGGAACTATGTCTGGCCCGCTGCCCTCACCGAGTTTGCGGGAGACCCGGCGGCTACTGTCCACGGCGAAATAGTGGGAGCGAAACTGCTGTCCTCGGGCTATACTTTGTCCCTGAGTATCAGGGAAGAGATTAAATTACAGCTTTGCCAGGAACAAGAACAAGAAATTCTGGTGGCGGCAGCCAATACTTCCCCGGAGCAGACCAATGTTGTCCGGCTGCCGGTGCCAGTAGCCAAATGCGATTTTACCGAACTGGTCCTGGGCACTGTTCCGTTACAGGCATTGCCGGTATCGGATATCCCCGGCCAGCCCCAGGTGCGGCTGGTGAATTTGAGCGGCAGCGCTGATTACGGTCAAGTTGCCATTTTAGGGCAACTGGAGGTTTGTCTTCCCTACGTAGACCATGAGGGCAAGGAGCGGGCTCATCATGTTACCTTACCGCTGAGAAAGATCTTAATAACCGAGGAGAGCCGGCTTGGTCAACTGGTGAAAGTGCAAGAACGAGTGGAGAGTATAAAATCCACCCGAACCCAAAACAATGAGCTAAACCTGCAAATTTTGTGCAGTTTTCAGCTCTGCCTGCTGACCCTAAAGGAAACAGCAGTGGTGGCGGAACCGGTGTTGGCGACTGGCCGGTTCAAAACGGCCCGGATACAGGTGGAAAAGTTGGTGGGCCGACAGCAACAAGATTTCCTGCTGGAACAAACAGTGGTGCTTCCCGGCCAGAGAGCAGTTGTTTTGGATCACACCGTGGGTTCAAGGGTAGAGGCAGTCTACCTAGGACACGGCACCCTTTGTTCTCGGGGGGAAATCCAACTAAGCCTCTATTGTCTAGCTGACTTTGGGGAAGAATATTGCCTGGAGCACAGCTTCCCCTGGCAGGTGCTGCTTAATATTCCCGGTACCGAGCCGCAATCAGTCTCCGATATAGATGTCCAGGCCAGCTTATTACCGCTGTCAACAGATAAGGACAGCGGCCAGACAACGGTTCGGCTAGCCTGTACTGTAATCGGCAAGGTTTATGGACCGGCAGTGATAGTGGCCGCCGTGGAAGTAGAGGATTTGCCCGGCCAATTTGCCGAACGTCCGGTCTTGGGCACCGTCTGTGAACTAGCTGAACTGGAGGTTTTAATGAAGCCCCGGCACCGGTTCGCCACCTATGGAGCGCAGGTGGTGGCCCAGTTGGAACAGATAAAATGGGAGACCGCAGCCGGACAGGTGAAGGGGTTAGGTGAGCTTTCTTTGGCTGTGACCTATGCCAAAGCGGCAGGCATGTTACAGTTGTGGCAAGAAAGGCGCCCTTTTGAGCTGTCTTTTCTTTGTCCTCAGGCCGAGCCGGGGCAAGAGGTAGGTGGCGAGCTTGTTATTACAGAGGTACTTTATCAAACGGGCGCAAGCAAAGATGCCCAAAGGCCGGCCGCCGCTGGGCAATATCTGCGGGCCAAAGTGGTACTTAGGGCCGATTTAGTACTTTTGTAGACTGATATTAGCCCAACCCAACTTAGTGGCGTTATTATCGTAGAGGACAAAATGAACCCGGTTTTTGTAAAAATAGCCGCGGGGAATGGCAGCTATATGATATCCTCCCGCTAGCGATTCTCCCTGCAAGATAGTGGTGTAGCCGCGGTAATAGGCGGAAGTAACTTGGTAGCCCAGGGTCAGCAAAACCAACTTTTGGCTGAAATCCACCGGTGTGGTCAATACTATACCAAGACGCTGAAGTTCCTGCTGCAGAGAGTCCTTATCTAAGAAAACATACAATAGCACCCGATCGTCCGGCGGTTTCCAGGCAGGTTCCAGGGCCAGGGTCAGGGGATATAAAGGGATGTATTCTACAGCTGGATATCTAAAAATCCGGCGGTCAAAAGGCACGCTGTTCACCTCCTCAGGCTGGCTAGCTTAAGCATACTATTCAGCAGCGTTGGTTTCCGTGCTACCTAGATAAAGCTTTTGCCCCGGATAAATTGTATAAGGCGGGCTTAAATAATTGGCAGCGGCCAGAGCATCAACAGTGGTATTATGTTCATTAGCAATCAGCCATAAAGAGTCGCCGGGCTGGACTATATAGGTTCCGCCTGGGCCCGGATTGGAGACAAGTGCCTGGTTCAAGATCCGTACTTCAGTACCGGTATCCACCCGGTCATACACATATTCCACATCGTGGTTATACATGCGGATACACCCATTGGACACTGCTTGACCGATGAGCCAAGGAGCATTAGTGCCGTGAATGCCGTAATAACGCCGCGACAGTCCCAACCACCTGGTGCCGAACACCCCGCCGGGGTAGGGAACCTTTTCCACAATAGTGTAGGTTCCCGGGGGTGTGGGGGTGGCGGGTTTGCCCACGGCAATAGGGAAGCTATTTAGCACGGTGTTACTTCCATAAAGATGTAATTGTCGGCTCGGCACATCAATAACAATATGCATTGACAACCCTCCTGCTGTGTTTGATTATATATATGCACAGAAGGAGCGGCAGTCTACGCTGTCGAATAGGAGTACAGAAATGTGCACACGAAGGGTTGAGGAGGTTTAGACATGGACAACAAAAAAGAGCTGTACACCATAGACCAAGCGTGTAGTTTTAGCCAGGAAGAACTGGTACAGAATCACCGGGACTATGTCAATTCGAATTTAGTAAGCATGATGAGTCTGATCGGCTTTGACAAGAAGTTTGTCCGCGCCCAAGGGATGCACGTTTGGGACGAAGAGGGGAATGAATACCTGGATTTTCTCGGAAGCTACGGGGCCTTGAATCTGGGGCACAATCCACCGCTGATCATGCAAGCGGTGGCGAAAGCGGGAGAGTTGCCCAACATGCTTCAGGCAGCCCTAAATCCGTTGGCTGGAGCGCTGGCTCACAATTTAAGCCGAATTGTACCAGGTGGTTTAAGACGCTCGTTTTTTGGCAACTGCGGGACCGAGGCAGTGGAAGGAGCCCTGAAACTGGCTCGAATTTCCACCGGGAAACAAAAAATCATTTCTTGTACCGGATCGTTTCACGGCAAAACCATGGGTGCTCTTTCCGTTACTGGCCGGGAAAAATACCAGCAGCCGTTTCGTCCGCTGGTGCCGGGGTGCGAAAAAATACCCTACGGTGACCTGGATCTGCTGGAAGCCAAACTTAAGCCGGGTGACGTGGCCGCCTTTATCGTAGAGCCTATTCAAGGCGAAGGCGGGATTATTGTTCCGCCAGAGGGCTATCTTGCCGGTGTCCGCGAGCTTACGACCAAATACGGCGCCTTGTTTATTGCCGATGAAGTTCAAACCGGATTTGGTCGGACCGGCTATCTGTTCGGCTGTGATTATGAACAGGTTGGACCGGATATTATTTGCCTGGCCAAAGCCTTAGGCGGCGGCGTAATGCCCGTGAGCGCCTATGTGGCGGCGGAAGAAGTGTGGCAGCGGGGTTATGGCAGCTCCGAGCGGGCGCTACTACACACATCCACCTTCGGTGGCAATAGCTGGGCCATGGCGGCCGGGTTAGCCAGCATTCAAGCCACCTTAGAGCAGGAACTACCCCGGAAATCCCGGGAACAGGGAGCTTATTTCATACAACGGCTGCAAGAATTGCAGCAAAAATACCCCCTGATCAAGGAGGTGCGCGGGCGCGGTTTATTCATCGGGTTGGAATTTGACCAGCCCGAAGGCGTACTAAACACCCTGACCGGTGGCTTGCTCAAGAACCTGGCTTACGAATACCAAGGGGCCATGGTAGCAGGAGAATTACTTAATAAACATCGCATTATTACCGCTTATACCCTTAACAACCCCAACGTAATTCGGTTAGAGCCGCCGCTTATCGTGGAAAAAGAGCAGATAGATTATGTGGTGAATGCCCTGGATGACATCTTAAGCCACCAAAAAAGCTTCTTATCCATCGCCTTTTCCACTGGCAAAACTATGCTAGGCCGGTTAGTGCAGGGGAAGAAAGAAAAATAGGAGAAGAGCAAGATCCTTGATCAAAAGTAAGGAATTTGGCAGAGTGGAAGCACTTAGTCAAACTAAGGATCCTGGCAAAATTTTCTTGATAATACTCCGGAAGACGTCGATGAACCCCTTGCTGAAGAAGAGCTTCTTGCAATTAGTAAGGCAGAACAAGATATAGTCCTAGAACGAGTAAAATGTTGGGAACAAGTTAAGAAGGAACTTGGCTTATGAGACGTTACTTTTTCACGTATAATAAGAGCCAAGCACCGGCGGCCAACAGCGCGAGTCCCAACAGCTTGGTCCAGGTAAACGGTACTTTGTCCAGCCCGAAACAGCCCAAGTGATCGATACACAGGGCAGTAAGGACTTGTCCCACAATAATGGCCGTGGTGGCGCTGGCCACGCCTAAGCGGGGAATCACCGCGGCTACGCCGGCGATAATGAGTACGTTAAGTACACCCCCTAAATAAGCATACCAAGGAACAGTTGCAATTTTGGCCCAGTTGGCGTGGCCAAGGCCAAACACAACCGCCGCCGCAGTAAGGACAGTGCCAATGATATGAACTACTAAGGTGGCGGGGAACAAGCCGATGACCTTATTTAAAGCGGCATTGAGTGAACCTTGGACCGCCATGGCCAGTCCGGCCACAGCGGCCAAGCCCAGCATTAAGAATTGCACCGGCGTGCTCCTTTCTAAAGTAACCTTAAGACTAACCGAAGACGGGACAGGAAAGGCACGCCAAGACATAAAAGAAAATGTGCCCGCCTGTCCCGTTTAATCCGGGAGAAGAAGGCCAAGCTAAAACGCCGGCCTTCTCTAATTTTAGGTTAAATTGGTAGCTTAAGTTATCCTTGAGTGAGCAGTGATTGTTGGGCCATTTGAATCATGCGCCGCACCATGTGTCCACCCACAGCGCCACAGTCGCGGGAAGCTATATTGCCCCAATAGTCTTCCGAACCTTGATAAACAGGGATACCCAGTTCAGCGGCAATTTCGTATTTCATATTGTCCATTACCTGGTGCGCTTCCGGCACCACATGCGGACGCTTGTTCCAACTTCCTCTTGCCATCTTTGTGCCACCTCCTGACCTTAGTCTGTCCGAAAGGGTGTTTTACTTACTGCAAAATTTCAGGAAGAGGGAGCGGTTTCTTCCTTACCAGTGGTTTACAGTTTGGCAAGCAGGTTTTTGTCTTAAATCAGCGAACATAACTAAGCGAGATGGCTTTTTGCCTGATCTTAGCTTTAGTATGCCCATGTTTACTACTTCATTTAGCATCATAGAGGATAAAGGGATGGTAATTTATGTCAAATTATCCAAATTACGCTGCAGTTTTAGCCAAACATATTATTCTCGCTCAGGTAGGTAAGGAAGAAGTCCCTACTTTGCCCCTGGCAGCGGAAGCAAAGGTGGCGGCTCAGCTAGGCCTCAAGCGGGCTGATTTGCAGCGGGCCGCTTTAGAGGCCGGTATTGTTCCGCGGCGGTATCTGCGCAACATAGGCACCATCGGGATTAAAGGACAGCTCAGCCTACTTAAAGCCACAGTGGCGGTAATCGGCTGCGGCGGACTAGGAGGCTTGATTGTTGAACTCCTGGCCCGCATGGGGGTGGGAACGCTCATCTTAGTGGACGACGATGTATTTGAGGACAGCAATCTTAACCGTCAGCTCTTGTGTTCTGAGGCCGATGTGGGGAAGCCCAAAGTCATGGCCGCTTATGAGCGGGTTCGAGCTATTAACTCTGCTGTGGACGTGTGCTGTTTCCAACAGCGGTTAGAATACGAGAATGCACGGGCCATACTTCAGGGGGCGCACCTGGCAGTGGACGCCCTGGATAGTCTTCCCAGCCGGTTTGTATTGGAGCAAGTGGCGGGTGAGCTGGGTATTCCTTTAGTTCACGGAGCCATTGCTGGGTTTTTGGGTCAGGTAATGACTGTGTTCCCCGGCGACTCCGGCTTGCGACAAATCTATGGTGAACCAGGCGGCCGCGAGCGAGGCATAGAAGTAGAAACGGGTAATCCGGCGGCTACACCGGCGTTAGTGGCAGCGCTGCAAGTGCAGGAGGCAGTTAAGCTCCTTACCGGTATAGGCGAGCCGTTGCGGGAGCGCCTGCTTTATCTGGACACCCTCAGCGGTGAGGCTTCGCTGCTCAAGCTGGCTGAGACCGGTACCGAAGAACATAAGCGCAAGATCCCAGCGGCTGCCTTCAGAGCACCATCCCCCATAAGCTTTGTCGGCACATCCGGCTCGGGGAAGACTACTCTCTTGGTAGAGCTCATTGCCGAGCTGGCCGGTCGGGGACTAAAGGTGGCGGCGGCTAAACATAGCCACGCCCTGGTGGATTTGGATAAAGAAGGAAAAGACAGTTGGCGTTATCGTTTGGCCGGGGCCAACAGCGCTGCTTTTATCAGTAGCGGGCAAGCGGCGGTGTTCTACCACGTTACGGCCCAAGAAGCAGCCGAGAGGGTAAAGGACTGGTTTCCCGACGCGGATGTTATCTTGGTGGAAGGGTATAAAACCGGGCCCTTTCCGAAAGTATTGGTTTACCGCGACGGTGTATCGGAAAAAATATCACCTTGGCCGGAGAACATAATTGCTGTCGCCGGTGATGTGGAAGCGGCCAAGAGGGCTGGTTTGTCAGAAACTCTCCCCGGTTTCGGCTGGGGTGATACCGCCGCCCTGGCTGACCTTTTGCTCCAACAACAAGCCCTAATCAAGTAGGGATCTTGGCCGCTATAGTGTGTGCGGCCACCATCTTTCTAGGGGCGGCCCTCTGTGGCCGCCCGGTATTTTCTGGCCTGACGATAGTTGGGTGTTTTTTTGTCCAGGAGCGTAACTTTGGCCCAGGGTAAACAGTTAATACATATGAAGGGTGTTTTCGGGGAAAGGGTGAAACCATGTGCCGGCTCTTACACGGGACCAAGAAAGCTCTTTAGTGGCGGACGCCAAAGCTGATCCGGATGCTTTCGGCGACCTTTATGAGTACTACTTACCCAAAATTTACCGCTTTGTTTATTACCGAACGGGGAACAAGCACGAGGCCGAAGATGTAGTGGCCCAGACGTTTCTGCAGGCAATTGAGAGTTTACCCGGGTACGAGGACCGCGGTTTTTCTTTGGGCTGCTGGCTGTACAAAATAGCGGGCAATCTTATCCAAACACGGCTAAAATCGAGAAACCGAGAAATACCACACTCGGAAAATGTGCCTGAGGCTGACTGGGATGTGAGTCTTGAACTCTTGCCTGAGCAGCTTTCTTTGCAGCAAGTACTACAGACTCTGCCTGATGCCCAGCAGCAGGTATTGGTTCTTCGCTATATTCAAGACTTGAGCATAAAAGAAGTGGCCCAGATCGTGGGCCGATCAGAAGGCGCAGTCAAGCAGCTGGCGTTTCGAGGACTGCAGAACATGCGCGAAAGGATGAACTGCCTTGAAAAACAATAATTGGGAAGCGGAATTCATCCAACTGGAAAAAACCATAGGGGAAGAATTGCGGAAGCTGCCGCCGGTAAACCCGGACGAGGAATTCAAGGAGCGCTTAAAACAAGGCATGTATTCTAAAATGCCCCCAACCCCAAAACGGCGGCCAAGGCCGAGAGCGAACAGAAGACCATGGTTTAGGGTAGGTGCTTTGGCAGCAGGCTTGCTGTTGGCGCTGGTCCTGGCTAGGTTTAGCTTGGCACCTGAACCGGATCCCAACACACCGTCTATTGGGCCGTTCCTGGTGCCCACAGTTCAAGCCAGCCCCGGCGGCAGCAGTGGTTTCCTATCTTCTGCCGGACTAGATCAAGTACGCCAGGTGGAGTTTATGGTTCAAGGTGAACTTCCGTCTTTACCTGATAAGGCTACGGCTCTAAAGTATACTGATAGTTCCTGGACCATGAACGAGGTTCTGGAATTGGCTACCAATTTGGGGCTAAAAAACCCGAAGCGGTTAGGAGAAGAACCGTCACCTGCACTGGGGCCGACTTTTATAGAAGCTGACAACGGCCGCTTGTATGTATGGCTAGGTCCGAGTAATTGGCTTCTAGAAACTGATCAGCAGCTTATTACAACAGATAAAATAGATGAAAGCAGCGCGGAACATGCTGTTAGCCGCTGGTTGCAGCAAGCGGGGCTCTTTCCCTTAGAAAAGAATTTACAAGTGCAGGTTCAGCCGAGCGATGACGGGTTCAGTACCGGCTGGGAAGTAACTATCCGTCCGATAAGTGGGCCCGAGGGAAAACCCATTATGGGTAGAGGACCGGAGATTAGTGCCATGGTAAGCTCTGACGGGCAGTTGCTATCTGTATCTTATATCTGGCCCGAGGAAGGCAAGGAGATAGAATTGCCCCTGGCCGATTTTGAGCAGGCGCTGGACGCTTTGGCCAGAGGTGAGGGCAGCTTTGAAGTTGCCGATTATCGGCCCTTTGAGCAAGGGAGGGCTGTAGTAACTGAAGCTGAGCAGGGTTATCAATTGGTTTACCCGTTGGACGACGCTCCTTACCTGATACCGGTGGCTATCTTTCGCGGGCAGCACGTTGTTGGTGAAAGTACGGCTGATTTTACCGCTTGGGTTTCCTTGCTACCGCCGTATACCAACGAAAATAGCGGCAATTTCCTCCTGGAAACTCAATTGCCGCCACATAAAAAAACGCTGTCTCTGCTGCGGGAACGGGACCGGTCAGTATCTGAAGCAGAACTGCCTATTATTGCCGCCCATTTCGGCTTGAATCCGAATAACTGGGAAGATGATGAGATCGTGGGCGACGGTCAAACCTTATCGGCCACCAGTTGGGACGGCGGCTGGATGTATCGCGGACCAGGGCTGCTTAAAGGGCAAAGAAAGGCAGAAGAAAAGCTGCCGCCGGAAAAAGCCTTAGCCTTGGCTACCGACGTAGTACGACGCCTGCCCAATTTACCCGGCCAAGTGGGAGCAGGCCAAGTATTGCCTGGGGCCGACAACGATTCCTACACCTATGTAAAGTTCCCCCTGCTTTACGAAGGTCAACCGGTTGCCACCTGTAATTCTCCTGGCCATATATCGAACGTTTCCGTACAGCTGGGGCCCGATGGTGCCGTATGGTTTGTGCATCTGGCCCATCCCATGGAGGCGTTGCCGGAAGAAGCCGAGCTAATCTCTCCGGAGGAAGCCTGGGAGAGATTGCAGCAAAACGACTTTCTTATTTCCTTAGATGAAGGTTGGGGCTTACTGCCCGGCGACCGCTTCGCCGCCGCCTACTCCCGAATAGAGAAAGTAGAGTTGGTCTACTGGCCCCGTTACTATCAAGTTATCCGTAACGAACATTACCACATCAAATACGCCTTTTCCGGAACCACCCAGATCGGAGACCGGCAAATGAGATTCACCGCCTTGGTAGACGCAGTCCATTAAGGGTCAGGTGTAAACCAATTATACTAACTCGTCCCTGCGTTCCAGCTAATATAATCGTTGTCCAAGTCTACACCTGACCTTTAGGAAAGGAAGAACTAGCTTACGTAAGCCCGTAAAAACTCCACTATATCTTTAGCCTTAGGCGGGCAGCCGGGTAGATTAAAGCTTAGCCCGGCGGTGCAGGCGCCGATACCGATTCCTTTTTCTTTTCGGCCACGAAATTCTTGGCCGATTTTTATTTTCTCTGGGAGCCGGTTTAGAAGCCGTTCTTCTTTTAGCCGAGCCAGAGCGTGGACGAGGCTACCGTAGCAGATGGAGCAGGCGGAGCGGGCGTCGATATACTGGGACAGTTGGCGAGCCAAGGGCGAAGCTAAGGTGGCCACTTGCGGCCGCTCCTCGGCTCCGAGCTCGACGATTTCTGCCTTGTCCAGGTTGGAACTTCCTACGCCGAACTGTTCGGCCAGGGTGATGTATTCAATGGCCTTAGAGTCAAGCCCGATGAGTTCGGCGGCATAGGCATCCACCAGCACGGGGTCAAAGCCGGCGATGACGCGGTTCATGGGGACGGGGTTGCCGCCTTCTTCAAAAGTAAGATCGCCACACATCCCATCCACTACCACCAGGTCAGTCTTCACGGCGACGTTCAAAGCAGCGATGGGACGGTGAAGCCCCAGGGAATGGAAGCGCCGTTTTTCTCTGTCCGGGATACAGCCTTTTAGGTTCTTCAAGGCACAAGTGAGATTGGTCTGGCAATGGGCCTTGAGTACCGGGACGTTAATCAGGTAATCGAGACCCAAGGCGGTTTGGCAGACGGTGAAATTAAGGCCGGCGGCAGTTACGGCGGTAGCCTTATCGTGTTTAAGATCCATGAGTTTTACGCCATATCTAGACGCCAGGTTATCATAGCCGCAAACAGAAAAGGCACGGGCGGTGCTATGCCCGATGGAGCTACTCTCTAGCACCACGATGTTCCGGCAACCGGCGTCCTGCAGATATTCAATGATACCGGCCACCACTTCCGCCGAGGTGGTAGCTCCGAGAGCTGCCGGCCGGTCCACCACTAAGTTGGGTTTAATGCCGATCCGGGCCTTACAGTCTATAGTAGCAGCAGCGGCAATAGCGTCCAGGGCTTCTCGGGTCATATTCTTGGGCTCGCTGCCGTACTTTACCACCAACCGGTTCATGTCTTATCCCCTTTCTTTTTATTCTTACCGGTAGTACAATGTTTAGCAGTCTACTGGCATTATAGCAAATCAGATCCAGCTAAGACAGAATTCTTAAAGCAGGGATTGCAGCTTCGCTCCCGAAATAACCTGTAATAGATAAATGGCTGGCCAGTTTGTTTATGTCGTTTAATTTTAGCTGCAGATAAAATGGAGGCACTATTTTATATGAGGATTATTGTCATCGGCAGCGGAAAACTGGGATATCAAATTGCCGAAGCGTTATCCAGAGAAAAATACGATCTAGTTGTTATTGACAGCGACAGTGATGTAATCGAGAGAACCACCGATACTCTGGATGTTCTCACCATCCATGGCAATGGATTGCTGGCTGAGCCGTTAAAGGGGCTGGGCCTTAATAAGGAAGATCTAGTGATAGCCGTTACCGGCAGCGATGAAGGTAATATCTTGGCCTGCATGTCGGCCAAGAGTCTCGGTGCCGGGTTGACCATTGCTCGCATACGAGCTCCGGAATACACTAGAGACTTGGCTGTTAGCCAAGAGCAACTGTGTATCGATCACGTTCTTAATCCGGATCTATCCACGGCAAAGGAGATAAGCCAACTACTTTCTTTTGCCCCGGCCCGGCAGATTCAGACCTTTGTTCAGGGAAAAGTACACATGGTGGAGATTTCGGTTACAGCTGACAATCCGTTGGTGGGACTTCCTATTAAGCAGTATAATTTTACCGGCGTACTAATAGCAGCCATTGCTCGCGAAGGGCGCGTTATTATCCCCAAGGGCGACGATTACCTGCAGGTGGGCGATAATATTTTTATTGTCGGCCGGGCCCCCAACGTGGCTGAGTTTTGCCGTTATGCCGGCAAACCCATCTATAAGATTCAAACCGCGATGATTGTAGGTGGTAGCAGGATTGCCAATTACCTGGCTCAGGATCTGCATTCGGCCGGCGTAAGGGTGAAAATCATTGAAAAGGACGCTGCCCGGGCCACAGCTTTGTCGCTGGAGTTGCCATCTACCTTGGTGGTTCACGGTGACGGTACCGACATGGAGCTGTTGCTGTCGGAAGATATCGCTAGAACCGATGCTTTTATGGCTTTGACCGGCATAGACGAGGAAAACATGGTGGTTTCCTTGTTGGCTAAGAAGCTAGGGGTCAAGAAAGCAGTAGCCAAGGTAAACCGCAAGGGCTACGCTTCGATAGCAGAAGAAATTGGGATCGATTCAGTGGTAACACCGGGGCTGATTACCTTGGGTGAAGTCCTGCGGTTGGTGCGCGGTGGCGAGGTGGTGTCGCTAATTTTGCTCTTGGGCGGGCAGGCAGAGGTGATGGAGTTTTCCATTAGCCGCTCGTCGGCCCTGGTGGGCCGGATGATTAAGGATCTTGACTTTCCCAAAGAAGCTATCATTACTACCATTGTCCATAAGGGAGAGATCATTATCCCTCATGGCAGCGATATAATTCAAGCCCACGATCGGGTGATCGTGCTCACTCAATTTGAGGAAATAGAGCGGATTAGAGAGCTCTTTGGCGGCGACGAGAGGAAGACGGGACATGGATTATGGGATAGTATTAAGAGTTCTTGGGTTTCTGTTAGTAATTGAAGCCGGGTCGATGCTGCTTCCGCTGGGAGTGGCGCTCTATAGCGGTGGCCCGGATATCATGGCGTTTTCGGTTTCGATTTTGCTTACAGCCGCCGCCGGATTAGGCGGACTTCGGTTTAAGTCCAGCGGCAAGGTGGTTCGCTACCGAGAAGCTTTTCTTATTGTAGCTTTGGGTTGGCTGCTGGCGTCGGTGTTCGGCTCGCTGCCTTTTGTTTTGGCCGGTTCGCTGCCGTCGGCAGTGGATGCTTTTTTTGAAACCGTATCCGGCTTTACTACCACCGGCGCCACAGTGATGGCGAATATTGAAATTCAGCCGCAGGGGATCTTGTTTTGGCGCTCCCTTACCCATTGGCTGGGCGGTATGGGAATCATCGTTTTTACGTTAGCTGTGTTACCGGCGTTGGGTCTGGGCACCATGCGAATTTTTCAGGCCGAAAGCCCCGGTCCGGCACCGGCCAAACTAGTATCCAGAGTGGATCAGACAGCCAAGCTCTTGTACGGGATCTACTTGGCTCTTACAATTGTGCAAATTGCCGCTCTAAAACTTACCGGCTGGTCCTGGTTCGATGCGGTGACCCACACCTTTGCCACCATGGGGACCGGCGGTTTTTCCACCCGCAATGCCAGTGTGGCTGCGTTTCGCAGTCCATACGGGGAGTGGATCATCGCCTTGTTTATGTTTGCAGCGGGGGTGAACTTTTCTTTATATTACGGTGTGATTCACCGCAAACTGGGGACGCTATTGAAAGATGGGGAATTTAGGTTTTATTGCGGAACCGTGCTGGTGGCGTCACTTCTGATAGCAGTGAACATTGCCTCGTTGTACCAAGGGCAGCTAGGCAAGATTATCCGCGATTCTTTCTTTCAAGTGGTGTCCATGGTTACTACCACCGGGTTTGTCACGGCAGACTATGGGAAGTGGCCGGAACTGAGTAAGATGGTGTTATTTCTGTTGATGTTCATGGGTGGCTGTGCCGGTTCCACCGGCGGTGCCCTTAAACAGATCCGTGTTTTGCTTGTTCTTAAAGCTGTGAAACGCAAACTCACCCGGCTGATTCATCCTAAAGCCGTGCTCCCCATTGTCCTGGGCGATTCGCCGGTGTCGGAAGAGACCATAGACGATGTGTTGGTGTTTACACTTTTTTATATTACTATCTTTGTGGTTGTGTCTATGTTATTATTGACCCAGGGTATGGATATACCAAGCAGCGCTTCGGCCGTGGCAGCTACGTTAGGAAACGTCGGCCCTGGTTTCGGCCTAGTTGGACCGACCACAACCTATGCCAATTTGACTACTTTGACCAAGTTGCTGCTGTCTGTCTGCATGTTGCTGGGCAGGCTGGAAATCTACCCTATCATAGCTTTGCTGCTGCCTAATTTTTGGCGGAGGGCCTAGAGTTGCAAGCAGGAATCGTCTAAGCCCACGTCGAAATAGTGGCGTGCTATGGTGAAAAGATAATATGCTCCGAGCCGATGGGCCTAAAGATAGCCATGGCCTACGGCCGTCAGGGTAGATGGGGAAACTAGTCTGCCTCCCTCATGGAAAGGAGCTCAATTGACCGAGGTTGCCATGAGGGCAGCCTTTCTCTATTCTAAAGGAGGGATTGGCAAAGTGGATGCAATTAAGAAAGAACAGATCGAGCAAGAGGTAAAGAAGCTGGCCCCAGAAGGACGGCTCTCTTGTGCTCAAGCTTTTGCCCTAGCCGATAAACTCGGCGTCAAACCAAGAGCAATCGGACAAGCAGCTAACGACTTGAAGATTAAGATCATGGCTTGTCAGTTAGGTTGTTTCTAAGGAGCGGTAGCAATTTGGATGTATTCTTTGACGTGCTCACAGTCTCGGAGGCTGCGGCCCAGCTAATGATTAACTGGCAACCGCAACTTATGCCGGGAGAAGAGGTAGACTTTTCCCGTGCCTTAGGCCGTATCTTAGCTAAGGCTGTGCTTGCTTCCGAAGACGTACCCCCTTTTGACCGTTCTACCGTGGACGGGTTTGCCGTTCGGGCCGCCGATACTTTCGGCGCCAGTGAGGGGTTGCCTGCTTTCCTGGACATAGTGGACGATATTCGCATGGGACAAGCAACCGAGAGCAAGCTAGCTGTGGGTGAGACTGGACGGATTGCCACCGGCGGCATGTTGCCTCTGGGAGCCGATGCCGTAGTTATGGTGGAGCATAGCGAAGCTGTGGATGAACGCACCGTGGCGGTGGTGAAGCCGGTAGCTCCGGGGGAGAATGTGATTCGCCGGGGTGAAGATATCCGGCAGGGAACCCAATTGATACCGGCAGGACATCTTCTGCGGCCGGCCGATATCGGATCCTTAGCCGCTGTGGGCAAGACTCGTGTGTTGGTACGGCAGGCACCTAAAGTGGGGATTATCTCCACCGGGGACGAGATTGTACCGCCGGCAGCGGTGCCGGCACCGGGTCAGATTCGCGATATCAACAGCTACTCTTTAGGGGCGGCTGTTCAAGCAGCTGGCGGTAAACCGGTATATTTGGGCTTGGCCCGGGATGAATTTGAAGACGTTCACCATAAGGTCATAGACGGATTGGCGGGCTCTGATTTAGTGATTTTATCAGGTGGCAGTTCAGTGGGAGCCCGGGATGTGGCTGCCAAAGTGTTGGCCCAGTTGGGGCCGCCAGGCGTGTTGGTACACGGGGTGGCACTGCGCCCGGGAAAACCACTGCTGATAGCTGTTTGTCAGGGTAAACCTGTTTTTGGTCTGCCGGGGCACCCGGTATCAGCGCTCAGCACTTTTGACTTATTTGTACGGCCGGCTATAGAGCGGCTGCTGGGGCTGGTGCCGGTACCTAAACCGAGCCTTCGGGCCCGGCTGACTCGTAATCTGGCGTCGGCTCCTGGCCGGGAGGACCACGTACGGGTGCGTCTTTTGGAAGAAGAAAATGGGCTGGCAGCGGAACCGGTGTTAGGAAAATCAGGGCTGATCAGCACCTTGGTTGAAGCCCAGGGCACAATAATTATTCCACCTGAGAACGAAGGACTTTTGGCCGGAGCTGAAGTGGAGGTCTACCTGTTATGAAACGCAATGTCTACTTGGAAGACATACCCCTGGAAGAGGCCCAAGGGAAGTTTCTGCGCTTCTTTGCCGGACACTTTAGCCCGCAAGAGATCATATCGGTAGCGGATGGAGCCGGCAGGGTGACAGCCAAACCGATATTTGCCCGGTTGTCGGCGCCCCATTATCATGCTGCGGCCATGGACGGTGTGGCGGTGGTGGCCGAAAAGACCTTCGGTGCCGCCGAAACGAATCCAATTAGATTAGTTCTGGGGGAAGAGGCTTTCTGGGTAGATACCGGCGATCCCTTGCCCCCGGGAACCAATGCCGTGATTATGGTGGAAGATTTGCATGAACTGCCTACCGGCGAAGTGGAGATTATTGCCGCTGTGAGCCCGTGGGAACATGTACGCCTTTTGGGCGAAGATATGGTACAAACAGAGCTGATTCTACCGGCCAATCACCGGCTGCGGCCGGTGGATCTGGGCGCTATTTTGGCCGGCGGGGTGACCGAGATTACTGTGCATCAACGACCCCGGGTAGCCATTATTCCCACCGGCACCGAACTGGTGCCACCCACCGAGACTCCGGCCCCGGGAGAGATTATTGAGTTTAATTCCACCATGTTTGCCGCCCAGGTGCGCGAATGGGGTGGGCAGGCCGTTGTTTATCCAATTACCCCTGATGATTATCACTGGATCAAGGCCCAAGCCGCCTTGGCGGCCGAGAAAGCAGATATTGTCCTCCTGGGGGCCGGATCTTCAGCCGGTTCCGAGGACTTCAGTTCCCGGGTCATTGCTGAGCTGGGAGAGGTATTTGTTCATGGTGTGGCCACGCGTCCGGGAAAACCGGTTATATTGGGCCATGTCAAAGGGAAACCGGCTATGGGCGTACCGGGATATCCAGGGTCGGCTCTGCTGGCGCTGGAGCTGTACTTGAAGCCCTTGCTGGAAGGTCTGCTGGGATTAGGGCCTGAGGAACCGCGCCAGGTCACGGCACGTCTGGCTCGTACAGTGGCGTCAGCGTTGGGGATGGACGAGTTTGTTCGGGTCAAGCTGGGCCCGGTAGGCGGTCAACTGGTGGCTACCCCCTTACCGCGGGGAGCGGCCCTTACCACCACTATGGTACGAGCTGACGGCCTGGTGGTGATTCCGCGCCAAAGCGAAGGGATTAAGGGTGGAACCGAGGTCCAGGTGCGGCTGCTTAAGCCGGAAAGCGTGATTAGAAATACCGTGGTGGCCATTGGCAGCCACGATCTTACCTTAGATATCATTGCTAATTTGCTGCGTGAGAAGTATCCCAAGCACACTCTGTCCTCGGCTCACGTGGGCAGCTTGGGAGGCCTGCTGGCCTTGCGCCGGGGTGAATGCCATCTTTGCGGTACTCATCTCCTTGATCCGGACACCGGCCAGTACAACATTTCGTATCTCAAGCGCTACCTGGCCGGACAAAAAGTGTGCCTGATCAATTTGGCTTACCGCCAGCAGGGTCTTATGGTGTTGCCGGGCAACCCTAAAGGCATAAACAAACTGGCAGATCTAACCCGGCCGGAGGTGACATTCATCAATCGTCAGCGGGGGGCTGGTACCAGGGTGCTGTTGGATTGGGCGCTAAAGGAAGAGGGCATCGATCCTGCTGGCATCAAAGGTTACAGCCGGGAAGAGTATACCCACACCTCAGTGGCGGCAGCGGTAAAAAGCGGTGCTGCCGATGTAGGCCTTGGTGTACTGTCAGCAGCCAGAGCGTTGGACCTGGATTTTATCTCCTGGCGGGCCGAACGATACGATCTGGCCCTTATGACTGACTTCCTGGAGCACCCAGGGGTTAAGGCCATTTTGGCCGTGATTCAAAGCCGGGAGTTTAAGGACCAGGTGGAAGCCTTAGGTGGCTACGATCTAAGCGATTGCGGGAAGCTGATGTGGGAGTCATAGCTTGGATTCCAAGGGAGAGGGGGAGAGCCGTGCACGACAATTTAGGTCGCACTATCGACTATTTGCGCATTTCGGTAACCGACCGCTGCAATTTGCGCTGCGTCTATTGCATGCCGGCAGAAGGGGTACCCTATAAGCCCCACGGGGAGATCCTCTCCTATGAGGAAATCGTGCGTCTGGTTACGGTGGGTGCTAACCTGGGTATGCGCCGCCTGCGGCTTACCGGCGGCGAGCCCCTGGTACGAACCGGTTTAGCCAACCTAGTACGTGAACTTAAATCAATCCCCGGTATTGAAGAATTATCTCTTACCACCAACGGCACCTTGCTGGCGCCGTCAGCTACGGAGCTTAAAGCTGCCGGGCTGGACCGGGTCAATATCAGTTTAGATACGCTGCGCCCGGAGCGGTTTGCCGCTATCACCAGATGTGACAGCTTGGAGGCCGCTATCAAAGGCATAAAGGCGGCGCTGGCCGCCGGGCTAAACCCGGTGAAAATCAATACCGTGGCCTTGAAAGGGATAAACGAAGATGAAATTGCCGACATAGCGGCACTGACGTTAAAATATCCGCTCCATGTGCGGTTTATCGAGGTTATGCCTTTGGGCGCCGATGTGAACTGGGCTCAGCGGCATGCACTTCCCTTAGCTGAGGTTAAAGCCAAGGTGGAGGCGGCAGGGCGGCTTGTTCCCACCACAGTGGTGGGCGCCGGACCGGCGCAGGCGTTCCGCTACAGCGCCGGGTTGGGTACAGTAGGATTTATCGGAGCCCTATCCCATGGTTTTTGCCAGCGCTGCAACCGGCTGCGCCTGACCGCCGACGGAAAACTCAAACCCTGCTTAGCTTCAGATCAAGAAGTAGATGTTAAAGAGGCACTGCGCTGCGGTGCCGGCGAAGAACAACTACAGGCGCTGTTCGCGCGGGCCGTGGCTCTGAAGCCGTCCCAGCACCAATTGGAGCAGTACGAAGAACATGAGCGCATTATGTGCCAAATAGGGGGCTAGCCTTGATGGAGCTTACCCATCTGAATCAACAGGGTGAAGCATATATGGTAGATGTTGGTCATAAATTGGCTACGAAACGGGTGGCCGTAGCTCGCGGCTTGGTAAAGATGAACCCGGAAACCATGAAGCTCATTTCTTCCGGCCGGGTTCCTAAAGGAGATGTCCTGGCTTCAGCGCGCATTGCCGGCATTATGGCCGCCAAGAATACGCCCTACCTTATTCCCTTGTGTCATCCCCTTAATCTGGGGTCGGTGGAGGTGCGGCTACGACTGAATGGCGAGCAGAGCCGAGTGGAGATTGAAGCCCAGGTGAGCCTCAGCGGCCAGACCGGAGCTGAGATGGAAGCCCTCACAGCCGTCAGTGTGGCAGCCCTTACCATTTACGATATGTGTAAAGCAGTGGACAAAGATATGGTCATCGACAATATTCGTCTGGTGCACAAATCAGGCGGCAAGAGCGGCAGTTTTGTACGTGAGGGGGAACAACCGTGGCAGAGGTAAGGGGATATGTTAGAGCCGTTTGCCTCAGTTCGGACAAAGGCGTGGCCAAGAAAGAACAAGACGAAGGTGTTTTAATGGCCGGGCATGGTCTTAAAGGTGATGCCCACGCCGGTCCTTGGCATCGCCAGGTGAGCCTGCTGGCTCAAGAAAGCGTAGACAAAATGATTGCCAAGGGACTGAAGCTGGTCCCAGGCGATTTCGGTGAGAATCTGACCACCGAGGGTTTGGATCTACCGACGTTACCTATCGGTACCAGGCTGCGAGTCGGGGACGAAGCCCTGCTGGAAGTGACCCAAATCGGGAAAAAGTGCCACCATGGTTGTGCGATCTACCAGCAAGTAGGAGACTGCATTATGCCGCGGGAAGGTATTTTTACCCGGGTGCTCCTGGGCGGTAAAGTCAAACGCGGTGATGCCATTGTGGTGGAACCGGGTTACCGCTTAGCTATTGTAACCGCCAGCGACAAAGGTGCCCGCGGCGAGCGAAAAGATAAGAGCGCCCAGGTTATTCGGTCCCTGACTGCTTCGTTGGGCCCAGTGGTTTCTTATACAGTGGTGCCCGATGATCAAAATACTATTAGCTGTGAACTGGTACGCTTGGCCGACGAGTGTGCCGTAGATATAGTTTTCACCACCGGTGGAACCGGCTTATCGCCCCGGGACGTAACACCGGAAGCCACCTTAGCTGTGGTGGACCGGTTGGTACCGGGTTTTACCGAAGCCATGCGAGCCCAAGGGTTTGAGAAAACGCCGCACGCCCTGCTGTCGCGGGCTGTAGCCGGGGTGCGCGGACAAACCCTTATCATTAATCTTCCCGGTAGCCCGCGAGCGGTGGACGAAAACTTAGCTGTTATTCTACCGGCGCTACCTCATGCACTGGAGATCCTGACTGGACGCGGTGCTGAGTGCGGATTAGCACCGCAATAGAATAATAACTGGCTGCCAACCTGTGCAGCCGGTAGGGCATTATGCCCGCCGGCGCACACAATCTTCGACCCTGCCAACCTAAAGCGAAGCTACGGTGTCAGGGCGATAGNNTGGCCTCCCATTGTGGAAAGAAGATGTAGGCCCCAGCTTTTTAGCCCCGGAGCTGGAGGCAGATGGCGAGAAGGAGGTGCGAGCAGGGGTAATTTGAATCGAGGAGAGGAAAAACTTGAGAGGGAAAAGGTTTTTAGCTTTATTACTAACAGCGTTAATGGCTATCACTTTGACTGCTTGCGGACCTAAGGCCGAGCCGGAGCCGGCCCAGGAAGGCCCACCGGAACCGGCTGTGAAGGATCTTATTTTATCCACCACCACCAGCACCCAAGACAGCGGACTGCTGGACGAGTTGATCCCTATCTTTGAAGAACAAACCGGCTATTTGGTCAAGACAGTAGCCGTGGGTACCGGTAAAGCTCTGGAGATGGCCAGCCTGGGTGAAGCCGATGTTCTGTTGGTGCACGCACCGGCAGCAGAAAAAGAAAAAGAAGCCGCCGGCGATGTCATCAACCGCCAGTTGGTTATGCACAACGATTTCATCATTGTGGGTCCGGCAGACGACCCAGCAGCATTGAAAGATCTGGAAGCTGTTGGCGATGCGTTTGAAGCTTTAGTTGACAGTGAGGCCGGATTTGTTTCCCGCGGCGATGATTCCGGTACCCATAAGATGGAAAAGGGTATCTGGAAGGGCTTGGAAATAGAGCCGGCAGGTGATTGGTATATTGAGGCCGGGAGCGGCATGGCCGATACTTTAAAGATCGCTTCGGAAAAAGGTGCCTATGCCCTTACTGACCGGGGTACGTACTTGGCCCTGAAAGACACCTTAGATTTGGAGATCCTGTTTGAAGGCGACGATGCCTTACTTAATGTTTATCACGTGATGCAGGTTAACCCAGAGAAGTTCGATAAGATCAATGCCGACGGCGCCAAGGCTTTTGTGGAATTCATGGTGGCGGACGAAACCCAGGCCATTATCGGTGAATTTGGGGTGGATAAGTTCGGTTCGCCGCTGTTCTTCCCCGATGCCGGCAAGCCGGACAAGTGGTAATAGCGGGCCAAGGTCCATAGCCAAGACATAGATGTAGAGGGACAGGACGATCATAAGCCCTGTCCCTTGGCCTGTGTTTTGCTTTTTTAGAAAATGCTACCTAGGTGGTTTTACCATGGATTTTATTGTACAAGGCTTTGTCCAGGCTTTTCAATTGCTGATGAGAGGCGACAAAGAAGTGCTTTCCATTGCCCTGCTTACCCTAAAGGTGTCGGGCACAGCTACGCTGGTGAGTTTAGTGTTGGGCGTGCCTCTGGGTTTGTATTTCGCTGTGTCCCGCTTCAGGGGCCGGGAATTTCTAGTGGGAGCGGTGAATGCCGGCATGGGTCTGCCGCCTACAGTGGTGGGCCTATGGGTGGCTTTATTTTTGTGGCGCCGAGGACCGCTTGGCTTTCTCGGCCTTATGTACACACCCACAGCCATGGTTATCGCCCAGTCCATTATTGCCTTGCCCTTAGTGGCCGGACTTACCATGAGTGCCGTTCAACAGCTCTCGCCTAAGCTGCGGTTACAGATTTTGGCTCTGGGGGCCTCGCCGCTGCAGTTTTGGTGGTTGATTCTGCGCGAAGTACGGCTGGGTGTGTTGGCCGCAGTCATGGCCGGTTTTGGCCGGGTGATCGCCGAAGTGGGAGCCTCCATGGCGGTCGGGGGCAATGTGCGGTGGTACAGCCGGGTGCTCACCACCTCCATCGTACTGGAAGTAAATAAAGGAAATTTTTCCCTGGCTCTGGCCCTAAGCTTTGTACTACTTCTGATTTCCTACAGCATTACTTACCTTCTCACAGTGTTGCAGCAGAGGAGGCGGCAGGCTTGACCCCGGTACTTAAAGTAAAGAACATTGTGGTAAGACGCGGCCGCCGCTTCAGTCTGCAGGTGGACGATTTTGCTATCCAGCCCCAAGAAGTGGTGGCGCTCATTGGTCCCAACGGTGCCGGTAAGAGCACGTTGCTTACAATTTTGGCCTGTTTGGCACCGCCGGATCGGGGGGAACTGTTTTTTGCCACGGAGAAAGTCACCAAGAGAAATGCTTTGGCGGTACGCCGCCAGCTGGCGGTGGTATTTCAAGACCCTTTGCTGTTAGACAGCACTGTACTGGAGAACGCCGCCTTAGGCTTGAAGCTGCGGGGCCAGAAACCAGGGGCCGAAGAAAAAGCCCTTGCCTGGCTGAAGCGCTTTGGTGTGGATCACTTGGCCAATCAAAATGCCCTGACCTTGTCCGGTGGCGAAGCGCAGCGGGTGAGTTTGGCCCGGGCTTTTGCCTTGGAGCCGAAGGTGCTTCTTTTGGACGAGCCGTTTGCTTCCATCGATGTTATCTCACGAACGTCGCTGGTAAGTGAATTCAAGTCCGTGCTCACCGGTACCGGGACTACAGCTGTGTTGGTAACCCATGATTTCCAGGAAGTGTTGGCTCTGGCCAGCCGAGCTGTGGTCTTGGATCAGGGGAGGATCCGGGCAGAGGGAACACCCCAGGAGATTGCCGCTCATGAAATCTGGGGCGGACTTACTAAGGGAATCAATTTGTAAAAAACAACAATAAGGAAAGGATGAGATTCATGATCAGAAAAGAGAGTGGATTAACGGCGGTATCAGTTCTTGTCGTATTGGCACTGCTACTTAATGCTTCGTTTGCTTTGGCTGCTGAAGCGGCACCGGTTCTTAACATAGTGGAAGTAACAAACAAAGGTGATGTGAGTCTGACATTCGACAAGGAAATGGCGGAACCGGCTGAAGGAGCCGAAGAACAGTTTAAAGTCACAATTGACGAGGCTGAAGTAAAAGTAACAGCGGTAGAAGAGACCAATACCCCGGAAAAGATTAAGCTGGTCTTAGAGCAAAAGGTGGAGGCCGATCAAGAAGTAACAGTAGAGTATGTTCAGGGCGAGAACGAAGAGCTATGGGTAAAAGCTGCCGACGGCACTGCAGTGGAAGGCTTCGAGCCTCAGACAGCCGGCGTAAAAAATAAGGAAGAAGAGCCCGAAGCTTCTGAACCTAAAGTTGACATAACTATTAACGATATAGAGGTTCACTGGGCTCAAGACATAATAAAACAATTGGCTGCCGACGACGTGCTAATCATAGATGAAGAAGGCAACTTCAAGCCTCAAGAAGATGTGACCAGAGCTGAATTTGCGGCTATGTTGGTGAAGGGCTATCAGTGGAAGAACGCTGAAATTAAGGAGTTTCCAGATACAGCCGACCATTGGGCCAAGGATTATGTTGCTGTTGCTGCCGGCCGGGGCATAGTCGAAGGTTATGATAACGGGAACTTCGGTCCCGAAGACCTCATTACCCGGGAGCAGATAGCAGCGATGATCGTTAGGGCCGCGAAGCTGGAGGGTCCGGTGGAAGGGAAGGAATTTGCCGATGCCGATGAGATTGCCGACTGGGCCCAGGAATCAGTACAACTGGCCAGCGCTAACGATATTCTCCAAGGGCTTCCCGACAATACCTTCTTGCCCAAAGCCAATGCAACCAAAGCAGAAGCAGCGGTTATAGTGTACCGGGCGTTGCAATTACGCAACAAGTAGCCGTTACGGGCCCATCCTCACGCTACGCGGCGCCCCTTAGAACGAACGAGCTCAGCTCACTCGGGCCGCCTCTGAACTCGCCCCTTCGGGGCTCAAACATGCATCGGCGGTTTTCCCTCGTTCGCCTCGCTCCTTTGAATGAGGGCTAAGCTACGCTTTGAGGATTGGGCCTCGCAACCTTGTGCCTTAACAACATGGGGGAACAGGCCTTCGCGTAGGGGCGGCCTGCATCCGAAGGATGGTCTCTGTGCCCGCCCGCGATTGGCTTGGGTTTTCCAAAACAGCTCAAATGGGTGATAGAAGATGAATTCCAGGTTCAAGTTCCCCAACAAGAAAATAGTAGCCTTGGGATTTTGCCTACTGCTGCTCCTTAACGTTGCGGCAGCTCCCTTGGCTAAGGCCAGCACCGGCAGTGGCGACGGCTCCGGCGGGGGCAAGGGTAACCCGCTGAGTCTGGTTCAATCCAGCCCAGCTCATGGTGAGCAAGACGTCCACCTTACGGGGGAAATCAAACTTTCCTTTAACAAAAATGTGGTCCACATGACTGTGTGTGACGATAACAAACAGTGCTTTGCCCTTTATGCTGAGGACGGTACCGCTGTCCCGCTGGAAGTGATCATGGCCGACGATCAGATGGAGCCAGAAAAACGTAGAGATATAGTGTTAAAGCCGCAGCAAGAGCTGGCTGCCGGTACGGCCTACACTGTAAAAGTGGCACCTGCTTTGCGAGCTAAGAACGGTACTACTTTAGGCACAGAGGCAACGGTTACTTTCACCACGGCAGGCGCAGCCCCTGCCACTGCAACAGCACCTGCTGCTCCTGCCGGCGAGACTTCGGGCCGCGACCCAGGCGACATGCCAGTAAGTTCCGAGCCGGTAGCGGACGAAACCCCGATGGAGCAACCAGCGGCGGAACCAGAACCCCCCACGGAAGAAGCTCCGGCTACAGGTGAAGCAGATACGGCCGAGCCGGCTGATACCGAAGCCGATACTGAGTCCGCTGCGGAAAAAGCCAACAAGAACAGCACCGCTGTACCCTTGGTAATAACACTGGCGGCACTGTGCTGGATTGGATACCGCAGCTATAAAAAATACCGGGCACAGTAAGTGGCTGCCCAAGAAGGAATATTGATGATGAAATCAACTGCCAAGCCTGTTATTATTCTTACACTTATTATTCTGCCGTTAGCCATCATCTTGTTTTCACTGTTCATCGGCCGCTACCCGGTATTGCCGGCCGAAGCAGCCCACGTGCTACGATGCAAGCTGATGGGCAACGACTGCTTTCTACCGGATACGGTACAAGCAGTCGTTTGGGATATCCGCTTGCCCCGAGTTTTATTGGGAGCCATGGTGGGCGGGAGCCTAGCTGTCAGCGGCGCTGCTTTTCAGGGATTGTTTCGCAATCCTTTGGTTAGCGCCGGCCTTTTAGGGGTAAGTTCCGGTGCTGGGTTCGGGGCCGCGCTAGCGATACTATTATTTAACACCACAGCACCGGTATATCTTTTTGCCTTTGCCTTCGGGGCTTTGGCGGTTATGCTCAGCTACTTAGTGGGCAGGATTTACCGCACCACCCCCACTATTATGCTGGTTCTGGGCGGAGTGATTGTGTCATCGGTATTTTCGGCCTTGATTTCCATGGCCAAATACGTGGCCGATCCCACCAACCAACTGCCGGCCATTGTCTTTTGGCTCATGGGAAGTCTGGCTACGGCCCGTTACCGGGACCTCATGATTGCCGGGATTCCTATGTTAACTGGTATAGCCGCTCTGTTGGCGGTAAGGTGGCGCATCAATGTGCTGTCCATGGGGGATAAAGAAGCCCAAGCTCTGGGAATTAACACCACAGTAAGTAAGGGAATAGTGATTGCCGGTGCCACTTTGGCCACCGCCGGTGCCGTTTGCGTAAGCGGTATCATCGGCTGGGTGGGGTTGGTGATACCCCATATAGCCCGCATGCTGGTAGACAACGACAACCGGGTACTAATCCCGGCCAGCTTTTCTTTAGGTGCCGGGTTTTTGGTGTTGGTGGACGATTTGGGGCGGGTTCTTACCGGTTCAGAAATTCCTCTGGGCATCTTAACCGCCCTGGTGGGCGGCCCCTTTTTTGTCTATTTACTCAAGAAAACCAAAGGGGGTGGCTGGTGACGGTGGCACTGGTGGAGGCTAACAGCATTTCTTTTAAGTATCAACAACCGGATATATTTAGAGACATCAGCTTTGCCATTGGGCCAGGGGAAGTGTTTTGTTTGTTGGGCCCCAACGGCTGTGGCAAGACCACGCTGCTGGATTGTGTACTGGGTTTACAGAGGCCGTATCAAGGAGAAATAGTATTAAACGGTACCGATATCCGAAATCTGGCCCGAGAGCAGGTAGCGCAGCAGGTGGCCTATGTGCCGCAGCACCATGAAAAAGCCTTTCCCTACACAGTTCTGGATATGGTCCTCATGGGGCGGGCTGCCTATATTGGGCTTTTCGATTCCCCCACCGGCGAGGACGTAGAGGTGGCCCAACAAGCGTTGCAGTCGGTGGGGATCGAAGGACTGAAACAGCGACGCTACACCGAGCTTAGCGGCGGCGAAGTGCAACTGGTAATGATTGCCCGGGCGCTGACGCAGAAAACACCGCTGATGGTGATGGATGAGCCCACAGCCCACCTGGATTACAAACACGAACTTACCATTATGGAAATAGTGGTAAAGCTGGTACGTGAAACCGGGCTGTCAGTACTTATGGCCACTCATTTTCCCAACCACAGCTTCTATTTTGAAAACAGCGGCATTCCCACGCAGGTAGCTCTGATGAAAGAAGCCAATTTCTTAGCTGTAGGTCAGCCTTCTCAGGTATTAACCGAGGAGAACCTACGGCGGCTATATAGTGTTAATACCAAAATCGTTTCGTGTCGGCTGAACAAAGATACCGAGTTAAGACAAGTGGTGCCGATTAATACCGTGGCCTAAGGCAACAGGATTTTAAATTTGAGGGGAGATTCCATGAGGAAAATTGAGGACCGAAGTTCCAATTTTCGTCTGGCCAGCCGGTTCATGATTTCGCTATTGATCCTAGCGCTGCTGCTAACAGCCGGCTGTAGCAACCGGCTGGAAAACACCGGCACTCCGGCCCAGCCGGATAAGCAGGATGTCATAACTGTAACCGATTGTGTGGGGCGGCAAGTACAAGTTCCGGCTCAAATAGAGCGCGTGGCCTGTTTGTGTCCTGAGTCGGGGCATGCCATGGCCATGTTTGGCCTGGGAGATCGGGTGGTGGCAGTGGTAGGAGGTATGCAGCGAGATGTCTTGCTGACTAACATGTATCCCCACATAAAAGATCTTCCGGTGCCCAAAAGCAGCGGTATCATCAATATAGAAGAGCTGCTGAATACAGATCCCGATCTGGTGTTTGTAAGAAGCGATACCGCCGCCAACGAAGCCGAAATGGCGAAAATGAAAAAGACCGGCCTGCCGTTCCTGGTAGTGGATTATGCCGATATCGACCGGCAGCAGTATGCCCTAGATATGATGGGACAGGCGCTGGGGGTTCAGGATAAGGCCCAAGCCTACAACGATTATTACCGCCGGATTGTGGAGACGGTTACCGCTAGATTAGCCGATATCCCGCCGGAGACGCGGATTCGGCTCTATCACTCCGTTAACGAAGCCTTGCGGACCGATGCCCAAGGGACCTTGCCGGCCGATTGGATCCAGGTGGCAGGAGCCATCAACGTATCGGTAGGTCAGGATTTGAAGCTATACGAAGGCGATTACTATGCTAACCTGGAACAGATCATGTTGTGGGATCCCGAAGTTATCATCTGTAACGAGCCGGGTGTGGCAGGTTACATTCTGTCTCACGAACAATGGGCTCCGCTGCAGGCGGTGAAAGCTGAAAAGGTGTGGCAGCTACCCATCGGCATCTCGCGCTGGGGACACCATTCTTCGTTGGAGACGCCGCTGGCTATTTTGTGGACGGCCCAGCGTTTGTACCCTGAACGATTTACCGATGTGGACATGGCCGCCGAAACCAAGCAGTTCTTCCAGGAGTTTTTCAACTACAAACTCAGCGACGAACTGGTGCAGGACATCCTTAGCGGCGAAGGCATGCGGGAAACCAAAGGCTAAGGATTCGAGCGGGGAGGGCAGTACATAATGCAGACTTTGGTGTGTATCGACGATACCGATGTTTTAGGCAGCAGGGGTACCGGTCATTTGGTAGCCCAATTTATAGAAGAGATCGAGCAGATGGGTTGGGGGAAGTGTACATTTATTAGTCGGCACCAGCTCCATGTGCATCCCGACATCCCCTATACTTCCCATAACAGCGCTATGTGCTTTACTATGCGGCTGCAGCCGGATCGCTTGCAGGATTTAATCGAGTACGCCGCTGCTTTCTTGGTAAAGGAAAGCGAAGTGGGTTCCGATCCCGGCCTCACTGTAGCAGTGCTGGAATGGATAAAGCAGCCGGAGCGTCTGATAGCCTTCGGCCGCCGAGCCAAGAAAGAAGTCCTTACCAAGGACGACGCCTACTCTCTGGCGCGGGAGCTGGGGATTCATCTGTCCGAACACGGCGGCACCGGCCAGGGAGTTATCGGCGCCCTGGCCGGGGTGGGCCTGCGCCTTACCGGCAACGACGGCCGGATCCGGGGCAAAATCTACCAGGGCGAGGCCGGTAAGATTCTCACCGTGAGTGAGCTTCTTAGCCACCCGCAGGTGGACTCAGTGCGCCAATTAAATGGCACACCGATACAGGATGAAGAGACTGTAGAGCTAGGCGAGAAAGTAAAGACCGTGTTGCTGGATCACCGCCGTGTGCTCTTGGTAGCCTCGGCAGATCCTGCCATAAACCGGGCCCGATGGCGCACCTGTATCAAAGAAGAACTGCGAAGATTCTAAGTCCGGAAAACCGGGCGGCCCAGTGCTTGCTCGCTCGGCGACCTGCCATCCTTAGGGGCGGCAGGTCCGTTGCGGGGTTATCCTTAACGCGGAGCTGAAGCCCTGATTAAAGAAGAGCGCAGACGAGCGAGTGCAACCGCATCTACACCCTTAAGACATGCTCCGAACCGAGCCCTAGAACGGTCAAAGCATAGATCGGAGCCGGAGAATAAGTATGGGCCGATGCGTGATATCGGTAAGCAGGCCTGAAGTAGAGGAGGATAATTGCCCGGTAACAATTGGAGGCAGGAATAAAACCTTCCGGCGAGAATACCATAAGTGCCTGGGGAAGGAGAGTAGGGTTAAATGCTAACTGAGATTAAACGAGCCGTGGCTGCTTGTCCGCGAAAAGTATTAGATTTAGCGGCGGATATCCAGGAACCGGTGAGCCGTAATCTTGGTGCCGCCTTTCACACTGGGGGCGGGTATGAAGCTTTCGCCCAGGCTCTGTCGACGCTGGTAGCCGCGGGCGTTCTCAGACCGGTTAAAGCCGCTGGGGACAATGGCCGCCGGCCTCCTTTATACTTGCGCTATCGCAAAGTGGAGACTTCAGCGCAAGACCATAGCCCCCTGATCAAAGAATTGCTGACCACTTACCGCTCGTCGTTGAATCTCAGTTATTTCCTCTCCCATCCCGAACAGTATCCACCGGTGCGGGAAATTGTGCGCGCCATGGATGCCTATTTGCTGGCTAGTGAAGCCAGCCCACCGGAGATTTGGGATACAGTAAACGAGCGTTCGTTTCAGCTCTCCGGGGACGAGAAGTTCCTGGCTTCGTCCGCTGGGAGTAAGCTTTTGACCCGGTTGGGTCTTAGTTGTTCCGATCTGCATTGTCAGCCGGCACCGGAGCCTTTTTTCTATTGGTCCAGCGGACAAACCAGCCGGGATCGGTTTACATACGGCTTAATTATCGAGAACAAAGACACCTTTCATTCTTGGCAACAACTGCTTAGCCGCGGCAAACTAGCAGTGGATCCCCCGATCCAACTGCTTATTTACGGTGAAGGTAAGAAGATTCTCCATAGCTGGCCTTTTATTTACGAATGTCTGCAGCCAGGTGATAAGGCGCGCCTTTTTTACTTCGGTGACCTGGATCCGGAAGGGATTGCCATTGCAGCCAAACTCATCACTGCCGGCACAGGCCAGGAATACGACCGTGTTACCTTCTATCCGGCCGAACCCTTGTATCGGCAACTTTTGGCCACCGGCTGCAGCCGGCTGCTTAAGCGCGACCAGTCTCGAATCAAGAAAAAAACGCTGCTGCCCTTTTTTGTCCCCTGCGCAGCCGGGCTTAGCGATCAGGTGTTTGCTTTATGGGAGCAGGGAAGGATTATCCCTCAGGAAGCACTGCTGGCCAGCCGCTGGGCTGCTTTAGGGGAGGTGAGGTTATGGCCGACCTGTTTCCGGCCTTAAACATCGCCGGCAACCTAGCACCCACAACCAAGCCGGAACTGGCCGAATTCGATCAACGAATGATGCCTCTTCTGGCCGCTTTTCCTCTTTATGAACTGCAAAACAAGCATAGCTTACGGGACTATCATGGCTTGGAATTGGGCATCTGCCTACTCCTGTTTGTGTTGGAAAAAATGTTGCACTATGAGCCTTGCACTTACGAAGATGCGCAAGGATTCGTCCGTTTTCTGTTCCCTGCTTTAACGAAGCAACAGTTGACTTACACAGAAGCCGCTTCGCTGACACAAAAGCTGTTGGATGAGCTCAGTAACCAGGGACGGCCTTTCGTCTACCCTTATCGCAGTCCTGTGGACGGGATGGATCATGAAGTTAAGTTTCGGCTGCTGGAGCAGCACCCGCTACCGGAACAAGACACCATCGGCCTTAGACTCACCGCCCAGGGGCTGGACTTGTTGTTTAAATCGCGGGAAATTTATCGGGACCTGCAGTTTTCCGTGATGCAGCTATATCTAGATCAGCAAATTCGCCGCGGTACGTTTGAAGAGGCAATTCAGACAGTGAACGAATTGGGGTTGGCTGTCACCTCCATGGAGCAGCAGGTGGATGCGCTGCGAGAAGAGATTCGCCGCAATGTGGTGGAAGCCTTACAGGGATCGGATTACCACCGGCTGCTACGACACATGTCCGAACAGCTTGAGCGGGAAGGGGAGACGTTTAACAACCTCATCGCTTTGGTGCGGGAGACCAGGGCCAATTTAGCGGCCAAACAAGGGGCACTCGAACGCTTACAGGCAGTGGATCGTTTAGACCGTAGATTGCAGGAAGTGGCTCAGCAGCATTTGCGCTTGTTTACGCGCCAGCTGACCCTCAATGTTTTGGTAAGCGATGCTTTAGCAGCCAGTTTACGCAGTACCCTGACCGTGCGCTTTCACCTGGAAAAAGAGTTACAAGCAGAGGTACTGCGCCAACGTCCGCCGGGCTGGGTGCTGACGCGGACAGCAGTATTGCCGCTGTTGCGTCCGTTCTGCCCCAGGGTATTTAGCCTGTCGTTTTGTGTTGGGCCCCAGACTTTGCTGCGGCGGGAATACGAGCGGCCAGCAGAAGATTTGATGGAGGAACTGGACGAAGAATATCTCCGGACCCTGGAGGAGGCCGAAGAGAAACAGCAGCAGCGGACCCTGACGGTGCTCAAGCGTTGCTTTCACTTGTTACTTGAGCCCTTAATTCAGGCCACAACCGTATCTATGAGTCAGATAGTTACGCAACAAGACTGGTCTTTCTGGCAACAAGAAGAGGTGGCCGCCTTGGCTCATCTGTTGCTGCTGCTGCATCAGGCCGAGGAAATTGCCGCGTTCTTACCGTGGGATTATACGCCGGCCGGCAATGACCCGGCCGAATATGCCCTTTATCAAGTCTTGACGGAAAACGAGGCTTTAGCCCGGCTGGGGGTAGTCAAGGTAGGGGCTAGGGATGAAGCGGTGACGCTGCCATTTGAAATTAAAGTATCGGATTTTATCTTGACCAGAGGTGACTACCATGCAGTATAGCGCTGATACGGTAACTACCGCCCTGACATTGCTGCGGGAGTTGCTAAAAGAGCCGGTGGTTAATCGAGACAATAATCCTAGCCTGATGCTACGGTTGCAGCAGGATCCAGATGCGCTTAACTTGTGGCAGGAGATTATGGAGCCTGTTTTCGGCCTTCATCTCCTTCGAGCCGGCGATGAGTTTTACCTGACAGCGGGAATCAACGATGAGAGTGTATTTAATTATTCCAACGCCGAACTTCGCCAAGAATTGGGCCTGCAAAACAACACCGAGCTCTACACTTGTTCCTTTATTATTTTGACCCTCATCGCCGCCATCTACAGCAGCGACGATAGCACCGGTCCGGCGCGAGAGTATATTACCGTGGCCGAGTTAGAAGGCTTGGTATCGCATAATTTTGCTGTTTTAACTGCCGCAGAAGACTTGGAGCGGTTAGAAGATGAGACTCGGATGAACATAGAGGAACCGGCTCAATTCTGGGCCGATTTGCCCCTCCAGAAGGTAGATGCTGTGCGTCATCGCGGGACTATTTCCTGCTGGGCTTTTCTCCTTAAGACCTTAGATTTCCTAGCCCGGCATCAACTGGTGCTACTCTATGACGATCGCCAGGTGTTCCCGCTGCCGCGGCTAAGCAGTATGGTGGCTCATTATTACAACCACGCGGATCGCAAGAACATTATTTTAGAGCTTCTTCAGTCCGAGACGGACCTCCCGTCCGCAGCAGGGGGTGACGAAGATGCCGCGGATTAACCGGGTGCGCGTCCATAACGTGCTCTATGACAAAGGAAACCGTGTTTTTGACAACCTCAGCTTAAACCTGGGCGGACACGATGGCCTGTTGATCTTACAAAACGGCGGCGGCAAAACCTTGCTACTGCAATTGATGGCCCAAACAGTGATTCCCAACGTTTCCCTCCAGAAGCGCCGCTTGGCTACCCTGGTAGCCGAGAATTCATTTACCGGCCACGTGTTGGTGGAGTGGCTGCTGGATACGGATCCGCCACAGTATGTACTCACCGGGTTTTGCTTCGCCGAGAGTCTGGGCAGCGGTAACCGGGAGCTGGACTATTTTATGTATCTCACTGAATACAGCCAGCGCAATCCCTGGGACCTGGACAATTTCCCTTTGGTGGGCGAAGACGGGCGCACGCTAAACTACCAACAGCTGCGCAGGCTGCTCCGAACAGCCGCCGGGCAGGTGCGCACCTTCAGTGCCGACCGCCGTCAGGATTACCGGCGGGAACTCAAGACCTTTAATATTGATCCGGAAGAATGGGAGCATGTCCTCACCACCAACTCGTCCGAAGGCGGGGTAGGCAAGTTCTTTGAGGCTTGCAGTAAGACGCCGCAGCTACTGGACCGGCTCCTTATTCCCGCTCTGGACAGTGTTCTCGGTCGTCGCCAGGACGAAACCGATGCTTTAACACAGGCTTTTGAGCAAGTGGCCAAGGAGCTTATCACCTTACCGGAGCTCAAAGCCAATTGCCACGCCCTGGGCCAATTGGTGGAGCGGTTGCCGGATCTAAGTTCAGCTTTGCAGGAAGTGGAGACAGCCCAGGAACAAGAAGCTGAAGCCGAGCAGGCGTTGGCAGCGCTACTGGCTACTTTGGCTCGGGGAACGGGGCAGCTTGAGGCCGAGGACGCCGACTTGGCGGAAACCATGAAGCAAACCGGCAATCTTATCCAGGGAATCCAGTTTAAGCTGGCCAGTATTATAGTGGAGGAAAAGCGGCGGCAGTTGGAACAATATGAGCGGAAGCTACAGGCAGAAGAAACCAAGGTACGGGCGGTGCAAACAGAGTATCAGGCCGCTGCTGATAAATATCGGCGCTGCCAAGCACGGCGCTTATGGGAACTGAGCCAAGAAAAGAAGGCGCGGCTTAGGGAAGAGCAAGAACAGGAGCAGACAATGCTCAAGGGGCGAGAGGTGCAAGCCGAGGAGATAAGGGAGCTGGGGACAAAACTGTGGCCCTGGCACCAAGGCTTGACTAAGGACTTAAAGACCAAGCTGGAAACGGTAACAGCTGAGCTGGGCCGCACAGAGGAGTCCCAAAGAGCCAGCAGCGAAGAAAAGAAAAACCTAATCCAGGAGCGGGACCACCGGCGGCTGGAGCGGGAGAAGCTGCGCGGCCAAGGGGAGGAGTTTGATCTTCAGCGGCTGGAAGCGGCGGCCAAGCTTACTGCGGCCGGTTGGGGGGAAGACTTAATCAGGCCTGAGCCGGCGATTGCCTGGGTTAACGCCCAGCAGGCCCAAGCAGAGACAGCCCGGCATCGGGCTCAAACGGCTTATAATACGGCCCAAGAGAAGATTACAGCCCTGCGGACTCAGATACAGCAACTGAAGGCTCAAGAAGGGGAGCTGGGGCGGGAGCTGAAGCAGATTTCGCAGGATTGTGATAGCTGGAAGGAAGAGCTCTTATCCATCCGGGAACTGTTGGCCCTAATAGGAATGTCCCGGCCGGATCATGCGGCAGAGCCCTACGCTCTAAAGCTGCCTTTACTAAAGTATGCCGAGCAATTAGAAGCGGACAGAACTCGCTTGGAACTGGAGCGGGCTCAACTGAAGCAGCGGCAGGTATTGCTGGGGGCTGATGACGGTGCCATCTGCCCTAATACGGACACAGCGAAATTGCAGGCGGCCCTAACCAAGCAAGGTTTACCTACTATCCTGGGTACTGCTTGGCTCCAACAATTGAACGATGATGCCCGGCGCGAAGAATATGTAGCCCGTTTTCCCTGGCTTCCCTATGCTCTCATCGCCGAGGAAGAACAGTTGCTGCGGTTCATGCAGCGCCGGCCCAAGATCAAGGAAGATCTGAGCGCTGCTGTACCACTGGTGGCCCGGCAAACGTTAAACCTGTCTTCCGAGCTGGATATCGGCTTACACTTTGTCCAGCACCAAGGGTTACACCTCTTCGTTTATCCGGCCCAGATCAGTGAGGTATTAGCTGCTATTGCCGGACAGGTACAGGATTTAGAACGCCAATTAGGTGAAGTCCGGGGCAAAAGTCAGCACTGTCGGCAAGCCGCCGACAAGCTAACCCAATTACAGCGCAGTTTCCCTTACCACACTGATGAACAATGGGAGGCAGCCCGTAAGCAAGCCACTGCCGCTTGGCAAAAAACGCAGGACACCGGCCACCGGCTGGCAGCCGAAGTAGAAGAGCTGGAGCGCCAACAGGAGAAAGTAAAGCAGGCCGGGGAACAGGCCCGCGAACGATTGAGCGCGTGGTCAAACCTGCTTACGGAGCTGGATAATTATCAGCGGGCGTGGGGCCGAAACCAAGCGCGGGCCCAGCAAATAGCCCGGCTTAACAGCCAGGAAGCAGAGATCAACGAGAAGATCGTAGATTTGGAGATACAAGAGCAGCGGCTGGCTGAGCAGGCGGCTGCACTTCGGGATCGATTCCAACTGCTGGGCACTCAGTGGGACCAGCTACGGCAAGACGAAACCGAACTGTTTGCCGCCCACGCCAGCGGCGCCATCTGGTCGGCGGACACCGTTGCTGGCCCTAGCCACCCAATAGAATGGGCTGACTACAATAACGAAGCGAATACTCTTCGCGCTAAGCTCAAGTCTCTGGATAGAGAGGCGGCTGATTTGGCTGACATCAGACGCCGGCTACAAGAGTATCAGGCTGACATTAAGAACTTGAACCAACAGATCAAAGATACAGGAGTAGCCGAAGAAATAATAGCCGGACTTCCGGTTGTCACCGAGGCCGAAGAGCAGTGGTGGCGGGAACGGGCTCAAAATCTAAGTGGGGAGCTACAAGAAGCTGAAGCTCTTAGAAATGTGGCCCAAAGCTTAGTGGATAAAGCGGCCGGTGCCCATGAAGCCGAAAGAGAACGGATTCTCAGAGAGTATGACCGCACGCCGGTGCAGTCACCGGAAATTGATCTTCATGAGTACCGGACAGAGCTCCTGACAGAGCGCCAGGGAGTCCAAGCGGATTTGAATAAACTGGCTGACCAGCGCGGGTTCATCCAGGAGCTCCGACGTAATTATCAAATAGCCCAAGAGAGCTTGATGGCTTCCGGTGTGGCTGAAACCCATGTCTCCCCCTGGGACTTTAGCCGGGAACAGGATAAACTGAGGTGTTCACTGAAGGCCCCAATTCAGACTGTGCAGTCGTTGTTGGGCAAACGAGAACAGGCTAAGGAGCAGACGGCCACCTGTTCTCGGCGCTGGTTAGAGGCGGTGGAGGCTATGGGGACGGGGCTTCAAGTCCTGGCTAATGTGCACATCAATCATTTCTTTAATCAGCTCAAAGCCACCAGCCGCCAACCGGGCTGGGAACAGCAGTTAGATAAAGTGAAGGCCAGCCTAACGCATGTGGAGGCAGTAATTGGCCGAGTGCAGGCAGAAGCGAACCGCCGGCTGGACGATGCCGATCGCGTCCTGGCCGAGATGGTAGAGCGAGCGTTTCGCCAAGCCGACGGTATTCTCCAGCAACTGCAGGAATTACAGTCCTCGTCCAGAGTAAGGTTGCGGGGTGCCAACGTGGCCCTGGTCAAAGTGGACTTTACCCGCCCCGATCCAGCTGACGGCCAAGAAAGAATCAAGCGGTATTTAGAACAGGTTATTGCTCAAGCGGTGGAGCAAAAGCAGACCGGCACCGACGAAGAAGTTTATCGGCAAGGATTAGCCCAGGCGGTACGATCTTCGGCGTTGGTGGGCCAACTGGTTCCGCTGGACAGGATCCGCTTTCGGGTGCTAAAACCTCGTTCCGATGAGCAACCTTATACCGCCGGCGACTATCATAGCTGGGATACCTTGGTCAATTGGTCCGAGGGACAACGCTATGCCGCTCGCTTTGCTGTGTTCGTGGTCCTCATGTATCACCTACGGCAAAAACTGAGTCCCGGGCAGGACAGCAGCGTGATTATTGCCGATAATCCGTTTGGCGGCGCCTCCAGCGGGCATATTTTGGAGATTGTTATGGCCGTGGCCAAACAGACCAAAACTCAGCTGTTTTGCGTAACCGCCCATCGCCAAACAGAGATTATGCGCGAATTTAACGTCCTTTACAGCTTAGTCTTTCGCCGCACCTTAAGCGGGCAAGAACGGTTGATACCGGTAGATGAAACAGCGGCCGCTGTTTGTCGGACCGGGATCGAACCGGCCTGGGCCAACGTCCCTGGAAGCCCCCAGGGCACAGACCTAGGCGGGCAATTACGGTTGTTACCTTTCTAGCTGTTCCCACCGTGCTCGAGCGTAGGGGCCGACCCCCCACGTGATACTGCCCACGGTGCCCGGGCGTAGGGGCCGACCCCTGTGTCGGCCCGCAAGCGATGCCACAGTACCATCTCATAAGGACTGGCAGCCGCAGTTTGCAAACGGGCTTGCTTTGAGATCTGTTCTCAAAGCAGGCCCGTTTTTGCTGTTTACAGGGGGAATTGTCTGTTGTAACTGAGTTGTGACTCACTTGTACAAAAATATAACGCTCATGTAATTCAGATATAACTGGTTTATACGGTAGATATAACTGCGCTCTAGTGTACTTGAAGCAACTGGAACCAAGGTAGCGGCACATAGCCGGAATACGCACCCTGTACGCAAAGGAGGGAGCCACCCATGAACGAACAGTGCGAAGAGATGATATTCCCAGCCTCAGTCCTGGGCAGCGCCACTTTTCTGGTGAAAATCATGTATACCCAGAACTCCAGCACTCAGGGGATGGTCCAGTGGATAGATGAAGACAAAACCGTACACTTTAGGAGTTTCCTGGAACTGGTCTCCCTACTAACCGAAGCACTGCAGAATAAAGGACGATTAACCACCCTTAGGTCTTGGGAAAAGAGCGCCCCGGAAAGGCTCAGTCGTAAAGTAGAGGGACAGTGAATTGAAATCATTTCCTGTCATTATGAAGGAACGAACTCGTTTCCCGTCATTATGAAGGAGCGAACTCGTTTCCCGTGATCCAGAGAGAGCCCGTTTCCCGTCATCGTCAGAAGGAGCCCCGTTTTCCGTCATTCTGAAGGAGCGCAGCGACTGAAGAATCTTAAGGATCCTTGGGCAAAGCCCTCCCTCCGCTTCGCTCCCCACGCTACGCTCTGGGCAGGCTGGGCAGGCAGGATGACAACGGAGCAGGGCCTTCATAGCAAATATCTAAGGTAACCGGGAGGGTGAAGGAGGATTCCAGCATGCTGACATTGGTCCGAAAACTGATCCGAGAAACCGAAGGGCAGACCATGGCCGAGTATGCATTTATTTTGATGCTTGTGGCGCTGGCGGTAATCGGAACTCTCAGCGCTGTGGGAGAAGCCATTAAAGCTAAAGTGGAAACAGTAAGTGCAGCGTTTCCATAACCGCCGGGCAGGTTGAGCAGTCTGAGTAGTTATCTGATAGTTAGCAATATAGGGGCAAACCAAGAGAGTGGAAACGAAGGGGGGAGTTGCCAGGAGAAGACAGGGGGACCGGCGGGCAAAGGGTAAGGAAGAAAAATAAACTTCGAAAGGGGATTAAAGAATGTTGACTTTAGTAAAGAAACTGGTGCGGGAAGAAGAAGGGCAGACCATGGCCGAGTATGCATTGATTTTAGTGCTTATAGCAGTGGTTGTGATTGGGGCGCTGACCGACATAGGGACGAACATTATGGCGGTGTTTAATGCAATAAAGAGCAAACTGGTATTATCCGGTGGCTAACCCTAGAGAGACAAAACTAGATAGTGCAGAGCGGAAACAGGTGTTATAGACTTCTTTGAGGATTTTCAAGTAGCGCGTTTGGATAGTTAGGTGACTTTATCAGCTTTCTCTTGGGATGCGCACTAAATGATAGAATCTGTAACCTATAGAGCCATTACAGTACCAGCACGTCAAGCATCAGAGGGGTAGAAAAGCAAGGACCTTTTACAAATATATCAATAGCGAACTTTGCTTTCTACCCCTCATTTTTCAATAAGGTATTCCGTTATTAAGAGGTGAAATCATGGGAGCGAACACAATATTACGGTGTGTAAGGCGTACCTTTGTGGTAACCCTCGTAGGGAACGACCCCTGTGTCGTTCCGCAAAGTGGAACAACGAGGTGATGTGATGTTGGCTAATTTACTATTAGTTCCAGCACTTCTACTATCCTGCATTTCCGATTTAACTACGAAAAAGATCCCCAACTGGCTGACGTTTTCGGCCATGGGGTTGGGGTTTGTTATATACGGCTTTAACAGCGGCTTGGTTGGCATTAAAGACAGTGCCTTGGGGCTGCTGCTTGGCCTTGGGCTCCTGTTTATTCCTTTTGCCCTGGGCGGCATGGGCGCGGGAGATGTGAAGTTGCTGGGAGCAGTGGGAGCTCTAAAGGGTGCGGAATTTGTGTTCCGGGCCTTCATCGGTTCCGCGTTTGCCGGTGGAGCGTTAGCGCTCATGGCTATTATCTGGCGGGGAAAACTATGGGCTTGTTTAAAATGGAGTGTTCCAGCTCTAAAAGCCCTTTTCTATAAGGTAATTACCCGGGGACAGCTTAAGCTGGAGGTGCCGCCCTTCCCGGCTGGGGGCATCGGTCTACCTTACGGTGTAGCGATCTCGGTAGGTACGTTGGCAGTTCTCGTATGGGGGTGAGGGTATGCAGTTTTGGCTGCGGCGGTTAAAGAAAGACACGCGCGGGCAGACCATGGTGGAGTTTGCCCTAATTGCTCCGGTACTTCTGCTTATTCTCATGGGGATGTTTGATTTCGGCCGGGTATTTCATGCCTATGTCACCGTATCCACCGTGGCCCGGGAGACGGCTCGCTATGCCATCGTCCGGCATAGTGAGAAGGAAGTGTTTGACAAGGCTGAGGAAAGTGCGGTGGGCTTAAACTCAACCAAACTGAATTTTGACGTGGTGTGTGCAGGTACCAACAAAAACTATGTGATTTCCACTCCGGGCTCCTTGGATGATACTGATGCACCTTGGAACTCCGAGCCCTTCGGTACCCAGCTCAAGGTTACGGCCAATTACAGTTGCGAACTACTGACCCCTCTTATGGTTTCTGTAATCGGAGCAAACTCGGTATCCATGTCCAGTAAGGTTGTCATGGCTTTGGAATAGCGACCATCTGCAAAGGAAGGTGGCTAAATTGATGAGAACAAGACTAAACCGTTTGTTTAGGGAGGAGCACGGTGTAGTAGCCCCGTTAGTAGCTTTGATGCTGGTGGCTTTCATCGGTATGGCAGCCCTAACCATCGATGTGGGCCGTTTGTATGCCCAGCGGGCCGACCTTCAACATTCCATGGACGCAGCCGCGTTGGCCGGTGCAACGGCATTTATTAGGGGGTCTCTTGAGGGCGAGGCATTACCCGAGAATAAAGCTAAGGCCGCTGCCGAGACAGTTGCCGGCGCCAATGGGGATTCCGGTGCCAAGGCGGAAGTTCTCCCAGGGTCTACGGCTCATGACGCTCGCATCCGTGTTTCCAGTTCGCGTCCTACAGATCTCTATTTTGCCCGTGTTCTTAAACTCTTCTCAGTGGACGTGGGTGCTCAGTCAATTGCGCGAGCTTGGCGGGCAAAAGGGGTTCACAGTAAAGGCAATTTAATTCCATTAGGTCTAGATACCAGTTGGGCTACCGAAGACAAAATAAATACAGAAGTAGTTCTCAAGGTACTTGGAAACATGAACATAAAGGGCAATTTTTACTGCTTAGATTTTGGCCCGAAGGGCGAAGGGGCCAATGAATATCGCGAACATTGTAAGAATGGTTATCCAGAATCAATGTACGAGGGTGACATAATCCCTACTGAACCGGGTAATATGATCGGCCCAACCGAACAAGGGCTAAGTGACCGTGTGGGTGATACCGTGCTGGTTCCTATTGTGGATTTTTCAAAAGTACAGGGCTGTACTGATGTGACAGTACGGGGTTTTGCCAGTGTAAGAATAACTGAAGTAAAGGAAGTCAAAGCCATAGATGAAGAAGGTAAAGAAAAGTGGCAAACCCACGTTAAAGGCATATTCACTGGGCTAACCAGTGAGGGCAGGGACGAATCTGTTGAAACCGGGGGCATCTGGAGTTACAAGCTGGTTAAGAACTGAGGGGGTTAGGTATTCATGCGCAATATTAGCCGCAAGGTTATCATAGTGGCTCTTATTTTCGGTCTTATCGCGGCTTCCTTAGTCTACATGTATACCAAGAAGATGGAGGCGCAATACGAGACGAAAGCAAGGCTGCAGCCGGTGGTGGTGGCGCTCCGGACGATCCCTGCGCACGTGAGTGTGACGGCAGAGATGGTGGAGATAAAGAAGATACCGGCGGAATATATCCTGCCCAGCGCTTTTCGGGACACGAAAGACGTGGTAGGGGGTATCAGCAAGGCAGAGATTGTACCCGGGGAGCAGATTCCCAAGAGTAGAGTCTTTCACGGGGAAAAAGATGCGGCCTTGGCTTTCCTGGTACCGGATAATATGCGAGCGGTGGCGGTGGCGGTGGATGAGGTTATTGCCGTGGGCAACCTTATCCGGGTAGGCGATCGTGTGGATGTGCTCACCACTTGGAGTGCGGAAGTGGGCGCCGGCGGACGGGAAGAGACGCGTACCATCACCTTGCTGCAAGATGTGGAAATCCTGGCGGTGGGACAGACCACCGACCCTGGCGTAAAAATAGACACTAAAGAAGGCGGATTTAGGACCATTACCCTGGCCCTGGAGCCAGCTAAAGTGCAGCACCTAACCCTGGCGGAAAAAGTAGGCTCGCTGAAACTGGCCCTGCGTTCGCCCTTGGATCGGCGCATCTTGAACCTGGGAACTATAACTGACGGCAGCTTGGCACCGGTCAGATAAAAAAGGGAGGCCGGCAAATATGTTGGAACGGATTCGAGTGGGAGTAGTAGCTGCAAATGAAAAGGAGCGCGAAGACCTGGGGCGCTTGTTGGCCATAGTGCGCGATATTGCCGTTTTGGTTAAAACCGATCCTGATGGCAGATCAGATTTGATTGCCGCCCGGGTTCAGGTAGCGGTGGTGGGTTGTTCCGGTGACGGGGAAGAAGCCTGGCAGACTGCCGGCCGACTGGTGGCCGAGGCACCGGAGATGGCGGTGATAAAAGTTGTGGACCGGCTGGACGGAGAAGCCTACAAGCTGGCTTTGCGCTCCGGGGTTAAGGAGTTGGTAGGTACCCCGATCGATACGGAAGAGCTTATAACCGCTGTCTATACCGCCTATGAGGCTGCGCAGCCAAAAGTGGAGGAAGAGAAGACCGTCTTGAATAACGGGGGCCGGATTACCTCCGTGTTCAGCACCAAAGGCGGGGTGGGCAAAACCACCATTGCCGCCAACCTGGCGGTGCTGCTATCTAAATCGGGGAAGAAAACGGCGCTGGTGGATCTGGATTTGGAAAGCGGGGATGCAGCTCTGGCGCTGGATGTGGTTCCGCGGCGCAGTATTGTGGAGCTGGCTGATGAGATCAACCGGCTGGACATAGATCTGCTGGAAAGCTATTTAGTGCGGCACAATTCCGGTGTGATGGTCCTTTGTGCGCCCAGCAACCCGGCTTACGGCAAGCTGATTGCGCCCCAGCATGTGGAGAAGATGCTGCGTCTACTCCGAGAGGAATACGATTATGTGGTGGTGGATGCCCCTAACTACTTCCATGAGACTATCCAGGCGGCGCTGCAGCTATCGGGACTTATTTTGCTGGTGGGCAACGTGGAGATTTTCTCAGTAAAGAACATGCGCTCCTGCCTGGATACGCTGGAAACCATGGGCATGAAAGAAAAAGTGCGGATTCTCCTAAACAAAGTAGGGCGGGAAGGCGGCATTAAGCTTACCGACATCGAGCAAACCCTGGGGATGCCAGTGTGGGAATCGTTGCCCAGCGAAGAGAACGTAGTGGTTCCCAGTATCAATCAGGGGATCCCATTGGTGATGACTCATCCCAATTCCCGTATCGGTCAAGGGTTGCGGACTTTGAAGGATAAAGTCGAGGGCGAGAAGGTTTTCGGTCCCGTAAGTAAAAAGCGGGTGCTACCGGCAAAATTGGCTCTTGGGGGGAGTAAGTCATGACCGGCCTGGAACGTCTGAGCAAATTTAAACACGAGCGGGAGATTAATAACAAAAAGACGGTGGAGAACATTACCACACCTGATGACAGCCTCGATACCATCAAGACCGAGGCCTTGGCCCGAGTGGTTAATGACTTGGCACCGGATTTCAGCCCCGACCTTTTAAATCAGCAGCAGAACCGGGAACTGGAGACCAAGGTGCAGGAAGCTACCACAGCGGTGCTGACCGAAAACGGTAAGTTTATGTCCCGGGCCGAACGCCAACAGCTAATACGGGAAGTGATGAATGAGATTGTGGGCTTGGGGCCTATTGAGCCGCTGGTGCGCGATCCGGATGTATCGGAAATAATGGTGAACGGTCCGAACCAGGTATATGTGGAGCGCAAAGGGCGGATCTATCCCACCGACGTGCGTTTTCGGGATGACGAGCATGTGCTCCATGTGATTGAAAAGATAATTTCTCCTTTGGGCCGCCATATTGACGAAACATCGCCCATGGTTGACGCCCGGTTGCCTGACGGTTCCAGGGTGAACGCCATTATACCGCCTTTGGCTATACACGGTCCTACTCTTACTATTCGCAAGTTTTCGGTGGAGCCGTATACAGTGGAAGACTTGATTTCGTTCGGCACCTTGAACTCCCATATGGCACTCTTTTTTAAAGCCTGTGTGGAAGGCCGGCTTAATATCATTGTCTCCGGCGGGACCGGCACCGGGAAAACCACTACGCTGAATGTGTTGTCGTCCTTTATTCCTCACCAGGAACGCATAGTTACTATTGAGGATGCGGCCGAACTAAAACTGCAGCAGGAGCACGTGGTCTCCCTGGAATCGCGTCCGGCCAATATCGAGGGGAAAGGACAAGTCACCATTCGTGACTTGGTTATCAACAGCCTGCGTATGCGCCCGGACCGAATTGTGGTGGGGGAGGCGCGCGGCGGCGAAGCCCTGGATATGCTCCAGGCTATGAACACCGGTCACGATGGGTCGCTCACCACTGTACACGCCAATTCTCCCCGGGACACCCTGTCTAGGATTGAGACCATGGTACTCATGGCTGGGATGGACTTACCGGTACGGGCTATTCGCGAGCAGATTGCCTCCGCCGTGAACCTGGTTGTTCAAATCAGCCGGTTTCTCGACGGTTCCCGTAAGGTCACCCAAGTGACGGAAGTGGTGGGGATGGAGAGCGACACCATTACCCTGCAAGATATCTTTGTCTACGAACAAAAAGGCTTTGATGAACAGGGTCGGGTGAACGGGCGGTTTCGGCCTACTGGCATCGTGCCGAAATGTATTACTTCGTTTGGAGCCAAGGGCATCAATTTGCCGCTGGATGTGTTTCAACCCCGGGCCGACAGTGTCAGGGTGGTGAGCTGAGATGCTACAGGCGATGTTGGTAACCAGTTTTCTGGGAGCGTCCTTAGCGGTGGTGGGGGTGCAGCAGTTTCTGGGCCGAAGTCGGTGGAAGCTGCTGGACCGGCTGGAGCGTTATGCCGGGTCGACTCAGCTGGATTTTGAGCAGGAAATCCAGGGGCAACGGCCGGCGGGAAGGCGCTCTATCCTGGCCCGGTTCACAGTAATCAAAAGATATCTGGCCTATTTGGAACGCGAGCTGGCTCAGACAGCCATTTTGCTTCGGCCGGAAGAATTTTTGGCTGGAGAGCTTATCACCGGTATGGTCTTATTTATCATTATCTATATAGCTGGTCAGCCGGTTGTGTGGGCTCTGCTGGCGGGTGTGGCCGGGGTTTATGCTTGGCATTTGTTTTTGCGGCGGGCCAAGTATTTGCGCCGGCGTGCTTATGACGAACAGACAGTCCCGGCTCTGGAGCTCATTGCCAGTAGCCTCAAGGCCGGATATAGCTTTTTGCAGGCGGCCGGCATTGTGGCCTCGGAATCGGATCCGCCCATGGCCACGGAATTTAAGCGTCTGCTGAAAGAAGTGAAGATGGGCGTATCACTGGAGACGGCGCTGCAGGATTTGGCGGCCCGGATCGGGACCGAAGACATGGAGCTGGTGGTGACGGCCATAACCATTCAGCGGCAAGTAGGCGGTAATCTGGCTGAAGTGCTGGAAAAGATTTCGCACACCATCCGGGAACGAATCAGGCTCAAGAACGAGCTGCGGGCGCTTACTGCCCAAGGCCGACTGTCGGCCATAATTGTCATCGCTTTGCCGCCGGTGTTTACCGCCTTAGTTACTATGTTTAACCCTGAGTTTATGTTGCCTTTAATAACCGAACCGGTGGGCAGGATGATGCTGATAATGGCTGTGGCCATGCAGATCCTGGGCGTGATTATCATCAGACGGATTGTAAATATTGAGTTGTAGCCAGGGTTTACAGGGGCAAATAAGGGGTGATTAGATGCTACCGGCGATTATTACGCTGCTGCTGGTTTTCCTGGTAGTACTGGGGCTGGGGCAGCTCTTGACCGGCCGTCGGCGCCGGCTCATAAACCGGTTGGAACGGTTAAAGGCGGATACTCCCGAGGATGCGGCCCAGGCGTTGAGGAGACCCTTCAGTGAGCGCATCATCTTTCCGTTGCTGGAAAACATCGGGCAGCAAGTGGCTCGTCTTACTCCCAAACAAATGAAAGGCGCCTTAGATAAGCGCCTGGTGGTGGCCGGCCCTCCCTTGCGGACCAACCCGGTTAGGTTCCTTAGCCTCTTGGGGCTCCTTACGGTGGTACTGCCGGTGTTGACGGCAGTAGTGGTCTGGAAAAGCAATTTACCTTTTTTACGCTCGGTAGTGGCGGTGGTGCTGGCAGCAGCATCCGGAGCCATATTTCCCCTGGTATATCTTGACTGGCGTATTAACCAGCGCCAGCAGGCCATTTCCCGGAGCTTGCCCAGTGTACTGGACTTGTTGGTGGTCAGCGTCGAGGCAGGACTAGGTTTCGATATGGCCCTGCATCGCGTCACCGAACAAATAAGAGGGCCGATGGCCGACGAACTGGGTCTTACACTGAATGAAATTCGGCTGGGACGGACGCGGCGAGCGGCGCTGCGCGATTTGACCGCCCGCACAGAAGTTTCCGACCTGACTACCTTTATCAGTTCTATTATCCAGGCCGATCAGCTGGGCGTCAGTATCGGCAATGTGCTCAGAGTGCAGTCGGATTCCCTGCGGGTTAAGCAGCGACAGCGGTTTCAAGAGCAAGCTATGAAAGCTTCTATTAAGATGCTGTTTCCCACCATTTTTCTCATCCTGCCGGCGCTGTTCATCGTTATTTTGGGGCCGGCGTTTCTCAGCATTATGAAGGTGTTTTAGTGTAATTAGGAGACTGCTTAACGCTTCCCTGTTAACGAGACAAGCTACCTTGTTAATGGCACTCATAGAAACCTGACAAGACACTGTTTTCACATCATATAATGCGAACCTGGTCTTCAACAGAAACCTTTCCCGTTAGTGTCCCAGCGACGAATTCTATCGCGCTGGCGGCCCGGGGAACATAGGGAACTGCCCGCCAGGGCTGCAGGTTTTCTACCACCTGCACCACGGTAAGATCACGATCTAAGAACAATACATCGATGGGATAGCGCATAAAGCACATATGTACACCGTTGCAGGGACGCAGCCAAAGAGCAGAACCGGGCAGTAAAGGGGGTCGAAACATTAAACCACGCAAACGAGTAAAGAAAGTGTCGGCCAGTTCTAACTGATCGGCCAAAATAAGTCCCTGAGTATCATTTATCAGTTTCGGGAATGGCTGTTCTTTTTGCACAAGGATCATCCCTTTCGCCACACTTAATGCCGATACTATATGCTCCTTGCTCGCATCGATTCTGTTCAATGAATTGTAACAAATTACCTCTACTAATTCGCTATAAATCACTTGTTTCCTACCAAAGCAAGGTGTAAAATGGCTTGCCGGGTAATAATTACTAGTACGGGTAGATATTAGAAACTAGCGTAAAAACCAAACATTGTTACAGCGGTGAATAAAGAGAAGAAAGAGGTGTTGCCAGTGAAACGCAAACTCTCAGTGCTGGCCTTGATGGTAGCTGTTATCTTGGCCGTTGGATTGGTAAACGTACCCTATGCCTTTGGCAATGAAGCAGAGCCGGCGATAGACGCCATGGAAATAACACAAGGTTCTGTTGGATCCTTAGCAGGCGCAATTTGGACTACGGATTCAGAGGGTAAGAATGTAAATAAGAATATTTATGATTCTAAAGAAGAAGTCTATCTTAATGGAGGTCCCCATGGCGGTAGTGGCAAAGGAATACCGGAAGGCTCCTATTTTGTAAAGGTAACAACGCCTGATGGGAAAACGTTATTAGGAATGACCCCAGAGAGTCAGAAGATTGAGGTAGGATCAGACGGCAGAATGGTAAAACGGTATCACTTGATGGAGATCTTAAGTGAAGATGGAACAGATGATGGAACTAAGGGTTACAAAGACACTACTAATCCAGGCGGAGAGTATAAGGTATGGATTAGTCCGAATGAAGAATTCAAGCCTAATCTCACGGATAATTTCAAGGTAGGAAAGGGTACGCTGACTATCAAAAAGGTTATCGAGAGCGTAAACGGAAATAACGGACCCCGCAATGGATCTCCTGTGTTTACGGTTATTGTTACAGGCCCGGGTGACTACGAGAATACCATTGATAATGTGGTCCCGGGTGTGCCTGTTGTCCTTAAAAATTTAAAGCTTGGGGAGTATACAATCGAAGAAACTGATATCCCGCCAGGATATAGGTGGGTTAGTACTGATCCGGCCACAGTAGACCTTACAGAAGAAGGCGCGACTGTTACGGTAACTAATAGGGAAGAAACAGATGAGAACGATACAGGTGAACTGACGATCATCAAGCAAATTACTGACCCGATCCAAGATGATGAGTCCGCCGTATTTGAGGTTACTGCTACTACCACAGGATACAGCCAGACATGCACTGTTACCACAGGTGCGCCCGGTGTTCTGAGGCTTCCTTTTGGGACGTACCAAATTAGCGAAACCAGTATCCCGGATGGGTATGAATTTGTTAGCATTGAATCCGACCAAGTAATTCCGACAGGGTATAGACTGCAGGGCAGCGATTCATTGCCAGTAACTCTTGGTGAAGACGCTCGAGAAGCTACCGTTTTGGTGACTAACCGAAAACTAGGCGGATTGCAGGTGTATAAGACGTTTAGTTTCGGTAATAATCAAGTCTCCACTCAAAACACTCTCCTTCCGCCCTCTGTTGACATCAAAATAACTGGCCCGTCTTATCCTGAGGCTGGTAAGATCTTTACTCTCAATGAGGGTAACGGGTGGAGGATCTTAGAGGGCAATCTGGAGCCCGGTGGATACACCATAACTGAGGAAAATGTTGATAAGAACAAGTGGGATGTCGAAATTGATGGTAGAGGGATTGTAGACGTTAAGGCTGGAGCGTCACAGATAATCGAGATAATTAACACGTACAAAAATGGGGAAGAACCGGTGGGGCCTAAGCTAGTCATAACCAAGAGACCCTCGAAGCAAACGGTTAATGAAGGTAGTATTGTTACGTTCACCATCACGGTGAAGAACGAAGGTGACGAGGGCATTGAGGGCATTACCCTGGAAGATGTATTTGACACCAGGTATCTGGACATTATCCAGGTAAAATGCGGGGACGAAGTTGTTGTGCTGGAGGAGAGTAGTGAAGCCGGTGTGGAATCCTGGAGTGTAGGTGATTTGGCGCCTAGTGACAGCAAGTCATATACAGTCACCTTTAGAGCGGCCAGCGTTTCGCGTGACGTCACTACCACTAATACAGTACGGGCTTATTATGGTGATGACTACCCACCGACGGATCAAGCCGATGTGACTATTCGCGATACCACCCGTCCTCCCAAAGATGATGACGACGATCGCGATCCGAAACCAAAACCGAAGCCGGAGCCCGAACCGGAACCGGAACCGGAACC
>LSQX01405615.1_pt1 | contig 58717 bp, 42 predicted proteins | sample 654561 | NCBI WGS metagenome assembly LSQX01 (sample SAMN04489861, study PRJNA283612) | anaerobic digester metagenome | isolation source: 4 biogas reactors fed with cattle manure at either 37C or 55C with and... | place: Denmark: Kongens Lyngby | collected 2014 | reverse complement strand
GATCGTTTAACAAAAAAAATTAAAGATAATGTCATGAAAAGAAAATTATTGATCGGTGCCATCTGCGTTGCTGCAGTGGCTTTTACTGTGCACTGTAGTGCGGATGATGGAAAATGCCATTACTACGTAAACGGGCATGACGTAGTTTGGAAATGCTCTGCACTTAATACCGAGTGCGGAATTTGTGAAGAGATAGAGAACAGTGGTGGAATTAAAGATTGTGTGCATAAGGAGCATGATAAAAGATACAAGCTCAAGTGTTGTATAAGGCCTTCGCAACAAGAGTGTGTCGGAACTTCTTATGGCTTGTGGGAAAGCATTGAAGAACTTACGATAAATTTTATTAATAAATAAGCAAATAATAAAACCATGTCTTCTATTAAAGAATACATTTTCCCAACAATTCTCATCTTGGCACTTGTAGTTGTTGCCCTTTCTCTAAAGAATAAAACCTCTATAAACGATCCAGACGCCGGGCAACCCCTCATTCAAGAGGCTAAGCGAAAAGGAGTGGACTGGGAAAAACTGCCCTTCGTCTCTGTTTCTGATACTAACAAGCTCAACGAGTATCTACGAAACATTCAGATAACTGGGGATGAATTGCTCAGTACGGATCAGCGTGTAAAAGCATATACTTCCTTCCTGTTACTGGCCCAGGCATATAGCGTGGGAACGTATGATGCGTATATGCGCTTTCGCCTTCCGGCGGGTGCAAAGTATGAAAAAAATGATTGGTTATGGGACGAGTGGTTATCCGGATGGAAAACGGATGATCCAGATTGGTTGCAGGAGTACCCCGATTCCAAGGTAGTTGTTCCCAAAGATGAAGATTTTCATCGTTGGATTGTACGAAAATGCTCCGAAGGAACTTTTTTTAAGGATTTATGGCAGGGAGTCTGTGTTAATCCTGAAAAAATATATGCAGAACTTGGAACAACTAATTCAAAAGGCAACATTCTGAAGGCAGGTATTTATATTCATTCAGGGGCTGAAGCGAAAAAAAATATTTTAGAAACCACCAGCTCCTATCGTGATAAAATAGTGAAATCAACATTCAACGCCGCTGGAGGGCTTTCATTTAGCTACCCAACCTTTATATTTTCATCTATTCCAAATGAAGGCACTGAAGAAATTGATTCCTCTTGGAGAAGTTTGTCATTTTATTTCTTTGTTAAACCGATCTCTCCAGAACCGGTTATTCCTATATATGCGTTCTTCTTTTGGGACACAGAATGCTCTCAATGGTTACCTGTTCAGCTGATTGTTGGCAACGTCCTTGCAGACGATAAGTTACTCAGCTTTCCATAAAATTTATTTTATACAAGAATATAGAAATATGAATATTAATATAATTAAGTTTATAGTTTTAGTTATTGCATCAAATATTTTATTATTCGGATGTACTAAAAAAGAAGAAGTTCAAAAAAAATCGCTTTCATCTCAACAGTTACTATTGAAGTTGAAAGACTTATCTTATACAAGGATCGCGGATACGAATTTTGCGCAACAGCTTTCTCTGCTTTCTATAAAAACAAAACTTAATATTTCAGAAAAACAGTCTGAAAAACTGAAACAAAATCTGGAGTGTATGTTTTTAGCGTTTAATGTCGGAAACAAAGAGGCATATATGAGTTTTCGGACTCCTACTGGTCCCCAGTGGAAAATGAATTTAGACGTATTTAATAATACAATATCAAAATGGAAAAAAGAAACTAATTATTCAGGGAAAGAGAATATACCGTCTGAAACAGAGGCGTTAGAATGGCTAATCAACAAAGCCACCAAAGGAACCTGTTATAAACAATTCTGGCAGGGTGTCTGTTTTGAGGATTTGGATTCTAATGCACTGGAATTTTTTGGGACACCCTCGTATACAACCAACTATGGGGTCACCATTTATGACAGTAGTAGGTTCGAAAAATTGTTTGTCGATTTTAGTAAGAAAAAAAATAATATATATCCAAAATGGGCATGGTCTTTTATTTATGCAAATGATATTATTTTCAGCGAGAAACCAAATGCCAGAGAAATTTTAAGCAAGGATGGAAAGCTCACCTATGCAGATTGTTTCTTTTTCGTTCTACGACAATCGGACTATCTTCCTCGTCCCATTTATGTACGTTTTTATTGGAATAGTACCTGTCAAATTTGGGTTCCATTCGATATGGCATTAGGAAATAAAAGAAGTTGTAATTTAGAAAAAGAAGAATATATTCATGAATTATTTTGAAAATATCCTGCACCGGAATCTGTGCAGATCGGGCCCGTACCTCGGAGAAGAACTTGTTTGATCTTTGGTCCGTGAACGAAGATAGTCTATATCAGGAAGAGGTATAGTATGAAAGTTCAGCCTGCCAAACGCAAAGCTTTTACCTTGATCGAACTTTTAGTTGTGATTTCGATCTTGGGCATTCTGGCGGGGATGCTGCTGCCGGTACTCAGCCGCGCCAAAGAAAAAGCGCGTATCATTCAGTGTAAAAACAACCTCAAAAACATCGGCCTGGCTTTGACGCTGTACGCCGATGACAGCGGGGGACGCTACCCCGACATGCGCAAACCGCCTTTCCGTAAAGAGGGCGATCCAGAAGAAGTCTGCGGCTACTGGCCCTGGGATTTATCCAGACGCCTGACCGACCGACTGGAGCGGTATGGCCTGGAGCAAAAGCTCTATTTTTGTCCCTCTGCTCAGGCGATGCTCAAGGATATGAGCAACCGTTGGGAGCTCTCCCCTTTCTTTCGAGTCAACAGCTACATGTGGCTCATCCCCGGCATTGCCGGCGTAACCAACGAGAACTGCTGGGTCTTCACACCCGAGGAGCACCGCCGCTGGGCCGTCGGGACCCAGCCTCCGACCCGCTTTATACCCCTGCTCACCGACGCCATAATCGGTCAGCGAAATCCCGATAATACCCTCCGTTATGATATTATTTACGGAGATAATATCGATAAAACGACCCATCTCAAAGGGAACATGCCAGCCGGCGCCAACCAGGTCTTCACGGATGGCCGGGTGGAGTGGCTCAGTTGGGGAATCTTGAAAGAGCGCTACTACTGGGTACGCCCCAACGATACACGCTTCCACTTCTGAAATGGTACGCGAGAAGGGTCTCGAACCCTTAACCTTCAGCTCCGGAGGCTGACGCTCTATCCAATTGAGCTACTCGCGCAATCTCGCTGCGGCCGCAGTCGCTTCCAGGAGGAACCCTGCCTCCCCTGCCCGGGGGAGGGTTCTTCTCTTTCCGCTACTGCTGCTCGGCACGGCCTCCCAGAATGTATGACAAAAGCGCCCCCATTTGCAATCTCTTTGTGGCGGCTGCATCCGGCGCCCCTGCCTGAAGCAGACTCTAAGCCGGACAAAACACTGGTCTTTTACCCTCGGTTTCATTAACATAACGTTGCATCACGGCTCTTGCCGGATGCGCTTTTTTTGTGAGTTTTGCCCTATGATCGTATCCCTGAAAGGCATTTTAATGGAGTCGCATCCCACGCTGGCGGTGATTGATGTCCACGGTGTCGGCTATGAAGTGCTGATGCCGCTCTCCTCGACAACCCAGCTGCCGGCCATCGGCCAGGAGGTGAGAATCCAGACCCATCTGGTGGTGCGGGAAGATGCACAGACCCTCTACGGCTTCCTGAGCGGTGATGAGAAGGAGCTCTTCCGTATCCTGATTGGTTCGGTTAGCGGCATCGGCCCCAAGACCGCCCTCAATATCTTGAGCGGGATGAGCGTGGAGCGGTTCCGGCTGGCCGTAAGCTCGGGCGATATCAAGGCGCTCTCCCAGATCAGCGGCATCGGTAAAAAGACGGCTGAACGCATCGTCGTGGAGCTGAAAGATAAAGTCGGCCTGAGCTTCTCCGGTGCCGGCCCCGGTATAGCCGCCTCCGGCAGCGCAGCCGCTCTATCGCCGCAGGATAAATCGCTCTCCGATGCGGTCGCGGCTCTGACGACCCTTGGCTTCAAACAGGCGCAGGCCGAGACGGCGGCCAGAGCAGCCCAGGCAATGCTTGGGCCAGAGGCAAGCGCGGAGGATTTGATTCGGGCCAGCTTGAAAAAATAACGACTCCCAGAGGCAAACCCCTTTGAAATGAAGACTCAAGAGCCCGCAGCCGCAGCCCCCTGCATCATCAAACCCCAGAAAGCACGCTGGCACGGCAGGCTCCTGGCCTGGCTGGTCTTTGGCGTCACGCGGCTCTTCACCGCCACCATCCGCTTCCGCCTCCACCCGCAGCATAACCATCTGGAGGCCTTTGGGAGCGCATCGGAGCCGCAACATGTGATTTTCTGCATCTGGCATAACCGGCTCTTCCTTTCGCTCGCCTGCTATTTCACGTATGTAGTCAAGCGCCAGCCTGAGCGCAAGATGGCCGCATTGGTCAGCGCCAGCCGTGATGGCGGGATGCTCACGCGCGTCCTGGAGCTCTATAACATCGTGCCGATACGCGGCTCCAGCAGCCGGCGCGGCGCCCAGGCGATGGTCGAGCTTCACTCCAGCGCCCAGAAGGGACTGGACCTGGCAATCACGCCCGATGGCCCGCGCGGCCCACGCTATCAGATACACCCGGGCGTCATCACGCTGGCCCAACTGACCGGCCTGCCGATTCTCCCCGTCACCTACCACCTCTCCCTCAAATATACGCTCAGGAGCTGGGACCGCTTCCAGATTCCGCTCCCCTTCAGCACCTGCACGGTAAGCGCCGGTAAACCGATCTATATCCCCCGCCAGCTCACGCCTGAGGAGCGCGAACAGTGGCGCCAAAAAGTCAACCAAACCATGCTCAACCAAACTGAAGACTAACCCCTAACACAATGAACAAAGAAAACTCTATGAAAATCAGAAAAGCTGTCATCCCCGCCGCCGGCTTCGGAACCCGCTTCCTGCCCGCCTCCAAGTCTCAGCCCAAGGAGATGCTCCCCATTGTCGATACACCGACCATTCAGTATGTGGTCGAGGAGGTGGAAAAGGCTGGCATATCCGATATTCTCATGGTCATCGGTAAAGCCAAGCGCGCCATTGAAGAGCACTTTGACCGAAACTTTGAGCTCGAAGCCGAGCTGGCCGAAAAGAACCGACACCAGGATTTGAACGATATCCGCCGTATTTCCGAAATCGCCAATATCTTCTTCGTCTACCAGAAGGAGCTAAACGGCCTGGGCGACGCCGTCAGCTATGCCCGCAGCCATGTCGCCCAGGAGCCGTTCGTGGTCCTCCTGGGCGATACCATCATCGATACCGACGACGGCCAGAGCATTACCGCCGAGATGATCCGCGTCTATGAGCGATACCAGGCACCGGTCATCCTGCTCGAAGAGGTCGACCCCAAAAAGGTGAGCCGCTACGGCATTGTGGGCGGCACCATGCTGGACTCTGATATCGTTGAAATCGATCAGTTGATCGAAAAACCGGCTCTCGACCAGGCACCCTCGAATCTCGCTGTCGCCGGCCGCTACATCCTCACCCCCGATATCTTCGACTGTATCGATCAGACGCCGCGCGGCAAAAATGATGAAATCCAGCTCACCGACGCCATGCAGTTGCTCCTGAAGCGCCGCCGCTTCTACGGGGTCAAACTCAAAGGAGTCCGGCACGACATCGGCAATAAGCTCGACTACGTCAAAACCAATATCCTCTACGCCATGAAACGGAGAGATATGGGCGAGGCGGTCAAGAAATTCATCAGGGAAATCGCCGCCAAATTGTAAGGCTGCTCTCAGGTAATAGCCGCCGGATCGTTGTTTTCTCAAAAAAGTCTGGACTTTTGGGACAAATTAGTACAGGCTCCGTATTGACTTTTAGTCCAAACACAAAAATATTATGGATATTACCTTTAAGTGTCCCATCTGCGACCAGGAGTTAGTGGTGGATGCCTCCTATGCGGGAGAAACAATCGAATGTCCTGAGTGTACAGCCGATATCGTAGTCCCTCCACCCGAAGGCCAGGAAGCCGAAACGGCAGAAGAGACCAACGAAGAGTCTACCGAGCCTGAAACCCCTCTCACCGAATCCCAAAGACTGGCGATGCCCGGTTCGGGCCAGGTGATCAACCCGATGGCCAGCTCCGCTGCTGCCCGTGAGCATAAAACCTTTTCCGTGCCTGTACGCGAAGAAGGAGCAAAAGCCGAAACGCTCATCCAAAAACCACAAGCGCCCCTGGATGCCAGCGCCAAAAAGTGGGGAAAAGGGGTGGCAATAAAAACCATCCGCCGGATTGACTGTATGGAGGTGGGCAAAGACCGATTTGATGAAAAGGTGACCGAGTTTATCAATACCATCGGGCACGACCGGATTTTGGAAATTCAAACCATCACCTACACTTTTCAGGACCTGGCCACCAAGGCGCTCATGACCGATTTTGGTGTGATGATTCTCTACCGTTTGCCTGAAGAGTAGAGAGCTTCCTTTCGCAGCCTGCAACTCACGCCAGCCTCAAGACAGAGGCGCCTGAGTAAGGGAAGTCTTTTTTAAATATCCACTGTTTTTCCTTCCCCTCTCTCAGAGTCAAAGAGGGGAATTAGCATCTATGGGTTTGAGCTTTCTGGAGGGGCAGCCTCCTGCCTGAGCGGCAGATTCAGGCGAACCCGCAACGCATCCGCCATCAGTGGCTCATTTTCATCGGCCAGGGCCAGAAACTGGTTCAGCGCTTCAGTCCTCATGCTCTGGAAAGGCGGCAGCCCCACCCGGTCAAGCGTCGACTGATCACCGGATTTGCCCATCTCTTTCTCATACTTCTGCCAGACCTTAAGCGCTATAGCCGCATAGCCGCTGGCCTCCTCCTCTTCGTCCAGCGCCAAAGTATGAAACGATTGGAAGAGTAGCCCTTCTATGATACCACGGACGCGGTCGGGCGAGTTATCGCGAATATCCTCTTCCACACGCTCAACGACGAACTCATCCAGCGCAATCTTCTCCGGCGTCGCCGTCGGGTCACCGGTCAGGAGGCTCTGGCCCGGGTAGCGCTTGGCAAACTCCCTGAAGTACTTGGCCGATTCAGCAATCCGGTTGTAGGTATAGAGAAAATAGATTGCATCTTTAAGGAAGTTTTTGTGAGCCTTCAGGATATGGTCGTAATATTCAGGGTCCGCATCCGCGAATTCCAGGTACGCTTTATCCGTGTTGGCGATTGCATCCAGATTGGGACGATATTCAAAAGCCTTACTGAAACGGTTCTCAACCAGGCGGCCACGATGAAAATTGAGCAACATCGGCTGATATATCTGGCGGCGCAGCGACATCAGGTCATAGTTCTTGCTCCCCTCGCAACGTTCCAGCCCCAGCATCGCCCAGTAGATAGCGTGTGCATCGGGCAATCGCCACTCGAAAGGCCCATACTTATCATCCACCTTCTTCATGAACGCAGGGTCCATCTTAAACTCTTCTCTGAGTATGCGCACCTTCTCCTTATCCTCATCGCTCTGCGGGTTCAAAAGACGTTCCCAGTCGATCTCCTTACCCAAAACCGATTCCATCTCACTGGCCCAAAAGGATTTATAGAATAAATGGCAATCATCGAGATAGTAGCCGATCTTGTTCTGGAAAAACCAGGCCAGTTCACGGTAGAGCTCGGGACGATGCGGATTATAGGTAAGCCCTTCATCACGAAGCATCTTTACTCCTGAGTAAACCCAGTGCCAGCGCTGCCGGGGGTCGCTAAACTTAATCGAGATGTTATAAGCCAGGTTCCATGCCTGCCACTGCCACACTGCCGCAAAGGTCGGCTCCAGCTTGGTAATCCAGTCTGCCAGTTGAATCGTCTCAAAATAGCGGTCCTGGTCTCCCAGGTCGGTCATGCGCGTCCAGAGAACATTCACGATGAGCCCCCTGAAGCCACCCAACGCCACCGTCGTAAAAGCAAGTATCGGCGGTGCGTTTTCCAGGACTTCCAGGCGGGTCAGGCCCATCTCGGCACGGCCGCGGTTAATCGACTTCTGCAGAAAGTGAACCAAAACCAGCGAAACGACCATCACAGCCGTCATGATGACTTTAAGCAAACGCCCTCTCATAAATTACCCCTGCCCTCCTGTCGGTAAAGCCAGCTCACGTCTTGAAAAACAATAGATACCAAACGCCACAAAAATTCCTCCTACCAGAATAACAACCTGCCCCACCGCCTTGCAGACCATCCACCAGGTGACTGTCCGTCCCTCGCTGAGAAGCTCCACCGGAGAGAAATCCAGCACCACCTCCGTTAACTCCTTGAGGCCCTTAAAGAAAACGACTGAGACATGGTCGATCGTCTTACGCTCGCCGATCCTCCCCGTTTCATGGTCCACACCGCTAATCCCCCCTTCCTCAATCACCTGGCTCATTGTTCCCGTTGAGAGTCCCAAAATCAAAACCGATACGGCGAAGAATGAAGCTACCGGAAAGGAAAGGAAGCTCGAAGCCGAGAGCCCGATGGCCGCCAGAAGCGCCAGCCAGCAAAAGAGTATCAAAAGCCCCTTGAGATAATTGGCCAGGAAGCCTCCCTGCCGATACAGAACCTCCATTCCGTCATTCATATCAAAGTAGAATGTGTCATCCTGGTTATTGAAGAAGCGTATCTGCAAATTCCCTTTTTCATCCAGCAAATTGGGCGGCACCTCTATCTCGTGAAAGACGTTGGGGGTCATCAGCATGATAACACGCCAGGACTGCGGACTGTTCTCCGGTCCCACCTCCCAAAACATCGGGAAAGAGCGGATATCGTCAAAAGTGGTTTTGTGGCTCATCGCGATAAACTTCGTTCTGAGATAAAGCGGTTTGTCCTTGAGATCAGCGCGGTTGACCCCCAGGGGGATATCCCAGAGCCGCATCATGTTTTGCGGGACCAACTGGAATTCGTGTTTGAGCATCTCATGAATCTGCTGTTTGAGCAGTGCGCGGTCGACCTCCATCAGAGAGGATTGCTTCATTCTATCCTGATAAATCTCTTCCACCGCCTGGGTTAAATCCAGTGGCGGCTCCTTGGCCGAGCCTCTGGCGACGAACACCTCATTTTCAAGCACGAATTTTTGATCCTCATTAAGATTGGTTGAGCGATACTCCAGTAATCCATAAATAACCAGCCCCGAGGCTGCCAGAAGCATCGCATTGAGCACCAGAATACCAAGCCACTTGCCGAGCCATACCTTCCAGCGTGCCACAGGTTTAACCACCACGAGCTGGATTCTGCAATCCTCAATGTCCCGAGCCAAAATACCACAAGAGAGCCAAAGCGTGGAGAGGCCCAGCGTCGTTATCGTCAAGCCGAGCGAATAGGCCAACAGTATCTGCACAAACCCGCGTGCCGTACCGTCATCCTTAATGAGAAGCGGCAGAGTCGTCACCGTCACTACCAGAAAAAGAGAAAGTAAAGCAACAATCCGGAAACGAAATGCCGCTTTGAGAGTCAGTTTCGTAATCGCTAAAATGGGCTTCATTTGTTTTCTTTTTTGCCCAGGAGACCGGAAAGCTTTTCACCAGCCTTTTTGAGGCTCTCCCGCCGTTCAGCTGATTCTGTTGCCGCAGGAGCCTCCTCAGCTTCAGCCGGTTCTTGTTTGGGGGCTGCCTTGGAGAGAAGCGCGGAAAGCTTCTCGGAAGCCGCCGCAACGGCAGGCTTTTCTTCTTCCTCAGGAAGCTTCTCGGGGGCAGGCGCAGGCGCAGTCTCTTTGCTGCTGAGCAATCTTTCCAAAATACGATCCTTGGCCTGCACGCGCTCGGAGTCTTCACTTCTCAGGTAGTCAGCCACGGCGCCGCCGGAAACAGCGCCAGAGGTCTCCTCAGCGCTGGAGCGCGCCTTTTTCACAACATCGAGAAAATAGCTTTCCAGATTTTGAGTCGGACTATCCACTGTAACGCTTTCCAGTGCAGAAGACTCTGGAAGCTTCTTCGTTAAATCTGCGCGTATCGTGGCAAGCACCTTTTCAAGCGTCTCACGCTCCAGCACCGGCACCGTAATCCGTAGCTGGTCCGGCGTCGAGAGCAGCTCTTTGAGGGTTCCCATGGCCTGAATCTTTCCACCGTAATAGATCACTACGCGGTCGCAGACATCCTCAACATCAGCCAGGAGGTGGCTGCTCAAAATCACCGTCTTGCCGCGTCGAGCCAGTTCAATAATCAAATCCTTCACCTCACGGCAGCCGATCGGGTCCAGGCCGGAGGTCGGCTCATCCAGAATCACCAGGTCAGGGTCATTGATCAGCGCCTGCGCCAGCCCGATGCGCCTCTGCATACCTTTGGAAAACTCCCCTACCGTTCTGCGGCGCACCTTATCCAGCCCAACCATCTCGAGCAATTGCTCAATTCTCTGGCGTCGCTGGTCCGAAGGCAGGTTAAAGAGACTGCCAAAGAAATCCAGCGTCTCCGCGCTATCCATGTAACGGTAGAGATAAGACTCCTCGGGCAAGTAGCCGATTCTGCGCTTGGTCGCGACGTGGCGCGTCGAGCGTCCAAAAACCTCTATGTGCCCTCGAGTCGGATTCAGCAATCCCAAAAGAAGCTTCACCGTCGTTGACTTACCCGAACCATTGGGACCCAGGAGACCAAACACCTCCCCCCGACGTACCTGGAAGCTCACGTTATTGACTGCGTGAGCCTTGGGACGTCCCCAAAAATCTTTAAAAACCTTGCTCAGCCCCTGCACCAGGACGACCGTCTCTGCTGCCGTGCTGCTCTCATTTTCAGTTGGGTTCATCGCTGCCGCCAAACTCATACCGCCTTAGAATAACCCAAAAGCCAGCCGGCTGACAATGAGGAACTCTTGAGCCACGATTTTATAAACAAAAAACCGGCCACGGGCAGGGAGTCTTCCGTTAAGTACTCCCCAGACCGAGACCGGCGCTTTTACTTATTCGGCCGATTTTTTAGAACCGGACGCTCTCCAGATAGTCCAGGCTCAGCGGCAACTGCTCTTCCACGCTGGGGCTCTCATCCTCAATGAAGTAGTAGAGCACGCCGGCATCCTGGGCCGCCTTGAGCAACTGTGGGAAGTTCACCTGGCCGGTTCCCAAAACGACATCATTCTTCGTATCGGTGCCGCCACTGAAGTTACCTTCCACACCAAGCTTCAAATCTTTAAGATGCAGCAGCTTCCAGCGATCAGGATACTTGGAAAGCCAGGCTGCCGGGTCTTCTCCCGGGAAAAGCGTCCAGACCACATCCATCTGGAAAGAGACGTAATTTGGGTCAGTCTTTTCCATCAAGAGATCCATCAGCTTCTTGCCGTTCATCCAGGGGTAGAACTCGTAGCCGTGATTGTGGTAGTAAAACTTCACTCCATACTTGGCCAGAACCTTCCCGGCATTATTGAACACCTCGGCGGCTTCCGTTGCCTGGGCAACGTTGAAGGGAGCTTTGTGCGGAATCCAGGCCGTGCCAACAAACTGCAGACCAAGCTCCTGAGCACGCTTGCCCACCGAATCGGGATCGTTCTTGAGCTCATCATAGCCAAAGTGACCGGCAATCATGACCAACCCGCGGTCGCTCATCATTTTCTTCAGCTCTTCGGCGCTCTTCCCGTAAGTCCCGGCCAGCTCCACATACTTAAAGCCAAATGCCTGAACCTTATCCAGGGAGCCTTCCACATCCTTCCCGAAGCTGTCTCTCAAGCTGTAGAGCTGCAACCCGATATGCCCCTTAAAGCAGCGGCCTTCCCCCCTTAGCGGAGTGTCGCTCGATTCCGTATTGGCCGCATTCGCGCTAAGCGTTAATGCACCAATCAAACTCAATAACATGAATATCTTCTTCATACAGGAGCCTATTTTACAAACCAATACGTAAAAATGAAGTTAAAAATGCTCTTCAAGAGCCAGCGGATTCTGAGTTATTCCCTTTTTAGGTACCGTTTCCCTTACCCAAACTCTCGGCTTCTGTGCCCATGTTTTGCTGTGGAAAAAAGGAGATTTAGCGCCCCTGCTTTTCTTTTGAGACTAATACCTGATAACGCTGCATCAAATCCACCACTATCTCCGGCTCTGTCATGGAAGCCCCGTAACCATAAGCCGCCATCACCACTTTATCGTTTGCCTGATGCGCCTTGCGAAGCTCCGGAGGCATGGTCGACTCATCATAAAGAATGGCCAGACTGCAATCCGGATAAAGCTCTCGGGCATCCAGAATCCCTTGAGCAGTTACGGCAATTCGCTCTTTGGAATCTCCACTTATATCTGGCCACGGGAAGTTGTTGTAGACGAGATCATTAGAGTAGCGATAATCCGATTTCAGCCTCCCAGCAACCGCTCTCACCCAAGCCATATGGACACTGGAAGTCAGAATACCAAAATGATAGATTGTTGCACCAGGAATAACATCAACAGCATTAGAAAGGATAGTATTCGCCGGTATGAAGCCCATTGGAACATAATAACGTTTTTCTGATGAAGAGCATGGAATCACTAATCCAGTTTCAGGGTCCAGTGTTTCTCTGAATAAAGTTGGTCTTTCTGCCAACTTCCTTCGTCCTAAATCCTTTGCACCTAGTCTGTCTTCTCGACAAAGCTCGACCCGTTTCATTACCTCAGGCATTTTTCTCAACTCAGAAGGTGAAACATTTACCAACCATAAGCAATAGCGCTTTTCATTGCTGATAAATTCTTTCGATCCCATGAGCCTTCGAATGTATTTTTTAGCCTCAGGCTCTTTTTTGATGAATCCTTCATACTCGAAGGCCTCGATGATGAGTTTTCCTCCATCGGCAGGCCTATTTCCTGTTGTCATTTCGGGAACATCACACAAGGGAAGTTTACGGTTCTCTATAAACATGTTAGGTTCATCCCGCAAGTACGGATTAATATTCTTAGCAGGAAGAGCTTTTCCGCTTTCTTCAAATAAAATTAAAGCTGAATTAGTGGTAAAAGAGAAACCAACGATTACACAATGAACATGGGCCTTGTTTTTTGCCTCGCTATCCCAACGAAACGTACGATGCGCAAAATCTATATGAATTCCGAAGCGTTCATAAAGGGGCTTCCATGCACTTGCGACCTGTTCACCCTGTGTTATGGAGTTAGTAGAAACAAATGCTGTACGAATAGAGGTATTTTGCATCAGCATCGCTGCTTTGAAATACCAACCAGCGACATAATCAATCTTTCCGGCTGTTTTATAAGGTCTGGATTGTTCATCCACGTAAATGGAGCGCATATCTTTTTTTTGTTCTTCGCTCTGATTTGAATATCCTGCAAAAGGGGGATTGCCCATGATATAATTGAGTTTTTCTTTGGGAACTACCGTGTTCCAATCCAAGCGCAGCGCGTTGCCCTCTACTATATTGGCGTAAGACTTCAATGGGAGAAAATCGAGAGGTTTCCCAACAATATCTTCGGTCTCCTTCATCATCTGGTTTTCAGCAATCCAGAGAGCCGTTCTGGCGACAGCGACGGCGAAATCATTGATCTCTATTCCGTAAAATTGACCGATGGAGACTTTAATGATCCCTTCGATATTCATCAACATCTGGTCCTGATAAAGAATTTTTAGTGCTTCATTCTCCAGCTTTCGAAGTGAAAGATAGGTTTCGGTCAGGAAGTTGCCTGAGCCGCAGGCCGGGTCCAGAAAGGTCAACCCCGCCAGTTTCTCTTGAAACGCAATTAACCGACGGTCACGGGTATTCATCACGGCGATCTTCTTGATTTCCTCCAGTTCGGCCTTTAACTCGTCCAAAAAGAGCGGGTCGATCACCTTGTGAATGTTCTCAATACTGGTGTAGTGCATTCCCCCGGAGCGCCGTGTTTCGGGGTTCAAGGTGCTTTCAAAAACCGCGCCGAAAATCGTGGGAGAAATACCGCTCCAGTCAAATCCCTCGCTGGCTTGGGTAAAGAGTAAGTTTTGGACTTTCGCGTTGAATTGCGGGATTTCAATGGATTCATCTTCAAAAAGCTGACCGTTCACGTAGGGGAATGCAGCAAGCTCTTCATTTAGATAGGGATCACGGTCTTCGTTTTTTGTATTTAAGACCTTAAAAAGCCTTATCAGATTATTCCGTAAATCCCGATAGTTGTATCTGCCCAAGAAATGCCGAAAGGCACCCTTTTTCCCGAAGACTCCCGAATCCTCTGCATACAGGCAGAAAACCAATCGGACACAGAGAATATTCAGGCTCTTCAGCGTTTCTTCCGAGGTGGGGTCTTTATAATTTTTAAGAATTTCGTCATACAGTTTTCCGACTATTTCACCCGCCTGAATGGAAATCTCCAATTGCCGCTGGATATGCGTATGTTCTGGGTCCACTAAAAAGCTCAGACGCTCATATTCTTTGGGTAAATCAACCAACTGAATGATTTCCGGCTCTGCATGAGGCCGTTCCATGTCGTGAATACGGAATTCTTGAAAGTTGCAGGTTACAATCCAGCGAGGTTTTCTGGAAAACTCCAGCTCATCAGCGTAATGCTTTGCCTGGTCGTAAGGAGTTCGATAAGAGCCATCTCTCTGTCTTTCCGGCTTGGTGAGGTCAATACCTTTACTCTTCTGTTCAATGATCACTCGGGCCGTAGGAATGATAGCGTCGATGAATTTGGTATGCTCCATCTGGACTTGATCCTCAAACTTTACATAATTTTCAGGATTGGGGATTCCAAAGACGTTGCCAAGCAAAGCAATCCAAAAGGGCTGACTTTCACCCTTTTCGTAACCGCGATCCTTCCATATTTCTACAAACCCTTTTGCCGCACGGCGTTGCTCTACATCTGTCATATTCTTTCAAATCCTGATAGGCTAAATACAAACCCTGTTTAAGAAGCCAAAAATTCTCAAAGCTGTGTGAATTTATCATTGCTATACTCAACTATCAAGAAATTTAGCCTTCCTGCAGTACTCACGCAAAGCAGGCTCTTTTGGCCTCTTTTGTTTGGCCCAGCCTTAAACCGAACAGTAAAGCATCCAGAAACACTTTTTCTTAAAAAACTTAACTCTCTTATTTAAAAGAAGATATGAGCAGCTAAATTAAATAAACCTCATTTTCAAAGAAAAAAGTCTCGCCATATCAGCCTGGATACGGCACACTTCTTTTCCACGAATTGGACAGTATGGTCATGGAATTTTCTGTTCCTAAAACACTGGAAAGCGAGATTGATGAGCTTATAACGCACTATCCCGAAAAGAGGAGCGTGACGTTGATGGCTCTACATGCCCTGCAGACGCACTTTGGGTTTGTCAGCGATGCGGGCATTGAATGGATCGCCAATAAACTCGATCAAACTCCTCTCACCGTATTGGAGTTGGTTACCTTCTATCCCGCATTTTCCCGCGAACCGCTGGGGAAATTCCACTTTAAAATTTGCCGTACCCTGAGCTGCGCTCTCAACGGTTCAGAGAAAATCTATTGGGCTCTGTGTGAACAACTTGGACTTGATAAGAGTCTTCACGCCAGACAAACCACGCCCGATGGACGTTTCACTGTTGAGTATGTGGAGTGCCTGGCCTGTTGCGATAAGGGCCCTGTCCTGTTTTTAAATGAGGATTTTCATGAAAACATGACGGAAGAATCTGTTGCTAAATTACTTACCATTTGCAATAGAAAGAGTTCCCCCACTGGAAAGGGTGCTGGTAAATGAATAGAAGATGGCTGCCGAACAAGGATTTGAACCTTGACAAACAGTTCCAGAGACTGCTGTGCTACCGTTACACCATTCGGCAAAACGCAGTTATGTTACCCACAGAAAATCATTCGTCAAGCACTGAGAAAGAAAAAGATTAACAATCCCGCTTTATGCCTCAGAAAAACAGACTCATCCTCAAAGATTTAGATAACAAAGAATACAATACCACTCTTTCCTGTTATCTGGAGCACGGTGGCTACAAGACTCTCAAGAAGGCTCTCTCACTCAAACCAAAGACTACCAAGGAAGGCCAAAAGATTTCTCCACAGCAGCAGTTGTGCGATGAAGTAAAGGCTTCCGGCCTTCGCGGCCGCGGCGGTGCCGGCTTCCCAACCGGCCTGAAGTGGAGCTTTGTGAACCGCTCTTCCGGCAAGCCTGTCTACCTGGTATGTAACTGCGACGAGTCTGAGCCAGGCACCTTTAAGGACCGCCAAATCGTCTACAAAGACCCGCATCAGCTCATCGAGGGGATGATCATCTCCTGCTATGCCAATGATATTCATCTTGCCTATATTTATATTCGCGGTGAATTCAATGAAGGCGCCAAAATTTTAAATCGCGCTCTCGATGAAGCCAGAGCTAAAGGGCTCCTGGGCAAAAACATCCTGAATACCGGCTATGACCTGGAGATATATCTCCATCGCGGTGCCGGAGCCTACATTTGCGGTGAGGAAACCGGCGCACTCGCTTCTCTGGAAGGTCGCCGTCCCCATCCGCGCCTGAAGCCTCCCTATTTCCCTGCGGCTCTGGGACTATACATGTGCCCCACCATTGTCAACAACGTAGAGACCCTCTGTGCGGTAAAACATGTGGTTGAAATGGGCGGCGCGCAGTATGCCAGGCTCGGAATACCCTCTGATACCGGGACGCGTATTGTCGGCGTGAGTGGCCAGGTGCGCAACCCGGGATATTTTGAAATAGAAACCGGTAAAGTCACTTTGGGCCAAATTGTTAACGAATTGGCCGGAGGCCCTCGCTCCGGACGCCATATCAAAGCGATCATCCCTGGGGGCTCCTCTTCCAAGGTTTTGCGAGCCGATGAAAAGGTGACGCTCAAAACCAAAAACCCTGACGGTTCCGAAACCCAAAAAGTGGTCGATCTCTTTGACTTGCCATTCGATACTGAAAGCATCGCTGCTGCAGGGAGCATGATCGGCTCTGCCGGCATCGTCGTCATTGACAATACGACCAGTATGGTGGAAGTTGCTGCCAACGTGAGCGAGTTCTACTATCATGAAAGCTGCGGCCAGTGTACCCCTTGCAGAGAAGGCACGCGCTGGATGAACCTGATTTTGAGACGTATCCTTGAGGGCAACGGACGGCGGGCGGATGTGGATGAGCTGGTTCGTATTTCTCAAAACATTATGGATGGCAGGTCCTTGTGCGCCTTTGGCGAAGCCAGCTCCTGGCCGATTGAAAGCTATCTTTTAAAATTCCGCGAGGAGTTCCTCTCCCTCTGCGCAGCGGCTGAAGACTCTCGCAAAGAAATTTGGGGTGAAGCCGGCATCAACCGGTTTGCATAAAATGACAGAGAAAAAAATGAGTAACGAAAAGAAAGTTCAAGCCAAAGAGGAGGTTCCCGTGATTACCTTCAAGGTGGACGGCCAGACGGTCTCCGCCCCCAAGACGCTTCCTCATCCTGTCACTGGCAAGCCAGAGCCAATCACTATCATTCAGGCTTGCGATTATGTCGGAATCCGGATTCCCCGCCTCTGCTATCATCCCAAGCTTCCCGTCGCCGGAAATTGTCGTATGTGCCTGATCGAGTATGGAATGCCTGTCTTAGACCAAAACCGCAAACCGGTTTTGAATCCGGATGGCTCTCCGAAAATCAGGAAAATGCCCCGTCAGGCAATCGCCTGCGTTACGACGGTGACCCCCGGCATGGAGGTCTACACTAAGACTGAAGGGGTCACACGCTCTCGCAAAGCGGTTCTGGAGTTTCTGGCGCTGAGCCACCCCCTGGATTGCCCTATTTGCGATAAAGCCGGCGAGTGCATGTTTCAGGAATACGTCCACCAATACGGACAGGATACCTCTTACTGCTTCGAACCCAAGCTGGAGAAACCCAAGAAAAAGGCTATCAGCTCCAAGATTGTCCTTGATAATGAGCGCTGCATTCTCTGCACCCGCTGCGTCCGCTTTACTGAAGATATTGCCAAAGTCCCGGCTTTAGGGATTCTCAACCGTGGTGCCCACAATACTATCGCTACTTATCCAGGTACCGATTTTGAACATAACTACACCTTAAACACGGTGGATATCTGCCCCGTGGGAGCTCTCACCTCGCGTGATTTCCGCTTCCAGATGCGGACCTGGTTCCTTTCCGAAACTCCCAGCATTTGCCCCAACTGCGCCACAGGATGTAACATCTTCATCCACAGTCGCAATGCCCAAATATACCGGCTTACTCCGCGTGAAAATGACGAGGTCAATTCCAGTTGGATGTGCGATTCTGGCCGCCTCAACTATAAGTGGGTTAATGACCCCCGCAGGCTCCTGAACGTTCTCTGGGAAGAAGCGGGCAACCGCGTTGAAATCGACTGGGAAAAAGCGCTGCAAAAAATCTCTGCTACGCTCAAAGCTTCCCCCAAGGGCTCCACTGCCATTCTGGTCTCAGCACGCCAGAGCACCGAAGAAATTTTCCTGGCAAGCAGGCTTGCCAAGCTTCTGGAAGCACAGACCGATAGCTCTGCCCGCATTGGGGAAGGTGATGCGTTCCTGCTCAATGCCGATATGAATCCCAATAGCAAAGCAATTGAAATTTTTGGACTGGTCGCCGCCACCCCAGGCGAAAGCATCCCCAAAATAGCCCAGGCAATTGAAGCAGGCTCCATCCGCAACCTGATCACCATTGGCGAAAACCCCGTTGAAATGGGGATTGAAGCGGGCGTTCTCAGTCGACTCGATTTATTTGTGGTCTGTGACATTTTAGGCAATAAATCAACTTTGGAGGCTCAGGCTCTCCTGCCCGGCGCCAGCTTTGCAGAAAAACAGGGAACCTTTATTAACGCGAAAGGACGGGTGCAACGCTTTGGCAAAGCGTTCAATCCGCTTGGCGACTCTCGCCCCGAGTATTGGATACTCTCTTCCATTCTCTCTGCCCTGACAGACCAACCTTGGCCAGAGACGCCTGAAAAAATCTTTAACTTAATGGCCGCAGAGGTCCCAGCCTTTAAGGGAATGACCTGGAATGAGCTCGGCACCAGCGGCATGAATCTCCTTTCAACAACAAACCCGACTGAAAAATGATTGGCGAACTTCTTTTCACTTTTTTAGATTGGCTTAACCAGATTCCCCACTTCTGGTGGTGGCTGGCTTTTACTTTTGTAAAAATCGGAGCCTGCATCGGCCTGCTTCTTGGCATGGTCGCCTATACCGTTGTCCTGGAGCGCCGTGTGGCCTCCTTTATCCAGGACCGTCTGGGCCCCAACCGTTCCGGACCCTGGGGACTTTTGCAGCCGGCTTGTGATGGTATCAAAGCTTTTCTCAAGGAAGACTTTATCCCGGGCGGTGTGCATCGCTTCTTTTACTGGCTGGCGCCGGCAGCCTTGATGATTCCGGCCCTGATGACCCTGGCCGTGATTCCGTTTGGCTCCAATATCGGGGCCCAGCCGATGGTCATTGCTGATCTAAATGTCGGCCTGCTCTACACCTTTGCTGTCGTTTCGATGTCGGTCTACGGCATCGTCCTGGCCGGCTATGCAGCCAATTCTAAATATCCCTTCATTGGCGGCTTGCGTGCCAGCGCCCAGATGATCTCCTATGAAGGAACGATGGGTCTCTCCATTGTCCCGATATTCATGCTGGCCGGAAGCGCTAATCTTGGCGCCATCATCGCCTGGCAGACTACCTCCCCCTTCCACTGGGGAATCGTCCAGGCACCGGTTTCAGCGATCCTTTTCTTTATTGCGACTCTGGCAGAGGCCAACCGCACCCCCTTCGATATGGCGGAAGCGGAGCAGGAGCTGGCCGGCGGCTACAATGTGGAGTATGGCGCCATGAAGTTCGCCCTCTTCTTTATGGCTGAGTATGCAACCGTCATTATGGGCTCGGCCATCTTTGTTACCCTCTTCCTGGGTGGCTGGTCACTGCCGCTACCCTGGCTCAATGCGCCTGCGGCCAATTCCTGGCTTGGTATCTTAATCGGTTTCATCCACATCGGTATTTTCCTGACCAAGACCTCCTGTATGGTCTTCCTGATCGTCTGGATACGGTGGATGCTGCCCCGGTTGCGCTTTGACCAGCTCATGGACTTGGGCTGGCGCAAAATGATGCCCCTGGCACTCTGCAACATCGCGTTCTATGCTCTGCTGCTTTGGGGAATCGCCATGTTCAGGAGGGTCTTCGAGATATAATAATCCGCGAGTGGAGACGAAAAGATGATTGTAAGACGTAAAAAAATGACTTTGTGGGAGCGACTCTACCTGCCGGCTATCATCGGCGGTTTTGCGGTCAGCATCAAACACTTCTTCCGCAAAAAAATTACAATGCGCTATCCGGAGGAGAAGTGGACACTGCCTGCCGGTTATCGTGGAATCCCTTATCTGGTAAAAGACCAGCATGGCCGCGTCAAGTGCGTCAGCTGCCAGCTCTGTGAATTTATCTGCCCGCCCAAGGCCATTAAGATCACCCCCCCTGGACCCGTCGATAACCCTGAGCTCGGCGTTGTCGAAAAACAGCCTTTGGAATTTGAGCTCAATATGACCCGCTGTATCTTCTGTGGCTACTGCGAAGAAGTTTGCCCTGAGGAGGCCATCTTCCTCATGGATGACTACTCTTTGTGCAAACATAGCCGAGAAGAGATGATTTTGAACAAAGAAAAACTGTTGGAACTGGGCGGCATTCGTGAGGACCGCCTCATGAAGTGGAAAAACAAACACAATCCTCTGAGGAGCTGATTTATGTTGGAAGCTTTAACAAACTATAATTGGGAAAATTTATTCAGTATCCTGCCCGGGGCACTCGTCTTTTATGTTCTGGCGGCTCTGGCGATTTTTTTTGGCGTTCTCGTTGTTGCCAATCCGTTTAGCCGCTCCCCCATCAATAGCGGACTGAGCCTGTTGGCCACCGTCCTGACTCTGGCCGGTATGTCAATTCTGCTCCATGCGTACTTCCTGGCGGCAATTCAGGTAATCGTCTATGCGGGTGCGGTATTGATCCTCTTTATCTTCGTACTCATGCTCTCCCGCAAGGAGATGCGCCTCGTCTTCACCTCCACTCGTATTCGCTATGCGGTGGGGGCGATTGTTGCTTTGGGGTTTGGTTGTCTGCTCCTCTCAGTCGTCTTCCGGATGCCGGCAGCGGCACCTGTTCAGGAAGCTGTTGAGGGAAGCGCCCCAGCCATCGGCAGACTGCTGGTCACCGAGTACCTTGTCCCCTTTGAAGCAGTCTCTGTACTGCTACTGGCTGCAATCGTGGGCGTGGTCTATCTAAGCAAGCCCAAAACGAAAGGAGAACCGAAATAATGGAAGCTTTGGAAAGTTGTTTAACGATTGGTCTGGGTCACTATTTGACCGTAAGTATCATCCTCTTTAGCTTGGGTATCCTGGGCCTCTTGACCCGTCGTAACCTGATCGTGGTCTACATGTCGTTGGAGCTCATGCTCAATGCTGCCAATCTGGCACTGGTCGCCTTTTCCTACTTTAATAAGAACCTGGATGGCCAAATCGTGGTCATGTTGGTGGTGACCATTGCGGCCGCGGAAGTGGCAGTTGGCCTGGCGCTGATTGTCTCTCTGGCACGCAAGAGATTGCCCGTATGGATTAACGACCTCAACAAGCTGAAATATTAAAGAGAAACATTATGACCTATATTCTTTTTGCAATTCTGTTTTTACCGATTATTTCCGCGGCGGCCATTACGCTCTTTACACTGCGCCGGCCGGTTATCAGCGCAGGCATCTCCATAGGCGCCTGTTGTTTGACCTTTATTTTTTCGCTGCTCCTTTACCGAGCGGCCACCTCCCAGGGACTGCCCCTTGAAATATCCTTTACCTGGCTATCAGTGGGCGCGCTCTCCGTGGACCTTGGTTTTCTGGTAGACCGCCTGAGCCTCTTGATGCTCCTGGTCGTCACCGGTATCGGCTCCCTCATTCATATCTATTCCAAGGCCTACATGCAGGGTGACCCCTCCAATTCCCGTTACTTTGCCGGTTTAAGCATCTTCATGTTCTCCATGATCGGTATCGTGCTGGCGAATAACTTGTTGATGATCTTCATTTTTTGGGAAATGGTCGGCCTCTCCAGCTATCTTCTGATCGGCTTCTGGATGGCCAAACCTTCCGCTGCTGATGCCGGCAAAAAAGCTTTCCTCTGTAACCGGGTGGGTGATACCGGGTTCCTCCTGGGCATCATCATTGTCTGGAGCTCGCTGGGGACTCTATGCTTTAGCCAGATCAATTCTCTCTTGAGCGCTAATCCGGCTGCTCTGGGTACCTGGGCGACTCTTGCAGGGCTGCTTCTTTTCTGTGGCGTTATCGGCAAATCTGCCCAGTTCCCCCTGCATGTCTGGCTGCCTGATGCCATGGAAGGGCCGACACCTGTCAGCGCCTTAATCCATGCCGCTACCATGGTTGCCGCCGGTGTTTACCTCCTGGCCCGGGCGTTTGCAATTTTTTCGCTTCCGGCCGCCTGGCCCGAAGCTCTTGCCTGGTTCAAGTTCTCCACCTTGGATGCAGTCGCCTTTACCGGTGCTCTGACCGCTCTTCTGGCCGCACTCATCGCCGTCCAACAGAACGATATTAAGCGAATCCTCGCCTACTCTACCCTCTCACAGCTCGGATATATGGTGTTGGCGGTCGGCCTTGCCTATCCTGTCGCCGGCATGTACCACTTGACGACTCATGCTTTCTTCAAAGCGCTCCTTTTCCTGGCTGCCGGTTCAGTCATCGTGGCTCTGCATCACGAGCAGAACATCTGGAAAATGGGGGGACTCCAAAAACGGATGCCAATCACTTTTTACACTTTCCTTATCGGAACACTCGCCCTTTGTGGCGTACCTCCTCTGAGCGGCTTCTTCAGCAAAGATGCGATCATTGCCCAAGCTTTCTCCAAGAGCCTCTGCCTGGGAACCATTTCTGTCGGCGTCGCTTTCCTGACCACCTTCTATATGGGGCGTCTTTTCTTTGTCGCCTTCGTCGGCAAAACACGCTCGCAGGCAGCCGAGAAATCAAAGGAAACTTCTCCGGTCATCACTTATCCTCTGATTGTCCTGGCCGTTGCTGCTCTTTTTGCAGGATTTTGGAACATCGACAGTTGGATGATGCGTCATTACGGCTTGGAGCCTGAAGTCGGCGGATGGTTTGCAAAGCTGGTTCACCCCTTCCAACATGCCCCACTGGCAGCTCTGTTGAGCTTGGCAGCGGTGATCTGCGGAGCTATCCTGGCCTACAACCTTTACTATAATGCCAAGCAGGATGTCCTCCCCTCTCAACTGGGCGCAGCCGCTCGTTGGCTCAGGGATAAATTCTATTTGGATGAGCTCTACGAAAACTCTTTGATCTGGTGCCAGGATAAGTTCGCCCTTGTCTGTGATAAGTTTGATCGCTGGATTATCGGTGGCGCCATTGTCGGGACCGTTTATCATGGAGTGGAACTGGTCGGCAGGCTCTGGCGCCTCTCTCAAACAGGGAACTTACAAACGTATGCCGCCATCTTTATTTTTGGTTTTGTGCTGCTCGCTTATTGGGTTGTTAACTGGTAAAAATTGATTTTAAGGATATGTTACTGACTACTATTTTGATCATTCCGTTGCTGGGGGCGCTGATGTTGCTCTGCGTCCCGGCCAATCTCCGGGTCCTCCACCGCGCAGTTGCGATCTTCGCAACCGGCCTCTCAGCGATCCTTTCACTCTTTCTGCTGTTTGGCTTCCAGAAGGGGGTTCTCGGCTACCAGTTCGTCCAAAAGGTGGCATGGGTGCCCTCCATTGGCCTCAACTATCATGTTGGCGTGGATGGTATTAATCTGGGGCTCATCATCATGGCTGCCTGGGTTTCCTTTGCGGCCGCGCTGGTTTCTTACGAGATTAAAAAACACGATAAACTCTATTATTCGCTCCTGCTGCTCATGAGCGGCGGAGTAATCGGCACCTTCGCTTCGCTCGACATCATCTTCTTTTACGCAATGCACGAGCTGGCTCTGATCCCCACTTTCATTATGATCGGTGTCTGGGGACGCGGTGAAAAGCGAGTTTATGCTGCCTTCCAGATGGCGATCTATCTCTCCATCGGCGCCATGATTGTGCTGGCTGGTTTGATTTGCCTCTATGCCGGAGCCGGAGCCAAAACCTTTGATATGCAAGAGCTGGCCGCTATCTGCGCTGCTGAGCCAATCAGCCTCTCTCTGCAAAAGTGGGCGATTCCGCTTCTCCTCCTGGGCTTTGGAATACTGGTGGGCCTGGTTCCTTTCCATACCTGGGCACCCTTGACCTACAGCTCCGCACCAAGCGCCCCAGCCATGATCCATGCAGGTGTGCTCAAAAAATTCGGTCTCTACGGTATCATTCGACTTGTGCTGCCGCTAATGCCTGAGGAGCTCAAATCGTGGATGGAAGTATTGGTCGTAATGGCTCTGGTGAATGCTATCTATTGCGGATTTATTGCAATTCGCCAAAAATGCTTTGCTCTGATGTCCAGCTATTCAAGCCTCTCACACGTTGGCTTTATTTTCCTGGGCATCGCGGTTCTCAATAATCTGGCCCTGACCGGAGCTGTTTTCCTGATGGTCGCTCATGGGTTCCTGGCAGCGTTACTCTTTGCTCTAAACGGCTGGCTCCACCAACAGACAGGCGGCACCTCCATGGAAAACATGGGTGGGCTCATTCAAAAAATGCCTTTCATCGGCTTTATCATGAGTGCAACGCTTCTGGCCGGCTGCGGGCTCCCCTTCTTCGGTAATTTTGTGGGTGAATTTTTAGTCCTCTTTGGGGCTTGGAAGAGCGCCTGGCATTGGCCTGCCGCTTTGGCAGTCTTCACGGGGCTCATTATCTCTGCCGTCTACATGTTGCGCGCCATACGTCGAGTTCTGCACGGAGAGTTTCCGGCAGAGCTTTCCGGCGCCATGGATGCGCAATGCGCCTGGAGAAAGCTCCCCTATGTTTTGCTGATCGCCGGTCTTTTGGCAATCGGCACCTGGCCCATGCTGCTTACCAGCAAAATGAAAGAGGCTGTCAATCAAACCCTGGAGCCGGTCTTCTCTTTGACCACTCCAGACCAAACCAACACTCCATCTGAATAAAACTTATTGATTGTATGAATTTTGCGGCTTTTCAACTGGAATTAGGACTTGTAGCTCTGGCACTAGTGCTTCTGGTCCTGGATACGCTCCACAAAAAAACTCTCAATATCTGTAAGGGCTATGCGATAGGCACTATTGGACTGGGGCTCCTGCTGATCCTTTCTTTTGTCATCAAAAAACCGGTGGTCGTCCCCGATTCCATGGTGCAGCTTGACGGCATGGCGCTGGGCTTCAAGAGGATGTTCCTTGCCCTGGGTCTGGGCTTCTTTATTATCAATCAAAACTGGATTGAGCGCCGTGGGGATACCTTTATCACCTATCAGGTATTGTTCCTGCTGGCGCTGGTTGGCATGATGATGGCCTGCTCCATCAATAACCTCGCGCTCCTGTTCCTGACCATGGAGATGGTCGCCGTCCCCTTCTACGTTCTGGTAGGCTACCTGAACGATAAAGATTCCTCGCTGGAGTCGGGTGTCAAATATCTCATTATGGCTGCCCTGGCTTCTGCGGTCATGGTGATGGGAATCGCCTTTGTCTACGGTGTGAGCGGTACCCTCTATCTGGATAAGCTGGCCCAGTTCACCCCTCCAGATGAAATGAAAGCGGCCTACTGGCTTGGCATCATGCTAATCATCGCCGGCCTGGGCTTTAAAATCTCTGCCTTCCCTTTCCACTACTGGGCTCCGGATGTCTATCAGGGCGCTGCGGCTCCGGTAACCGGTTTATTGGCTTCAGCCTCCAAGGCGGTGGGCTTTGTCCTGCTGGTTCGCTTTGCCATTTCTGCAATGCCGCTGGGAACTGCCCAGGTCACTCTTTTCTGGGTCGTTATCTCAGCCGCCTCTATTCTTTACGGTAACCTTTGCGCTATTCCGCAACAAAATGTGAAGCGACTGATCGCTTTCTCCGGCATTGCCAATGCCGGCTACATGATGATGGCTTTCGCAGTGGGTGATGCCACAGCCCTGAGCGCAATGTTTTATTATCTGATCGCCTATACCTTCACCATCATGGGTGCCTTTATGGCGATCACACTGGTGGAAACCGAGGTCGGCTCCAGTGATCTCGATGCGCTGGCATGTCTGCCGGCGAGGGCTCCTTTTGCTGCGTTCCTTTTGGCGGCAGCCATGGTTTCACTGGCTGGCATTCCGCCTTTGGCCGGCTTTATCGGGAAGTTTCTCCTTCTGAAATCAGTGTTCGTCCAGGGAGTTGCCAGCTCCGGAGCCTTGATTGTTCTGGGTTCCATTGCGCTCTTTGGCGTCGTTGTCTCCATCTACTACTATTTTGGAGTGGTCCGCGCTATCTACTGGCCTCGCGAATATGCCCAAAAGCATTACTCGCAAGGCGAGCGTATTGCCTTGCCAAAAATACTCTGGGTTGTCGGTCTGATTTCTCTGGTGATGATGGTTCTGCCGGGCATCTACCCTGCGCTCCTGCTCAAAGCCACTCAATGGATGGCGGGTGGATTGACTTTTTTAACTCCATGAGGCCTCTCCCATAACATAGACTTGCCATTCTTTAAAAGTGCATAAGAGCCTCCTATAAGCGGGGATAACCTTTGCTTATCCCATACTGATATTATTTCTAACTTTACGAATAAGTTTGATTTTTTGACTCGAAAAAGGTATCAACCTACCTCTTGGAGGGATGTTTCTGCCTCCACCTTTGAATAATGAACATTGCTATCATCGGTCCAAACTGCGCCGGTAAAACAACCTGTGCCAAAAGGATTGCAAAAGAATTTGGACTCCTTCGCTTTTCCTTAGGCCAAATGATCAAGGATTCTATCCGGAATCACTCACTCCTGGGTTTAATGGCCCAGCCCTATGTGCTTCGGGGCAATTTTATCCCGGATGAAGTCGCCAACGCCGCTCTGGAAGAGAAAATCTCCGCCAACACGGAGGCTCGCGGCTTTGTCTTCGATGGATTCCCCTGCACACTCTACCAGGCAGTCTATATGATTGATCTCTTGCATCGCCAGTCGATGGAGCTCAGCGGGGTAATCTTTATGCAGGTTTCCCCCGATACCACCTTTGAGCGAGCCTTTGCCCGCAAGGCGACCGATGAACAGATCGAAAAGACGCCTGAAGGGATTATCGGGCGCATCAATAACTATAAAAACGTTGCCGAGTCCATCCTCCGCCTCTTTGCGCACTCCACCTCTTTTTTGGCGGTTGATACCGAGCACCCCAGCGAGGCAGTCTATGACGAGGTGCGCGCCTTTATCAAGAGCGTTGAGAGCAACAGCTTTGTTCCACCTCCGGTCGCCTCTATAGAAAAGGAGATTGATCAATTCCTCGCCTCTTACCGCCTGACCGATAAGACACCCGTCTCCTGCCCCTTGAACCTGGTTATTATGGGACCTCCGGGCTGCGGTAAAGGGACCCATTCAGCTTTCCTGAGTGAGTACCTTTCAGTACCAACACTTTCCACCGGTAATCTTTTCCGTGACCATCTCAAAGATAAGACTGCATTGGGTGCCATTGCCGGTGCGTTTATCAACAAGGGGCGACTGGTCCCGGATGATGTCACCGCTGCGGTCGTCAAGAAGCGGCTCAATGAGTGTGACGCCATGCACGGCTTTATCCTGGATGGATTCCCCAGAACAGTCCCCCAGGCCGATGCTCTGGATACAATACTCACAGCCTCCAGCCGCACGCTTGACGGTGTTATTTATCTGAACGTCTCGGATGAAGAGATACTTTACCGGACATCTGGCAGACGCTTCTGCCCCACCTGCCAGGCCACCTACCACATCGAGTACAATAAACCGGCCAAAGAAGGTATCTGTGACCATGACGGCAGCAAACTGATTGTGCGTGAAGATGACCAGGAGGATACGGTCAAAGACCGCCTGCGCGCCTACAGGCGGCAGACTTTGCCTGTCATCGAACACTACCGCCAGAGAGGCTTGCTGCAGGAGATCATCGCCAACGCCGAGGTGGATGTCGTGCGTGAGCGCATGTTCGAAAGCACTCGCAGCATTATCCGCCGCAAGCATCGCGAGCCACTCAACACCAGATAACAAAAAGTAAAATTTATGAGTAAACTATTAGTCGTTGGCTCTGCCGCTTTGGATTCCATCAAGACTCCCAAGGCTAACAAACCACTCTTGCTCGGCGGGGCTGCCTGTTATGCCTCGGTCGCTGCCAGCTTTTATACGACAACCAGCATCGTTGCGGTTATCGGGGATGACTTCCCCCAGAAATATGTAAACCTCCTCAAAAAACACAAAATCGACCTGACCGACCTGCGCCGGGCGGAAGGCAAAACCTTCTACTGGTCCGGAGAATATGAGGAAAACATGAATAACCGCAAGACGCTCTGCCTTGAAATGGGCGTCTTTACTGATTTCAAACCGGAACTATCCCCCAAAAACCGAAAATCTCCATTCGTCATGCTTGGCAACATCACGCCGGAGCTGCAGATGCATGTCCTGGCGCAAATGGAGAAGCCGCTCTTCGTGCTGGCAGACACCATGGACTGCCACATCAAGGGTGACCCGGCCGGACTCAAAAAGCTCCTCAAGAAAATTGATTGCCTCTCCCTGAATGATAGCGAAGCCAAACTCCTCAGCGGAGAAAACAACCTCCTGAGAGCTGCCGCCAAGCTTCACAAAATGGGGCCTGAAATGGTAATCATTAAAAAAGGCGAGTATGGCGCCATGCTCTCCTCCCAGGATGGGCTCTTCCTGGCCCCGGCCTATCCCCTGCCCAGCTCCCTGGACCCAACCGGTGCAGGTGATACGTTTGCCGGTGCACTGATCGGCTACATTGCCAAAAGCGCTTCAACACGTGCTGAGGTGGATATGGGAATCCGCAAAGCCATCCTGAATGCCGCCTCCGTTGCTGCCTTCTGCTGCGAAGGTTACGGCTTAGAGAAAATAACCGCCATCACTAAAAGGGATATCAACAGCCGCGTCAGAGAACTCGAGAAAATGATCCGCGTTTAGACAAAATTCTCCCGATTCCAGAAAAGCAAATGAGGGTTCATATCAAAATCGGACCCTCATTTGTTTTTTTCTCTCACCTTTATAGTCAGCAAAAAGTGAGTAGGTCAGCCAGACTAGATTTTAAACTTGCCGCCGTAAATGGCGTTGTCTCCCAGCTCTTCTTCGATACGGAGAAGCTGATTGTACTTGGCGGTGCGGTCAGTGCGGCTCAGGGAGCCGGTCTTGATCTGGCCTGCATTGGTGGCAACGGCGATATCTGAAATGGTGCTGTCCTCAGTTTCACCGGAGCGGTGACTGATCACTGCGGTGTAGCTGCTTTCCTGGGCCATGCTGATGGCATCGAGCGTCTCGGTCAATGAACCGATCTGATTCACCTTCACAAGAATCGAATTGGCCACACCTTCATCAATGCCCTTCTTGAGGAACTTCACGTTGGTTACGAAAAGATCATCGCCCACCAACTGGACACGGCTGCCGATTTTATCGGTCAAAAGCTTCCAGGTCTTCCAGTCGCCTTCAGCACAACCATCTTCAATGCTGATAATCGGATACTTACTGGTCAGCTCATCATAGTAAGCCACCAGCTCTTCACCGTTCAATACCTTACCTGAGCTCTTCTTGAGAATATAAGCATTTTTTTCAGCATCATAGAACTCTGAAGAGGCGACATCCAGTGCCAGCACAATCTGCTCAGTCTCTTTGTAGCCCGCCTTTTTGACAGCTTGCAGGATTGCCTCAATGGCCGCTTCGGTGCTTTGCAGATTTGGTGCAAAACCACCTTCATCACCCACCGCTGTGGAGAGACCCTGGCCCTGGAGGACATCCTTGAGAGCATGGAAAATTTCGGTAATGGCACGCAGCGCTTCTGAATAGCAGCAGAAGCCGCGAGGCACAATCATGAACTCCTGAAAATCAATGGGAGCATCAGAGTGTGCACCACCATTAATGACGTTTGCCATCGGCACCGGAAGCACCTTGGCATTGGTCCCGCCCAAGTAGCGATAAAGCGGCAGGTCCAGATAGGAGGCAGCCGCCTTGGCATTAGCCAGCGAAACTGCCAGAATGGCGTTGGCACCCAGTACTGACTTGGTATCTGTGCCATCCAGGGCGAGCATCGTTTTGTCGATCGTCACCTGATCGATTGCATCGAGCCCTTCCAATTCAGGAAGAATCTTCTCTTCCACGTTCTCAACAGCCTTGCTGACGCCCTTGCCCAGATAACGGCTCTTATCACCATCACGAAGCTCAATGGCTTCATTCTCACCTGTGCTCGCTCCAGAGGGAACCGCAGCGCGGCCAATGGTTCCATCAGCAAGAATTACATCCACTTCAACCGTGGGATTTCCGCGAGAATCCAGTATTTCGCGCGCAACAATGTCATAAATGGTACTCATATAATCTATTCCAGGTCTCTTAAAAAAAGACAAATCCATCCTATCGGCTGCCACCGGACAAGTCAATGCAGGATTCTCCCTTTCAGGCTACTCATTGGCCTAAAAAATTATTCCTTATACAGTCGCACGCTCACTTTTTACCAAATGGAAAATTTTTTCGTTTACCCTTCGGAATGGAATTGATTTGTCTGGAGCAAAGAGCGACAATGCCCCCCAGAGTTTAGTTTTTACTAATTGATTCTACTGAACCATGTTTTGGGAAAAAGATATTGAAACCGCCAGCCGGCAAACCTTGAGCCAGCTACAGTTCTCTCGGCTGAGAGAAACAGTCACACAACTAGCAGAGAAGTCAGAGTTCTATCAGAATAAGTTTCGAGAGCTGGGAGTCACAGTCGATTCCATCCGCTCTCTGGACGATGTCAGACGCCTCCCCTTCACCACCAGCGCCGACCTTCGGGCCCAGTACCCCGACAAGCTGAACATCGTCGATAAAGACCATCTCCTCCGACTCCATACCTCCAGCGGAACCACGGGTAAACCCAAGGCTCTCTTCTTCTCCCGCAAAGATATTGATACCCTCACCAATAACTTCGCCCGCTGCCTCACCATGGTCGGCTGCACTCCCAGGGATGTCTTCCAGAACATGATGACCTATGGTCTCTTTACCGGCGCCATGATGTCACACTACGGAGCAGAGAAAATTGGGATGCTCGCAATCCCGGCCGGCCCCGGCAACTCAGAGCGCCAACTCATGCTGATGCAAGATTTTGGAACCACCGTGGCCCATGCCACCCCCAGCTACGCCCTTTACTTTGCCAACTTCATCGAAAAGAAAGGGATGGACCCCGCCAAAGATATTGCGCTGCGGATTTTCCTGGTGGGGGCCGAATCCTATACGGAAGAAACTCGACGAAAGATCGAAAAGACCTTTGAAGCCGATGTATTCAACTGCTATGGCCTCTCAGAAATGGGCGGACCGGGCGTCGGCTTCGAATGCACCGCCAAGAAAGGAATCCATCTCTGGGAAGATACTTACCTGATTGAAATAATCGACCCTGAGACATTGGAGGTACTGCCCCCTGGTGAGGTGGGTGAGCTCGTCATCACCTCCATCCAACGGGAAGCCATGCCTATCCTCCGCTATCGCACCGGCGACCTGACCTCTATCATTCCGGAGCCGTGCCCCTGCGGGCGCACTCATATCCGCGTAGACCGCTTGAAAGGGCGCGCGGACGATATGATCATCGTCAAGGGCGCCAACGTCTATCCGCAGCAGATCGAGCGCATCCTTATGGAAACTGAAGGGGTTGGCCGGAATTATCTTATTCATTTGCAGGGGCTTGATGAAATGATCGTCAAAGTCGAACTGGATGCCAATGCCTTCGACGGTCGCATAAGTATGCTTGAAGGAATGCAAAAAAACATCACCGATCGTATCCGCGCTGAAGTACAGGTCAAACCTGTCGTAGAACTCCTGGCTCCCGGAACCCTTCCGGTAAGCGAGGGCAAAACCAAACGTGTCATTGATAACAGAAGCTTATGAGCACTCACTTAACAGACCCAATAAATAATAAGGTGAAACTCCTCTCCGTTTTTGCTGAAAACAAACCCGGCATTCTGGCCAAGGCAACAGAGGCTCTGGCAGAGGCCCATGTCAATATTCTTTGGTTTAAGATTGTCGATGGCGCCGGCGATAAATATGGTGTTATTCGCTTCCTGGTAGATAACAACCAGGAAGGAATGGCAGCACTCAAAAAGAGCGGCTTTGCCGTCTCCACTATGCCGGTGCTCGCCGTCATCGCGGATGACAACCCGGGCTCTCTTTTCAGACTGACCGCCGCGCTCTATGAGGGCAATGTCGATGTCCGCAACGGCTCTGGCTACTATTTGAATCAAGGGGTGGTTCTTATCATTGAAACCCAGGAGCAGGAGGCCGCGACAGCTATCCTCAACAAGCTGGGATACAAAATCCTGACCAGCGCCGAAGTAAAAGCTCTGAGCAACAAATGCTGCTGCAACTGATTTAAAAAACAGCCTCCACTAAAAAAGAGACCGTAGCAGGTCTCTTTTTTAGGCATTAAATTGAGGAAAAAGTATATTCTATTTGCGAACTTTCTCGCGAACCTCAATCAATTCTTTCATCACGTGATAGAGATTGCCGCTCCACTCACGAGTGCCAAAAGCATCATGCAAAGTCTTGTATAGAGCATAGAGCTTTTTGTAAACCGCATGAGCCTTTGCGTTGGGTTTGAAGACTTTGGGCTTTAACCCCGTCATCGCCTTTTGAGCCGCTGCAAAAGTATTATACCCACCGGCTTTTTTGCCGGCGACCACCGCTCCGGCGATGGCAGCCCCCAGGGCGCAGGTCTGGGCTGAGCGGCTGATTTTCATCGGTCTGCCTGTCACGTCGGCATAGATTTGCATGGTGAGAGCGCTTTTTTCTGAAATACCGCCGCAGTTAACTACCTCCCGTATCTTTACTCCATACTCTTCAAAGCGGTTAATGATCGTCAGTGCCCCATACGCGGTCGCCTCGACCAATGCACGGTAAATCTCCTCCGGTTTCGTATAAAGCGTCTGCCCCAATAGAAGCCCACTCAGTCGCTGATCAACCAAAATTGTCCGGTTGCCATTATTCCAATCCAGAGCCAAGAGCCCCGATTCACCAGGCAGCAACTGGGCCGCGGCTTCATCCATTTTTCGGTGGTCCATTAATCCGCGGGCCGGTTCTATGTAATCGACAAACCAGTTAAAGATATCACCCACGGCCGATTGCCCAGCCTCCAGACCGTTGTAACCCGGCAAAACGCTCCCATCAACAATACCGCAAACGCCTGGAACATCCGCCAGTTTTTTACGGTTCGATAATATTGTGATGTCACAGGTACTGGTCCCGATGATTTTCACAAGTGTCCCCTCTTTCACCCCGGAGCCAACCGCCCCCAGATGCGCATCAAAAGCCCCGACCGCGACCGGTGTGCCGGCCGGCAATCCGGTCTTCCTGGCCCACTCTTCGGAAATTCCGCCCACTTTGTGGTCCACCGAATAAGCTTCACTTCTCAGGCGAGGACGCAGCTTCGCCAGCTTGGGGCTCAGTTTACCGAGGAACTCTTCATCGGGGTAACCACCCCAGCTTTTACTATACATCCCCTTGTGACCAGCAGCGCAAACCCCCACCACCAACTGATCGGGATGCTCCGTGCCGGTCAGAATCGCCGGTATCCAGTCAGCGATTTCCACCCAGAGGTAGGCTGCGTCAAAGACCTTGGGAGCCACTCGGGAGCAGTGCAAAATCTTGCTAAAAAACCATTCGCTTGAATAGGTCCCACCGCATTTCGCCAGATATTGAGGGCGGATTTCCCGAGCCAGAGCCGTTATCTCGGCCGCCTCCTTCACGCCAGTATGGTCTTTCCAGAGCCACGCCATGGCATCGGGGTTATTTTCAAAGCGCTTCTGCTCTGTCAATGAACGCCCGTTTGCATCTACCGGCAGCGGTGTGCTGCCCGTCGTATCCACTCCCAGGCCGATCACCTGTACACTGGAGAAGCCTTTCAGCCGCCTTTTGGCCAACCTCAAAACCTTCCCGATCGTCTGGGAAGCCCCTTTGAGGTAATCGGAGGGATGCTGGCGCGCCAGGTTGGGATCACGCCCCAACACGACCCCTTTGACTCCATGTTCATAATCGTAAACGGCATCAGCCACCTCTTCTCCGTTGGAGACATTGACCAGAAGCGCCCGCACCGAATTGGTTCCATAATCCAACCCTATCGTATATTTAGGCTCAGAGATTTTTTTCGTTTTCATTTCAGTTCTCTTTTTTTACATGAGTGGCTTTAGCAGAAAGTTTAAAAGAGTGGAGAAAGAACCGTTAAGCTCCATTCCCCACTCTTTAAGCAACGAGGGGTTAGTGATGATAGACATCCCAGCCCAGGTAGGTGCTGAAGGCATCCTCCAGGGAAGCTGCCACCTGGCTGCGAGTGGCCGCCACATGGTGCTCAAAGCCGTTCTCGCAAATGAAGCGAAGCAACTCCTGCAGCTCATCTATCTGGAAGACTCCGTAGCCGCCAAAAGTATTGACCTGATCATCGGTAAAGTTGCCCTCTCCAATGTAGGAAACGATCTCACCCATCTCATCATCCGTGGAAATGCGCGCATAGGTGAAGGGTCCCGGCGCAATCTGCCCAGCAATAGTCCCATAGGTGTTTTCCTTGCCAACTGAACCGGCAATAATCGCCTGGTAATCCATTTTTGTTTCTTTGAAGAACGATTTGGGGAGATTCGAGCAATGGAAAAAGATTCCTTTGTTGGGGTCACCACCAAAGTTATTATTCCAGTCCAGGAGAGCTGCCGGCTGCTGGCTGGCCTCCTGCAGAGCGATCATCCCGATCAAGCCGCAAACATCTGTCTCACAAGCTGCAGGAATTTTATTCTCAGAAAGCATACTCATGAGTGTACAGGGCACCACACCATAGAACTCCTCCAGAGCGCTCCAGCATTGCAGACAGACTCCGCCCAGTTGCTGGTCTTCAATCCAGCGGTCAATCCCCACTCCCAACTTCGCCATTTTGAGCAGGCTGGCTTCTGGCACGGAGCAGACATTCGTATAGCCGCGGATTTCATCCAGCTTCGCCTTTACATCGGCATCCTGTTCATTGAGGCGCTGTACTCGTCCAAGCATATCCGATAAATCCATGGTCTCCACGGAAATACCCGATGCTTCCATAAGCTTTTCACTGTAGCGGACCGTATTGAACGGAGCTGGCCGGGCACCCAACGCACCAACACGCAGATTCTTCAGTTTTTTGACTACTTTACAGGTACTGACAAAACGCTTCAAATCGGCTCTAAAAGTCGGGCTGCCAGCCGTATCGGTATGGAGAGTTGTCAAAGAATAGGGTATTCCGTATTGTCTTAAGTTGTTGCAGCAGCTCATCTTACCACAAAAACTATCGCGTCGGCACTCTATATTAAGCTTTTCATTGTCATCGCTCCAGGCATGGACCAGGACAGGCACCTTGAGGTCTGCCCAGCGCAAAGTATTAGAAACCGCCCGCTCATCTCCAAAGTTGGGCAGCGTAACCAACACTCCATCAATCTCATCCTTGTGCTTAATGAAAAGCTCCGCACAGGCTCGAGCCTCCTTGAGCGATTCCACCGCCCCAAAGTGCGGCGTCGCATCAATCGGCAAAATAATAGCCTTGATCCCCAATTTCTCTAAAGCAGTCAGGGTTTCCAGCCGACCGGCTTCACAGAGCGAGGAGGGGAAAAAGCCTCGAGTTCCTACAATTACTCCTAATGTTGTCATAAATTTTTTAAATCTTAGTTTGGAAAAACTAGCACTCCAAATGTACTTAACACTTGCAGCTTTCTTATAACAGGTTTAGGATAGCCCCGCAAGTTTTTTGTGACTGGGAGTCTCTTCCAGGTCACTATTAAATGACAACACACAACCAAAAATCAGACTATGCAAACTATAGATTGGTGCATTATTGCCGGATATTTTGCCCTGGTGCTCGGAGTAGCCACCTGGGTTTCCAAACGAAATAAAGATACTGCCGATGACTTCTTCCTGGCCGGGCGCAACCTGGCCTGGTGGGTAATCGGCGCATCCATCTTCTCTTCCAATATCGGCTCCGAACATCTGGTCGGATTAGCCGGCTCCGGAGCCACAGATGGTGTCGCCATGGCTCACTATGAACTGCACGCCTGGTGTGTGCTCATTCTGGGCTGGGTGTTGATTCCCTTCTTTATGCGAGGGAAGGTCTTCACCATGCCCGAATTTCTGGAAAAGCGTTTTTCCCCTGCTTGTCGCACCATTCTCTCTATAGTCTCGCTGGTCTCTTACGTCGTCACCAAAGTCGCTGTAGGAATTTTTGCCGGTGGCGTTGTTTTCTCATCTCTGCTGCCGGAGATGCACATTGGCCCTATCGACAGCTTCTGGATAGGCAGTATCATTGTCCTCTGCATGGCCGGTCTCTACGTCATTCTGGGCGGTATGCGCGCCGTTGCCTATACAGATGTGATTCAGGTATCGGTACTGGTTTTGGGGTCGGCGTTGCTCACCTTTTTCGGTTTAAAGGCTCTGGGCGGCTGGGATGTCTTGCGCTCAACCCTGGGCAGTGAGATGTTTAACCTCTGGAAACCACTCATCCCCGAAGGCATCCAGGGAACCTGGGCCCCCATCAAAGAAGAGGGGCGCATGGCCTGGTATTTTAATACGAACTATCCATGGATCGGAATGCTTTTCTGTGCGCCGATCATCGGCCTCTGGTACTGGTGTACTGACCAATATATCGTCCAGCGCGCACTGGGCGCCCCCGATCAAAAGGAAGCCCGCCGCGGATGTATCCTGGCCGGAGCCCTCAAGCTTCTGCCCGTTTTCATTTTCATTATCCCCGGTATGATCTGCTTTGCTCTTGCCAAACAGGGTCAGTTTGAAGCGCTCAATGTTCTGGTCAGTGAAGATGGCTCAGTCAATCGCCAGCTGGCCCAGGGAGCCTTCCCGCTTCTGGTAAAAACAGTCTTGCCTGTAGGGGTACGTGGTATTGTCGTGGCTGGTCTCATGGCTGCTCTGATGGGCTCACTGGCTGGCACTTTTAATGCCTCTTCCACCCTCTTTACCATGGATATTTACCGCCGCATCCGCCCCAATGCCCCCCAGGCCACGCTGGTCTGGGTTGGCCGCGTAGCCGTCTCTGTCATGGTCCTGATTGGTCTGTTCTGGATTGAGGTCATCCGTGGCGCCGATGGACTCTATAATTACCTCCAGTCGGTTCAGGGCTACCTGGCTCCTCCCATTTTTGTAGTCTTTTTCTTCGGTATTTTCTGGAAGCGGCTCAACTCCAAGGGCTGTATAACCGCTCTGCTCGTCGGCTTTGTCCTGGGACTTTTCCGGATGGCTGTGGATACTCCCCTCACTCTGGGTCTCCTGGAAAACGGCTATGCCGAAGGCTCCTTCCTCTGGATTGTAAGCAACATCTACTTCCAGTATTTCAGTGTCCTCATCACGCTGGTCTCCATCCTGGTGATGATCGGTGTCAGCTATGCGACTCAGGAGCCCAACTATGCTACTATTGAAGGGCTTACCTATGGCAACGTCACCGCAGAGCAGAAGCGCGAAACCCGTGAAAGCTGGGATTGGAAAGACGTTCTCGGCACCTGCTTTGTGTTAGGCATGATTCTTGCTGCCTATCTCTATTTCAACGGGTAGATAACACGCCCGAAAATTTACCCTCACCTGTCAGCCTCCAGCAGGATGGGTGAGGGTATCTTTTTTTCTAAACTCAGTCGTTACACAATGATAATGCCCCAGACTATTCGGGAGACCCTTGTTCGAGAGGCTCTTTTCTCCACCCATCAGTGGAGGATTTCCGAAAAACCGTTCTACTTGCCTCCTCAACTGCAACAGGAAATAGAGTCTCTTGGCAGGATCCTCCTGCAGTTCTACCGTGCTATTAATCTTCTTTACTCACAAAGCGTTGCGGGGAAGATGCCGCACTGGATTGCTGAGCTGATGGATTATGGCAAGCCTTCCTGGCTGGTGGAGCTCCAGCGTCATCGTCTCTTCAAAAACGCCTTGCCCAAAGTCATCCGCCCAGACTTGCTCCTCACCAGCGATGGACTTCGCCTCACGGAGCTGGACAGTGTCCCGGGCGGCATCGGCATCTTGGCAGCCCTGCAAAAAATCTATCTTGGCGAAAGCGCCATGCAGAAGGGGTTTGCCTCTATTTTTGAGCCAAACGCAACCGTGAAAATAGTCGTTTCAGAAGAGTCAGCCTCTTACCGCTCTGAAATGGAATACCTTGCCCGTGAACTGGGGGCTGATCGCTTCCAGGTCGTCGATGAATACCACACCGATTTTCCGGATGGCTGCTCTGTCTATCGATTTTTTGAACTGTTTGACCTGCCCAATATTCCCTGTGCCAGGAACCTCTTCGAGCGCGCATTAAAAAAAGAGATCACCATCACCCCTCCACCTAAACCTGTTCTGGAAGAAAAGCTTTGGTTGGCTCTTCTCTGGAATCGGACCCTTCGCGATTTTTGGCGCCAGGAGCTGGGGAACCACTTTTATGAAAAGATGCTCAAGCTGGTACCACGCACCTGGATTCTAAACCCGGAGCCACTCCCCTACCATGCAGAGCATCCAGAGCTGGGGATTCATGACTGGTCCGAGCTGGCAGAGTTCAGCCAGTCAGAAAGGGAGCTGGTGATTAAGGTTAGCGGATTTTCAGAAAATGCCTGGGGTTCGCGTGGCGTTTGGGTTGGAAGCGATCTGCCCAAAAAAGAGTGGGCCCATATTGTGGAGGAATCCCTTGAACAGTTCAGCACCTCTCCGCGCCTGCTGATGCGTTTTGCCAATAGTAAAACCATCCCCGCTTCCTGGTATGACTTTGATACCGGTACCACCCGGGAGATGAATGCCCGTGTACGCCTCTGCCCCTACTATTTTGTGCAAGGCGAGCAGCAAACTCAGGCGCGCGCGCTGCATCACGGTACTTTGGCCACCTTATGTGCTGATGACAAAAAACTCATCCACGGCATGAGCGAGGCCATCCTGCTGCCGGCCGTTTCCTACAGCCAGGCTGAGTAAAAGCCTCAGAAAAACCGCATAATCAAAGCTCTTTTTTCAAATTCTGAACCTCCCTTTCCCCCTTGACTTGGGAAAGGTTTTGAGCCATGTTAATTTCAGCCTTGAGGCCATACGATGTCATTATAATCGGAGGCGGAATTGTGGGGCTGGCGACGGCCTGGAACCTGGTTCATACCTACCCCGACAAGTCCGTAATTGTTATTGAAAAGGAATCTGCTGTCGCTACTCATCAGAGTGGTGTGCGTCGCGGGTTGCTTCATAGTGGTATCTACTACAGGCCCGGAAGCGTGAAGGCAACCGGCTGCCTGGAAGGTCGAGAGGAAATGAAGCGCTTTTGCCAGGAGTACGGCATCCCGCTGCGAACCTGCGGCAAAGTAATTGTTGCCACTACGGAATCCGAGCTTCCGGCACTCCAGGAACTCTACCAGCGAGGCAAGCAGGGGAATATCCCCTGTGAGCTGCTCGGCCCCTCACACCTCAGGGAAATAGAGCCCCACGCTGAAGGTCTGGCCGCCATTCATGTCAAAAACACAGCTGTCCTGGATTACCGGCAGGTTTGCAGCACTCTCCTGAATGAACTGGCAAAAAAAGGGTGCTACGTCATGCTCAACACGGAAGTGCTCTCCATCAAGGAGATGCCAACTGAAACCCTGATCGTTACCAACCATGGCCGGCATTATGCCCGCTATGTCATCAACTGTGCCGGACTCCATGCTGACCGTGTCTCAAAAATGGCGGGCAAGAACCCGAATATAAAAATCATCTCTTTTCGAGGTGAATTTTTCCAGCTTAGAGAAGAGGTTGCCCATTTCTGCAATGCCATTATCTATCCCGTACCAATTCCCAACGTAGCTCCCCTGGGTCCACATTTCGTCAAAGGTGTGGATGGGAGTGTGGAGTGCGGTCCCAATGCTGTACTGGCTTTCGCGCGAGAAGGATACTCCCGCAAGGTGGTGAACTTTAAATATATCTGGGAAGTACTCGCCTTTTCCGGATTCTGGTGGCTCTGGGCCGAGCACTGGCCCAAGGGACTCTCAGAGATATGGCGTACCAGTAATAAAGATGCTTTTGTGAAAACGCTCCAAAAGCTTGTGCCCGATATAAAAAACAACCAGTTGCTCAAGGCCCCTTCAGCCGTTCGCGCCCAGGCGGTAACCCATGAAGGTAAATTGATTTACGACTTGATTGTCCAGGAGAGCCACCGCATTGTACATGTCCTCAATGCGCAATCTCCATCGGCCACGGCGGCTTTCAGTATCGGCAAGGCGATTATCCAGAAACTTTCTAAGCGTTTCCAGTAGCCCAACTGGCTGGCACTGCCATAATCTTCCCATTGCGATTCAGGTAGTATAGCCTGCCATGCTTCAAACCATATTCATATAAGAGGCGCGTAATCTTTACGTCAAAACAACAGTATTCAGCAATCTCCAGCAGCTTACCCTCCTTGAACCAGCGCAATGCCTGCAGCCCTTCGGCGGTTTTCTCAACTCCCAATGTTATTTGGGCCAGAGAATCCATCTTCAGTCGATGAGAAATAAATTTCTGCACCTCTTCAAGCATATCCAGGGATGGAATTATAGCGCACAAATCCATCGGGTAGTAGCCCATAAGGACCTTGTAGTCAAAACCGCAATGGTTATAGCCCACTACCAGGTCCGCCCGCTGGAGCTCGTGAATCAGGTCCATTACATGCGCTTCGTCATATATCTGATAGCTGCCTCGGGCGGTGCTGTAGGTTACCCCAATGCTCATCCCCATCCTGTCAGCATAGCCCCAGCCGCCAACCTCTTCAGCCGAGCGCTGCGTTTCCAAATCAAAATAGACGATATTTTTCATATTCTCTTCCGACAAAAAGGCTTTGGAGCTTATCTCCGCAGCCTCTTGCGGCCTCTTCCTTTGGCACCCCTAAGAAAAGCTGGGCTTATCGCCACTCTTTAACTCTGAAACAGACATTCTTCTTATCAACCAAAAACTGCGCAGAGATGCTTACAGTCCTGCCCTGGAAGCTCGCCTCCTCCACCACGGTCCAGCTTTGCATATCAAGCGAATACTCAAGCTGGAGATTGCCTGCTCCAGGAGAGAGCGTTATCACAAAATCCCCTGTTGAATTGTAACCCCAGCTATCAATTGTCGGCGGCTCCAGAGGAGCTGTCTCTTTCTCAAACAGATAAACACCCGATTGAGCAGAAGCGGTTAAGATCAGATTGCCATCTTCAGAGAAGAAGGCCCCCCGCGTACGTCCGGCCACTTTGTATTGATCGACCAGTCGCGGTACCAAATTGGAAGAGATGTCGACTCTCGCAAACCCCTTGTTATAGCTCCCCACCAGGAGCTCCTCACCACGGCAGGAGATGCCGTTGCGATACCCGGACAGGGGAAGCGAAGCAACCACTGCCACCGTATTGGTTACGCTGCTTTCGGCGAGTGTACCGATATTGGCCGGATCAGAAAAATCGACCACTTTCAAACCCTCGCTTCCGGCAGGAATATACCCATAAGGATCGGCCAGTTCAGGCAGGGCTATCTGGTTTCCTCCGCCCGGGATATTGAAGTGCCCTTTGTAGTATGGCTTTGCGGGGTCTGAGACATCCATTGAAAGGTACTGCCCCAAGCCAACAAGAAGCACCGTATCTCCATACTTCTCTATACTGTTGCAGATACCGCTGAAACCCTCAACTCCCACGGGGAAAATTTCTGAAGGGTCCTCTATGTTAATGACCTCCACGCAGGCGAACTGTGCAAAAAAGCCTGTAATATCGACGCCAAGATAGGCCAAATTCCCCTCCACTTTGAAGTCAACCACCCAGCCCCAAAACCGCTGTCCAAGCTCGTCAACGGCCAGTTGGCTTTGGTATCCGCCTATCTGAACAGGCTCAGCCGGATTCGAAATATCAGCAATATAAAAGCCATCATCCCCCGCTGAGAAGTAGAGACGGTCCGCCTCCACCTTCAGGTTGTAGACATGGCTTCGAGTGCTGATGGTATTGACCAGAACGGGATTGGCCGGGTCCGATATATCCAATATTTTGCAGCCATTAATTTCGTCTGCCACATAAGCATAATGGTCTTTGAACGCTACTGAGTAGGTGTCACCATCCATATTAATCGCCTCACGCAAAGGAAGCGGCGTCAACGGGTCATCCCACAAACCAAACAGATTGGCCCAGTAATGGGAAAAACCGTTCGCATCCTGAGTTGCCAGATAGCACCAGGCTTGAGTTCCGGCTCCCCCTTCAAAGGGAGAAAAATGATAAAGACTATATCCATTAAACTCATTCCGCTTAACAACCTCCAGCTCTGTCGGACGAGTCACATCGACTACGGAAATCACTCCATAGCCAAACGCGTAATAGTAGAAGTTGGGCACATAGAGGAGGTTATCCACCAGCGCCACATCCATGGAACGGAACCCATTCCCCAAAAAGTCATCATTGGCCCAGAGACGCACCGGCTCGGCAGGGTTGCTGACATCAATGATATGTATCTGATCCGTCATGCTGGCGCCATAAATAATATTGCCATCACTGCTAACATCAATCGCCTGAATCAGAGTACCTGTTGGTTTATAAGAACCAAGCATCACCGGGTTCTCCGGATCACTCATATCCACCGTGCGAATACCCTGCTGGCCGGTCGAAAGATAGAAAATATTCCCTTTCTTATAGAGGTCCAAAACATTGTAATAGCTTTGCTCAGAGCTCCCCTCCGGCGTGTAGGCGATTTTCCACTTTGCTCCCAACTGCATATTCAGCGGATCAGTAATATCAACCAACTGAATCCCATCGTTTTGACCCAGGTAAAGCGTATTGCCTTCGATGTAAATCCCATAAGGATAGGCACCGTCATCCATATCCAAACGACTGGAAACGGTCAGGTCTACCCCACCGGCCTGCAGTGCGACCAGGACTTTCTCATTAATCATGCTGGCAAAGAGATAATCGCCCTGGTGCTTCATATCATAAAACTCACCTCTCAGGCGTCCGGGCCATTCCCCTACTTTGTGGTATTGCTCTGCGCTTTGCGCACCGACAAAGAGAACCCCTGAAAGAAAAACAACTGCCCAAAGCAGAGTCTTTCTCTTAAAAAACGTTAATATTCTTTTCTTCATAATCAGTTCAAACAGTTGCATCCCTATCTGTCGCCCTCTCTGAGAGCTTAGCCTTCCTGTCAGATGATGGCAAGAATCATGCCGCATGAGCATCCTTTTTTCAATTGGTTCAGGCAGGACAAAAAGAGGTTACCCCAGAATCCCCTTAAGCCAGCCAAACACAAAAGATACCAACTGCTCCCCCAGAAGCACTGCACCGGCTATCCAGGCCAGCGAAAGAAGCGAAAGAAAGTAGCCCAGCCAGATCATTTTGCCATCGCGCTCCATCGCGGTAGCCGCCACAAACACTAACGCAAAGGCGGGAAAAGTATTGGTTGCCGGGACCGGCAGCGGCAAGGCCAAAAGAAAGGCCAGAAAGCCGATTAGCCCCCAGTGAAACTTCTGCATCCCCGGGAGCATCATCCACCAGGAAAAACGTGGTTTGACGCCGCTCTCTATGAACCTAATCAGCTTCATGGTTCCAGAAATAATTTTTGAAAATCTCTGTGAAGAGATGGGGCGATCCCCCATCCAGGCCGGCAGTCCCTCTTTTTTGCCACGAATTTCCCGCCAGGCCAGATACATGATGGCTGCCCCAAAAGGAGTACTTATCCCAGGCAAAAGCGGCACGAGAAAAGGAAGGGTCAGCAAAATCACGGTCAGGAAAATCCCCTGTCCCTGCGTTTTGCTCAAGAGATAGTTAATCGTCACCGAGCTGTCGCCGCTGTCATTCTGAAGCAGTACCCGCAAAACCTCAGACAGTTTGGGTGGTGGCGACGGATGCTCCTTTCTGGGACGCCGCCGTCGGAACCTCTTTTTCATGACCGCCTCATTTCAGCACGCCGGCTCCACCAGGAAGCCGCCATGGATATTCCAAGAATACCGAGCACTACCGTGAGCGAAATATCCGTTTCGATATGATACCACTTGGCGATAAGCATCTTGACACCTATGAAAACAAGTACAAAGGAAAGTCCCGCCTTCAAATAGCGGAAATACTCCACTGCCCCGGCCAGAAGAAAATACATCGACCTCAGCCCCAAAATCGCAAACACATTGGAAGTAAAAATGATAAACTTCTTCTGCGTAATCCCGAAAATGGCCGGAATACTATCCAAAGCGAATATAAGGTCTGTCGTTTCCACCACAATCAAAACAAGCGCCAAAGGAGTCAATGCCACCCCGGCCGCTGTCCGAACGATAAATTTTTCTCCATGCAGTTCCGAAGTCACAGGATAAAACTTCCGAACCAGCCGCAATACCGGATTCTTTTCCGGGTCCATTTGGCTATCTTCCTTCGTAAAAGCGATTTTCGCACCGCTGTAAAGTAAGAATGCTCCAAAGATCATCAACACCCAGTCGAACCTCTCCACCAGCGAGGCCCCGGCATAGATCATCACGCCGCGCATCACCAGCGCTCCCAGGATGCCCCAGAAAAGCACCTCATGCTGATACTTTCTCGGAATCCTGAAATAAGAAAAAATGAGGGCGATGACAAACACATTGTCCATCGAAAGGGAAAGCTCAACGATGTAGCCCGTCAGAAATTCTTTCCCCTCTTCAGCCCCGCGCCAATGCCATACCGCGACCGCGAAAAGAAGCGAAAGCGATACCCAGAGCGTCGTCCAGGCCAGAGCCTCCTTCACCTTCACTACCCGGGCATGCCGATGAAACACGCCCAAATCCAGTGCCAGGCAAAACAGGATGCCAATAATAAAGCCGACCCAATGCGGCCAGCGAATATCTACAAGAGCCAACATTGGATCGGTCATTGGGGTTGTTTAAAAAGCGTAAACCCTCCAGTCTATTGCTTTTTAGGTTCCATGTATACCGTCGGGTCCATCACCTCGACAGGTACATCAGAGGAACCCAGGTTCGGTTTGCGGCCCTTGGTAATCCAGAGCACGACCGTACTGGAAATAAAGAGCGAAGACCAGGTCCCCACTACGACACCCACCATGAAAGTGAAAGCAAAGTCATTAATCACCGAGCCACCAAAGAGGTAGAGCGAAAGGACAGCCAAAAACACCGTCACTGAGGTAATGATGGTTCGAGAAAGAGTCTGGTTAAGAGCCTTGTTGAAGATATCCCTCAAGCTCCCCTTAGCTCCCAGTTTGATGTCCTCACGAACACGGTCAAAAATCACAATGGTATTGTTAATAGAGAAGCCAACGATCGCCAGCATTGCTCCAATCACTGGCGCATTGAACTGGCGCCCGGTGATTACGAATAAAGCAACCGTCATCAGGATATCATGTATGAGCGCCACCACCGAGCCAATCGCAAAGGAAAACTCATAGCGCATCGCGACGTAGAAGAGAATCGCCAACATCGTTAGCAAAAGGGATTTAATAGCCCCTGCAGCAATCTCCACGCCAATGGCCGCTCCAATAGTTTCCAACCCCAAACGCTGCAGTCCAGCCTCGGGATAGGTCTCCATCAAGAGAGCCTCAACAGCTTCACCCTGATCCTCAGGTACAATAACGCTCAGAGTTTCCACACCACCTGAGAGTGATTTTTGGTAACCAACGCGACTTTCCTTCACGGCGGTCTCTACCGTTGAGCGCATCTGGTCCAGAGGCACCTTCTCCTGGAATGAGAGCAGGAGCGAATCACCACCCTTGAAGTCTACCCCCAGAGAATTGCTGCCCTGATGAATTATATAACCACCACCGACAAGAATCAGAACCCAGGAAAGCACAAAAGCTTTGCGTGCCCACCCCATGAAGTTAATGTTTGTTTTACCAATCATATGGAGCATCTTGAGCGAGCTCTTGCCGCGAGAAAGCGAGAAGTCAAAGCAAAGACGAGTCACCACCAACGCAGTGTACATCGAAGTCACGATCCCGATGGAAAGCGTTACACCAAAGCCACGAACAGGGCCACTGCCCATCATGATCATGATGATACCGGCAAACAAGGTCGTCAGGTTACTGTCAAAAATCACACCAAACGCACGGTCATAACCCGCCGAAACGGCAGAGCGCAACGACTTGCCCTTGGCAAGCTCTTCACGAATACGCTCATAAATCAGTACGTTGGCATCCACCGCCATACCGACCGTCAATGCAATACCGGCAATACCCGGAATCGTCAAAGTCGAGCCAATCAGACACATCACCCCCAGCAGGATGACGATGTTCAAAATCACGGCTATATTAGCCAGAATACCCGCAAACATGTAGTAGCTGAGCATGAACAGGGAAACCAGCACGGCACTGATAATACAGGCCACTATGCCGCTGCGAATCGAGTCCGCTCCCAGTGAAGGGTCCACTCGGCGCTCCTCCAGAATCTTTACCGGTGATTCCAGGGGGTTCTGCAAAGTGTTGGCCAGCTCAATCCCCTCTTCAATCGTAAAGTTACCGGTAATTTCACCCGAACCGTTGGGAATTTCGCTGTTAATACGCGGCGCACTGGCCAGTTCACCATCGAGTACGATCGCCAGGAGGCGACCCACATTTTCACGGGTCACTTTGGCAAACTTGACTGCACCCTCGGAGTTAAGCCTGAAGCTGATGCCGACACTGTTATCTACGGGATTACGATGGACCATTGCCATCTCGATATACTTGCCGGTCAATCCTTCTTCCGGTTGTTTTTTCACCAGATAACGGCGCGACTCCTCAAACTGCCCCTGCCTGTTCTTGTTTTTTAAAGTTTCGGTCAGGACCTCATAGCCAGGCTCAATGTAATCCTGCTCCAGCAGCTCCGCACTCTGCGGATGGACCATACGGAATTCAAGGAATGCCGCACGCTCAATCTGGCGCCGAGCAGCTTCGTTTTCCGCCTCGGTCAACCCTGGCAGCGAAATCATGATGCGGTCTGAGCCCTGCGGGACGATCTCCGGCTCTGCCACACCCATGCTGTCCACACGCTTGCGCAAAATCTGAACCGCCTTTGCCAGTGCATTAACTCTCTGGTCGCGGTCCATCTCCTTCACCGCCGACTCTTCACCGTCGGCTGCATCGCTATCTATCCGCCTGGTCTCCATGCCGACCAGAAAAGAGGTACCACCCTTAATATCGAGACCAAGCCTTATGCGGCCGGCAATTTTTCTCTGCAGCCGGTTCAAGACCGCGATCGTCGGGTTATCCTCTTCGGAAACGTCGCCCAGCTCCGGAAAATACTTGGATATATCGTTGGTACCGACCGAGTTCAGAAGTGCATCATAGGAAGAGGCCGGATTGGCTGCCATCTGCTCATCAAGTCTCTGGACGATCTCTTCAAATACTTCGTCCGTATGGGTTGCCCGTTCCTTAAACGCTTCTACAAGATTGCCGCTCTTGAGCGGGAACATGGAGTATAGGGCCCACGCCACAATGAAAATAAGTGCTACTGTTCTGCCCGTTAATTTTCTTTGCATACCTGTCTTTCTATTCTGTTATATCAAATTTTCTGAGCTTTGCCGGTCGTATCTCTGGATTTTCTCTCCTCTTCTTTACCTGTTGCCAGAATCCAGCTCACCGCCACGCTCGATAATATCGGCAACGGAGGACTGAGTGACCTCCATTTTGGCATCACCTGAACGGATGGAAAGCGTTTTATCTTTGACCGAAATGACAATCGCCACGATCCCCGCATTGGTCACTATCCGGTCCCCAGCCTTAATCGTGCTAAGCATTGCTTTGTGTTCTCTGGCCTTTTTCTGCTGTGGCCGAAACAAAAACAACCACATGAATAAGACAAAAAAGCCCATCATCGCCAGCATCTGCAGAAGCTGTGCGGTCGGGTTCACTTTCTGATCCCCTTGCGGGGCAGCCATCGCCAATAAATACATCCAGTTATATCCCATAACTAAGCGGGTTATTAAAGCCAGAAGGGCTCCGTCGTTGCAAGCAAGAAGTTTAGAATCGCATTAAAAATATCCTGGAAGACAATCGCCAAAACCTCTTTCTTCCATCAAATTGCGCTCACTCGCGGTTGCGCGTATCGATAAATATCGTCACGGGTCCATCATTGACCAGTGCCACTTTCATGTCAGCGCCAAACTCCCCTGACTCAACCTTTTTGCCAATAAGTTCTTCCAGACGTTTCAAAAAAAGCTCGTAAAGCGGAATCGCGATTTCCGGCAGCGCCGCACCGGTATAGCCAGGCCGGTTCCCTTTCTTTGTACTGGCATAGAGCGTGAACTGGCTTACCACCAGTATATCCCCCTGCACCTCTGCCAGGCTCAAGTTCATCAGCCCCTCCGCATCATTAAAAACGCGCATCCGGGCAATCTTGCCTGCCAGCCAGTCAATGTCCTGCACCGTATCCTCCGGGCAAACCCCCAGTAGAACCAGCAGCCCAGGGCCGATTTTCCCTTTCACCCACTTGGGGTCCCCTCCGCCGCCAATCGTCACGCTGGCCTCCGAAACTCTCTGTATTACTGCTCTCATCAGACTCCCTAAAACAGGCTGCCCATCCAGCCCGAAATCTCAGGCCAATACTGCTTGGCAATCTTGGCAAAGATGATAAATACCGCCATAAGCGCTCCACCGGCAATCACCCCCGAAGCAATCGGGAACATGAATTCCTCCGTAAATTCTTTCTTCTTCCTGCGCCCCACCTCCACGGCCAGCGCTCCCAGTGTAAAGAGAAGACCATAATACCAGTGAAAGGTCCAGGATAACCCCAGCGCCGTCGGCGCAGGAATATACCTGCGGCTCCTGGGGTAAAAGTGTATAATCAAAGTCAAAATAACCCCCACCGCCAGACCGATCACTATTGACCAGAGCTTGACCGGATGCATCAGTTCAAGACCACCACTCATTGCTTCGGCCACCGCTTTCCAGGTCTGGCCGCCTGGAGCCGGAAACTGGTTACCGCCAATCTCCACATTTTTGGCCATCAGTTGGAAACCAAGCACGGAAAACACGGTCCCGGAAAATATCCCCAAAAACTGAGCCAGAAACTGTTTTCTGGGGTTAGCCCCCAGGAGATAGCCGCTCTTAATATCGGTGAGCAGGTCAGCCGACGCCAGGGCCGCCCCTGCAGCGATATTGGCGCTGGCGATGTTTAGGTCTACGCTGCCCGGGGTGACTGCGCCAAAGGTCAATTGGACCACTTTGCCCATCGCGCCCGTCGGCGTAATATCGGTCTCACCCGTCACGCGCGATGCCACCAGTGCCAGAAAAAAGGTCATCAGCACCGCCAGAGCCGATGCCCACCAGGACATCTGAAAGGTATAGTGAGCCATGACAGCCAGCCCGGCGAAGCCAACGATCTGCCCCCAGAGAAACCACGACATCGGGGCCTCCAACTGCTCTATCAGGCTTTCGTTTTTCTTCGCCCCCTTGTTAAAGCCAAAAAGACTCCCCAGTGAGGAAAAGGAGCTCACAATGCTCCTCCATTGCAGCATAAACGAGAGTATCCCGGCCGAGACCATGCAGGCAGTCCCTCCCCAGAGCGACCATTGCACAAGCTCTTTATAACCATCATCCAGCCCAACCAGGCCGGCCCCCTGCAGCGAAGGGATGAACACACACCAGCAGAGAGTCCCACCAAAGAGCAGACTCAGCGAAACGCGAGTACCCGTGATCGCCCCGGCCGCAAGGAAAATGGGGTCCCAGTTCAACTTCACAGTCCGCGTAAGCCAATCGCTGGAAAGTATATTATCGGAAAAGAGCCAATGGTTGAACTGCTCAACCATTCTGCCCAGAGACCACATCCCCTCCTTGAACAGGTCCATGCCGCTCATCAGGAATTCACTGACACCGGCGGCGATTCCCGAAATCATCAGCGCCAGCCCGGCCCGCATTCCTTTGGATTCCCCCGAAGAGTGCAAGACCTGAAGCGTTTCGGCCGCCGCACGCCCCGTCGGGAAAGGCAACTGCTCGACATTGACCATCTGGCGCTTCATCGGAATGGCCATGGTCACCCCCAGCACCGCCATGAAGAAGACCCATCCCATCACCAGCCACGTATTCATCGCCTCGCCGTGAATCATCACCAGTGCCGCAAAAGCCGATACCAGAGTGCTGCCGGTTGAGTAACCCGAAGAGCTGGCAGTCGACTGCATACAGTTATTCTCCAGAATGGTCATCGGTTCCTTGACGAACCCCATTTTTTGGAAGGTCGTCCAGAGCGTATAGGAGAGGATGCAGGCGGTCAGCGTTACTCCAAAACCCCAGCCCGCCGTCAAACCGATATATAAATTGGTCAGGGAGAGGATGCTGCCCAGCACCGCACCGGTCACGACCGCCCTCACTGTCAACTGCTTTACGTTATCGCCACGGTATACTTGAAGGTACCACTGACGTTCTATTTCCTCAGGGGTACCTTCAAACTTATGCTTAGGGATACTATGTTCTTCCATGAGCAGGGGGTATATTATTCTGAGATCGGATAATTCTTCAATACTCAATCTTTAAAAGCGCAAATTTTCCCAGTTGCCGGTTGTATTTCTGACATATCAATGCTAAAGTCGCAATCGAACGTATGTTCAAATTTGAGAAAGAGATAGGAGAGTTTATGAGAAAGCAGTTTACACCCTTGTCCGGCAGTATTTTCTTTGCCATTCTTTTTTTTGTATTCAACCTGTCGGCACAGGTATCAAGCCCTCAGGATAAGCAAATGGAGCAGGCGGAAGCTGCTTATGCGGAAAAATCCTGGGCCCAGGCCGAACGTCTTTTTGCACAAATCGACACCAAAGGGCTCAAACCTGAAGAGGCCCAATGGATTGAATTCCGCAGGCAGGCCAGCCATCTCAACAACCTCCTTAGCGCTGAACGCCACGATTTGCGAGAACTTGAAAACAGCCGAGCCGCTATCACGAAGCTGATTGAGCCTGTCGACCCACAAGCACCGACTCCCCCCAAAGACAACTTCTGGGCAGAAGTGACCGAGTTCTTGGGGGATTCCTATCTGGACCAGGGCCGCTGGATTGCCTACAACCAGTACCATAAAGCCTGGGAATACTATTCAAGCGCTCTGGATTACTGGGCCGGCAGTACCCAACTGGAGCTTGCCCAGGATAAGTATATCGAAATCGTCTGGAAGTGCGTCTCTGCCCATGCCGGCTCCCCCACTCCCTATTTCATGGTCTATTCTCGCGCTATTCCCGAAGAGGTCATCCAGAACGCCATCAAGATCGCCCGCAGCAGAGGCGAAAAAGCCCGTATGCACATCTTTCTGGCCACTTCCTACCAGAACCGCATGACCGGACCCGACACCCATTTCCTGGCCAGTCAGGAATATGAGAAAGTCCTCGAATCCGAGAAAACAACCCCATGGTACGACATGGCCCTCATTTACTACGGAGAATGGCTGGAGAACATGGGCAAACTTATCTGGCTCTCCGAAGGTCAATACACCTATAAACCCGATTACGAAAAGGCGCTTCAGGTTTACCACAAGCTGCTCCAGAACTTCACCAAAGAGGAATCCCCCTACTATGAACAGGCCCAAAATGCGATCAAACGGATTACGGAGACGACTCTTGAGGTTTATGTTAATCACTTTTTCCTGCCCGGCAGCCAAATAGAGTTTTCTCTTCGCTACCGGAATGCGGAAAAAATCGATGTGAGTCTCTACTCAATTGATCTGAACAGGGACTTCGCTCCGGGAAACGAAGAAGGACCGCTCTACCAGAATACATTTGTAGACCATATCCAAATTGGCGATAAAAAACCTTTCTACCAAACCACCCTGAAAGGAACCGCTGCAGGCGACCACACGGAGGTCAACACCAACATTACTCTGGAAACCAAGTTGCCCCCGGGCTCCTACCTGCTACAGGCCCGTAGCGGCAATCGCAGCTCCCGTGAGCTGCTGCTGGTCACCGAAACCGCTATCATCTTCAAAGATTCCACCCAGGGCGAGGGGCTGGCTTATCTCTGTAATGCGCTCACCGGCAAACCGGTTGCCGATGCCGACGTGAAACTCACCCTTAGAGCTCAAAAGCAGCAGGAGTGGTCCACCCAAACCGTGGAGACCAGGACCGATTCGCAAGGTCTGGCCAAAATGACCATTCCCAGCGGCTTTTTTTATGGAGTCCTAAGTGCCGTTAAAGAAGAGCAGTCGGCCATTCTTTTTCCACGGGTGCGAAGAGAAGCCCCGGATGAAAGAGCCCATCTGAGTTTCTATGTTTTCACGGATCGGCCCGCCTACCGTCCAGGCGAAAAAGTGGAGTGGAAACTCATCGTCCGCGCTCATTCTACCGATCAGATGACGACTCCTGCCGGTACTAAACTCATCTACCGCATTAATGACCCACAAGGCAACAAGGTTAAGGAAGAAACCCTTCAACTCAATGATTTTGGCTCGGCAATCGCCTCCTTGGAGCTCACCCCTGAAATGCGGCTGGGCGAGTACACGCTCCTGTTCCTGCCGGAGAAGAGTGAGCGAGTCATCGGCTATGCTCAGCTCTTTCGTCTGGAGGAGTATAAACTGCCCGAGTTTAAAGTCACCGTCTCTTCTGACTCATCTGATACTGATAAGCCCCCCAGAACCTACCGCGTGGGCGACCAGGTGCAGGCTCTGGTCAAAGCGGAGTTCTTTTTTGGCGGCCCTGTGGTCAATGCCGATGTGGAAGTGGAAGTTCGCCAAAAAGAGTATCATCACTTCTGGCCCAAAAAGAGAGAATACCCCTGGCTCTATGAGGCGATGGATCAATCTTTCAACTACAATTGGTGGCGCAACCCGGGAGAGGTCGTCAAAACTGAAACCTTAAAAACCGATGCCAATGGAGAGGCCAGACTTCTGATTGAAACACCCCGTCAGGCCGGAACGGACCTGGAATACACCATCCAGGCGCGCGTGACGGACGCCTCCAGAAGGCAGATTCAAGCGCAGGGCTCGGTCAAGGTCACCCGCCAGAGCTATTACGTGAAGCTTGAGCCGCAGAAGAATATCTTCCACCCGGGCGATAATGTCGAAATCGAGGTTCGGGCTCAGGATGCAAACGGCACCCCCCAGAGCATCGAAGGCCGCTTGGAGGTCAAACGCAAGCTCTGGGTGGAGAGATGGCTTAACCCCTCCGGCAAACTTGTGGAAGGCGATGAGCTGGAAAGCTGGAAGACACGGCTTGGTTACGAAAACTTCCCACCCCCGCAGGAACTCGGCCAGAAACCATGGCAGCTCCATACACAGGGCTATCGATACGAAAACATCCTGTCACAAAAAATTTCAACCGATCAGGATGGAAAAACCAAACTGAGATTCAAACTCGATAAAACCGGCTGCTATCAGGTCTCATGGGCCAGCGATGATTTTCTGCTTTTGCCCAATGGCGAAAAAATCCCCTGGATGCCTGTTAAGACCGAAACTCTTCTTTGGTCCGCAGATAAAAACACCCGCACCGTCGGCATCCGCAATCAGGGCATTACGTTGGTTCTGGACCAGGATACTGCGCGTCTGGGCCGCACCATGCCGGTTCTGGTTCAGTCCGACATCCCCGGCCGCCATGTTCTCTTTACCGTGGAGGCTGATCGCCTCCTTCATTCGGAAGTGATCCAAGTCACCGGTGACGCCAAACTGATTGAGCTGCCAATTACCGATGCCTACGCTCCAAATGCCTGGCTCTGCGCAACCATGATGGCCAATTCGCAGGTGTTCCAAAATGAAACCCAGATAATAGTCCCGCCCGAGAAAAATTATATTCAGCTTGAGCTCACCCCCAGCGCGGAAACTCAGAAGCCCGGGGATAGCGGCAAGGTAAAAATCCGGACTCTGGACAGCGAGGGCAACCCGCTCAGCACTGAGGTGGCCCTGGGTGTCGCCGATGAATCGGTCTATAGCATTCAGCAGGAGTATGCGCAAGACCCGCGTGAGTTTTTCCTGGGGCAGCTCCGCTACAAAGCCGTGCAAACTTATCACTCGCTCTGGAGGCCGCTGGTCAAGCTGCTTCCCAAAAAAGAGGAGCTCAAAGAGGCTGGCGACAGTGAAAGCTGGGAGCAGTATGACGAGGATGCCGTTTTTGATATTGCGGTAAACCCAGAAGAGTACTTCTCCAGAGCCAAGGCGATGGCCGGCCTCCCGTCCGGACAGGCCAAGGCTCTTGGTGGTATTGGTGGAGCCCAACCCAGGATGATGCCAGCTTCGGCACCCATGATGGGCTCAAGAAGCATGGCAGATAATGCGGGGGCTTTTGGCTACGCACGTGAGGAAAGCGAACAGGCTCTTTCACTGGATGCACTCGCTGAGCCGCTGATCGGTGAAAGCGAGGTAAGAGTCCGCAGCGATTTCCGTTCCACCATTCTCTGGCTCCCCCTGATCCAAACCGATGCGGAGGGGAACGCCGAAGCCCAAATAGAGTACCCCGACAACCTGACCGCCTGGCGCATCACCGCCCGCGCTCAATCATGCGCAAACCAGTTCGGCATCCAGCGGGCCGAGGTCAAGGTCCGCCAGCCGCTCATGGCACGGCTTCAGGCGCCGCGCTTCTTCACGGCCAAAGACCAGCTCACTCTCTCCGCGGTCCTCAACAACAACAGCGAAGAGGAGCTCTCGGTCACGGTAACTCTCGGTGTTGATTCGGTCGATATTCTTCAAATTTTGGATAAACCGGAGCTCACGCTCCAAATTCCTCCCCACGGAGAAAAACGGGTGGATTGGAGCGCCAGAGCCCTGGCCCCGGGTGATGTTAAAATCAAAGTCATGGCGCGCTCCAGCCGTTACGCCGACGCCATGGAAAAAACGTATCCGGTCTATGAGCACGGAATTGAAAAATGGATTTCCCGCTCGGGCAAGCTCTCCAGTGGCGAGGCCCTGATCCGCGTGAACCTGCCCAAAGAACGCAAATCAACCTCAATGGAAGTGCAGCTCACCCCGAGCCTTGCCGCGACCATGCTGGATGCCCTCCCCTATCTCTTCGATTACCCCTACGGATGCACGGAGCAGACGATGAGCCGCTTCCTGCCTGCCGTCATCGTTGCGCGCACTCTGGAGGAACTGGAGATGAATCCTGTTGATATCGAAACCCGCCTCTTTGGAGGTCGCGACCCTCATATCACGACACCCAAAGCAGGCGAGCGCAAACCTCTGGCCCAGCTCGATGAAATCACGCGCAAATCCCTGAGCGCTCTCTACGAAAGCCAGCAGGGCGATGGCGGTTGGGGCTGGTGGAAGGAAAGCAGCTCAGATGCTTTCATGACGGCCTACGTCCTCTGGGGGCTTGCACTGGCCCGCTCAGCCGAGATTGAGATTGAAAGCGCTGCCATGGAAAAAGCGATTCAATGGCTTGATGAGAACCTGGTCAAATACCGCGAGCAGTATGATTCCCAGGCCTGGATGCTTCATGCTCTGAGCGTTGCCACGGCTGCGGAGAAAAGCCAACCAGAACACCGACTCACCGCTTTCAATAACCTCTATGAAAACCGAAACCGCCTGAACCCCTATACACGTGCATTGCTCACCCTCTCGGCCCTTAACCTGAACTTCAATGAGAAGGCGCAGGTTCTTGCTCGCAATCTGGAAAACGGCGTCACCTGGGATAAGAACCCCGATGAGACACTCCTCTTCCAGCAGGCCGACACTGAGCAACCTGCGAGCCTGGACCTGATTACAGCCCACTGGGGCGGAAGCCGCTTTGGCTGGCGTTGGTCCAATAGCGAAGTGGAATCAACCGCCTTCATCCTGGCGGCACTCGTCCGCGCTGCGCCAGAGAGCGAACTCATTCAGCCGGCCGCAAACTGGCTCATCAAAAACCGCAGAGGCACTCAGTGGAACAATACCCGCGATACCGCCATCACTCTTTTGGCGCTCACCGATTTCATTAAAGCATCTGGGGAAAACATCTCCGAAATTGAATACGCGCTGGAGGTCAACGGTTCCCCCATCGATAGCCGCAAACTGAGCCTTTCAGAGCTCATCACCGGCAAGTGCAATCTCTGGGTCGATCCGGCGCTCCTCCACGACGGCAAAAATGAAGTCCGGCTTATCCGTCTCTCAGGCAGTGCGCCGCTTTACTTCTCCGTAAACGCAAAGTATTTCAGTCTTGAGGATCCGATCCCCTCCGCTGGCAATGAAATCTTTGTTCGCCGCCAGTACTATAAGCTGGAGAAAATCCCGACTCTCCTCAAGGGTCCCTCCACTCGCAAAACACTCCTCAAAGAGGGTGACACGCTCCTGTCGGGCGACCGCATCGAAGTGGTCCTGACGCTCGACGCCAAAAACAATTATGAATACCTTCTCTTTGAGGACCTGAAAGCAGCCGGCTTTGAATCGGCGCAGCTCAAGAGCGGCGCCCCCCTCTTTGCACGGGAGCTCAGCTCCATTGGAATCAGGAAGCGGGCTGCCAGCTCTCTGGAAACTGAAACCGGCTTTGAAGAGGGCTCCCGCCCGCCAATCACTCCCCTCTGGCTCAGGATATTCCCTCCTCTGGGCTCAGCCAATGAGGATTACACAGGCCGCTCTCAATGGGTTTACCAGGAGCAGCGCGACCGCAAAATCGTCTCTTTCCTGGATCAACTGCCCCAAGGTGTCTGGGAGCTTCGTTATGAGTGCCTTGCTGAAATTCCGGGCCGCTTCCATGCGCTTCCGGTTCTGGGCGGCGCCATGTACGTGCCCGAGCTCCGCTGCAATAGCGATGAGTGGCATATCGCCATAGATGAGGAGTAGCAAAGAGCGTCTCACCGGAAGCCGCAGGAGGTTCCCCAAAAGACCTTCTGCGGCCTCTTATTTTCTCAGCCCCTCAGCCTGCTTTGGAGATAGTTCATCCGAAACAAAGGTTGACTTTCCGGAGCCTGCTCCCTAACATCGGAGGCGTCCAGTCGCTGCAATGTGCAGCCTCTCTTTGTACAGGAAGCCTCTGGGCTAAAAATACGAACCGGCAGGAAACAGGGAAGATACGTTTGCTTGTGAAGCGGTTTCCCTCTTCCGCCCTAACCTGGTCAGTAAAATAGTATGAATAGACGTTGCTTTGTAAAATCCGCTCTGGGGCTCGCCGGACTCCTGGCGTTGGGCTCGGCCCCATCAACCGCCTCCGCTGCTCCTGTCCGCAAGGCTCTCCCCTTCCGCATGGGCTGCGCCGGCTATACCTTCGTGAAATATGACCTGGAGACGGCCCTTCAGATGATGAAGCGGCTTGATATCCGGTATATGTCGCTCAAGGATTTTCATCTGCCGATCAATGCCGATGCGGAGAAGATCGCTGAAGTGCTGGCCCTCTTTAAAAAGTATGGAGTCAGCCCGTACGCCGTCGGCCCCATTTACATGAACAGCGAGGCAGAGGTCAAAAACGCTTTTGCTTATGCCAAACGGGTTGGCGTTAAAATGATCGTTGCCATCCCCAAGTACGAGCTCCTTCCGCTGGTGGATGAGCTCGTCAAGGAGTATGATTTCAAGGTCGCCATTCATATTCATGGACCCGATACGCAGCTCTTCCCGGATGCCACCGATGTCTGGAAGCATATTGAAAAACTCGATTCGCGCATCGGTATCTGCTACGACATCGCCCACACCGTCCGTACTGGTGTCGATCTGATAGAGGATTACAAAAAATACAGCTCGCGTATCTACGATATGCACATTCGCGATGTCACCCAGGCCAATAAGAGCGGTCACTGCATCGAGGCCGGCCGCGGCATTATCGATTTTCGCCCGTTCTTCGCCGCAATTACCGAGACCAACTACACAGGGGTTTGCAGCGTGGAGTATGAAAAGGATATGAGCGATATCCTGCCCGGTCTGGCCGAAACGGTCGGCTATTTCAATGCCATTTTGAATTACCTCTAGGGCTGCCTGCCGGAGGTTCATTTACGTTCGGAGGATGCTTTGCCGCCGCAGAGCATCCTTTTCTCATAACTCCGCACAAAATAGTATGAATTATTCATAAAACCACTATGATGAACGCACACGGTTTCCGTGGCCAAATATAGGAAAGATATGGAAGAAAAAGCCTGTAAGCATCTGAAAAAATTCCCGCGCCTCAACCCCAGCGGCATTGAGGCCAACATAAACATCGCCGACCTCATTGACCAAACTTTTCTGGCCTATAATGCCGGCAGAATGAGAGAAGGCTGCCAGTTGGTGAGCCGTAAAATGTTGGCTGATAACGGACTCGTCGGCATGAGTCTGACCGGCGCCCTGACTCCGGCCGGCCTGGGCAGAAGCGCTATCATCCCGCTCATCGAGGGCGGCTACATTGATTGGATCATCTCTACAGGCGCAAACCTCTACCATGATCTTCACTTTGGTCTGGACCTGCACCTGCACTCGGGCTCCCCTTTTGTCGATGATATCAAGCTCCGCGATGAGGGGCTCATCCGTATCTATGACGTTCTCTTTGATTACGATGTTCTTCTGGATACCGATGCCTTCGTCCGGCAGGCCATCCAGGCCCCCGAATTCCAAGCCGCCATGGGGACAGATGAATTCCATTACAAGCTGGGGCGCTATGTCCATGAGCGGGAAAAGAAAATGGGTCTCCCCACTCAATCGGTCCTGAGTGCAGCCTATCTGGCCGCGGTTCCGGTCTTCACCAGCAGCCCGGGCGATAGCTCCATCGGGATGAACACCGCCGCCATGGCGCTGCGGGATTCCAAGTTTGCTTTTGATGTCAACCGCGACGTCAACCAGACCGCCTCCATCGTGCATTGGGCCAAGATCGAAAAGCTCAACTCTTCGGTCATTCTGGTCGGCGGCGGCTCGCCCAAAAATTTCATGCTCCAGACCGAGCCGCAGATTCAGGAAGTGATGGGTATCCCCGAGACAGGCCACGATTATTTCTTCCAGATGACCGATGCGCGTCCGGATACGGGGGGACTGAGCGGCGCCACCCCAAGCGAAGCCGTCAGTTGGGGCAAGGTGAATCCCGATAACCTGCCCGATTGCGTCGTCGCCTACCTGGATGCGACCATCGGCCTGCCGCTCCTGAGCGCTTACTGCCTGAGCCGAGCCGCCAGCCGTCCCAGCAAACGCCTTTACGAAAAACGCGACCAAACCCTGGAGGCCCTCCGTGCCGCCTACTTCAAGCATGGCACCGTGGA
>LSQX01243976.1_pt1 | contig 58738 bp, 58 predicted proteins | sample 654561 | NCBI WGS metagenome assembly LSQX01 (sample SAMN04489861, study PRJNA283612) | anaerobic digester metagenome | isolation source: 4 biogas reactors fed with cattle manure at either 37C or 55C with and... | place: Denmark: Kongens Lyngby | collected 2014 | reverse complement strand
CTAGGTGTCGTCGGGGAGCTCGGTCTGGGCGGCATCGAAGGGGATGGCGCCTGTTGGCTGATCGTCATAGGACCGAGGGTCGGCGTCCGGTTCGAGATGGCTGAGGACGCGCAGGCCGGGGACAGCGCGGGTCAGCTCAGCCTCGAGATCCTCGACATAGTCGTGGCCGCGCTTCACCGTCCAGTCGCAGGGCACCAGGACGTGCACGGTCGCGAAACGCTGTTGGCCCGCGGCCCTGGTCATCAGTCCGTGGAAGGCAACCTGTCCATCGGTGCGGCGGTCGAGGATGTCGATGATCACCTGGTTCTCCTCCTCGGGCAGCGTCACATCGAGCAAACCAGCGGCAGAGGCACTGACGAGGCGTACCCCCGTCACCACGATGTTGATGCCCACAAGGAATGCGACGATCGAGTCGAGCCGGTCCCACTTGGTGATCCAGACGAGGCCCACCCCCACGACCACGCCGGCGGAGGTCCAGACGTCGGTGAGCAGATGCCGACCATCGGCGGTGAGGGCCAGGGAACGGTGTTTGGTCCCGGCCCGGATGAGCACCGCGGCGACCACTCCGTTGATGATCGAGGCCACCACCGAGATGGCGAGACCCAGCCCGACCTGCTCGAGCGGCCGCGGGTTGAGGAACCGTTCCACCGAGGTCACGAGGATGACCGATGCCGCGACCAGGATCATCAGGCCCTCGATGGCGGCGGAGAAATACTCGGCCTTGGTGCGGCCGTAGGGGAACCGCTCGCTCGCCGGTGCCGCGGCCACGCGCAGTGCCACGAGGGCGACCACGGCTGCCACCAGGTTGACCACCGACTCCGCAGCGTCCGACAGCAGGCCGACCGATCCCGTCAACAGCCAGGCCGACGCCTTCAGCGCGATGGTGGCGATCGCCGCCATGATGGAGAGCCAGGCAAAGCGGGTCAGGTCGACGGGGCGGGACTCATGGGATTTGGGCGCGGTGCTCGCCATGGGGGTATCGGACACGGCGCCCATGATCCCACCGATTCAAGCCGCCGTGATTCACGGCGGCACGGTTGTTCGGGCATGGCTGGATGGCGCATTACTCTGGACGGAGCAACCGGCGCGACTTGTGCGCCGACGATTGATTCTTGGAGACAAACGTGCGCATTGGTGTGTTCGGAGCGACCGGTCAGGTCGGCAGGGTCATGCGTGACCTGCTGCTGCAGCGAAACTTCCCGGTCGACGAGATCCGGTTTTTCGCCTCCGCCCGCTCGGCGGGGCAGGTCCTCGAGTTCGGCGACAAGCAGGTGACGGTCGAGGACACCGCCACGGCTGACTTCTCCGGGCTGGACATTGCACTGTTCTCCGCGAGCAAGGCCAGCTCGATGGAGTACGCGCCCAAGGTCGCCGCTGCCGGCGCCATCGTGATCGACAACTCCTCGGGCTGGCGTCTCGACCCCGATGTGCCGCTCGTGGTGTCGGAGGTCAACCCGGAGGACACGGTCAACCCGCCGAAGGGGATCATCGCCAACCCGAACTGCACGACGATGGCGATCATGCCCGTTCTCAAGCCGCTCGCCGAGAAGGCCGGTCTGAGCCGTCTTCGAGTCGCGACCTATCAGGCCGTTTCCGGTTCCGGCGCCGCACAGGTCACGACCTTCGCCAACCAGGTGCGGGCCACCGAGGACCTCGAGGGACTGGCGTTGGACGGACGGGCCGGCGAGGTCACCGATACCGGGTCCTATGCCAAGGCGATCGCCTTCAACGCGCTGCCGATCGCGGGCGCGATCGTTGAAGACGGCAGCGGTGAGACGGATGAGGAGCAGAAGCTCCGCAACGAGTCCCGCAAGATCCTGCACCTGCCCGACCTGCTGGTGTCGGGCACCTGCGTTCGGATTCCCGTGTTCACGGGCCACTCGCTCGCGGTGCACGCCGAGTTCGACTCCCCGATCTCGCCCGAGGAAGCGACCGAGATCCTCGCCGGGGCCCAGGGCGTCGAGCTCATGGATATCCCCACCCCGCGGGATGCCGCCGGTGCGGATCCGACCTATGTCGGCCGCATTCGAGCGGACCGGGCCGCGCCGGAGGGCAAGGGTCTCGTCTTCTTCGCGTCCGGTGACAATCTCCGCAAGGGCGCCGCACTCAACACGATCCAGATCGCCGAGATCGTCGCCGCCAACCTCGCCAAGCAGTCGGCCTGATGGCCAGACTCGCGATGGTCGGCGCCGGCCTGATGGGGGAGGCCATCCTCTCCGGCCTGCGCAACGCGGGGTGGGCGGGCGCCGACATCGTGGTCTGCGATCTGCGAGCCGGCCGAGTCGCGGAACTCCGTGACCGCTACGACGTGCTGGGCGCAGACCTCGTGGAGGCCGTGGGCGACGCGCGCACGGTGCTGCTCGCGGTCAAGCCCCATGACGTCGGTTCAGTGCTCGAACAGATCCGACCGGCCCTGGCCGAGGGTGCGCTGCTCCTCTCCGTCTGTGCCGGTGTGACGCTGGCCACGCTCGAAGCTGGCCTTGACGACGGCACGCCGGTCGTCCGGGCCATGCCCAATACCCCCGCTCGGGTCGGACAGGGCATCACTGCCATCTCCCCGGGCGCGTACGCCACCCCTGACCATCTCGAAGAGGTGACCGAGATCCTCGGAGCCGTCGGCGAGGTCGTGACGGTGGCGGAGAAGCTCCAGGACTCGGTGACCGCGGTTTCCGGCTCGGGTCCTGCCTATGTGTTCCTGATCGCCGAAGCACTCATCGAGGGCGGGGTCCATCTGGGCCTGTCCCGCGCGGTGGCACGTGATCTGGTCGTGCAGACGCTGCGCGGCTCGGCCACGTTGCTCCATGAGTCGGGCGAACATCCGGCGTTGTTGCGCGAGGCCGTCACGTCCCCCGGGGGGACGACCGCGGCTGCGTTGCGGACGCTGGAGGATCATGGTGTGCGGGCCGCTTTCCTGGCAGCTGTCGAGGCAGCCAGGGATCGGTCCATCGAGTTGGGCTGAGTGCAACACTTCGTCCGGGTGCGCTGGGGCGTACCCCCTCTCTGAGAGGTCCTCATGGTCTCCACCACCGTCTGGGTCGCCACGATCGCACTGATCGCCGGCCTGTTGGCGTTCGATTTCTTCTTCCATGTTCGTCAGGCCCATACGCCGACCCTGAAAGAGGCGGCGATCTGGTCGTCCATCTATGTCGGGATCGCGATCCTCTTCGGTGTCGGCGTCCACTTCATCGGTGGCTCGGACATGGGTGGGGAATATTTCGCGGGCTACATCACTGAGAAGGCACTCTCGGTCGACAACCTGTTCGTCTTCCTGATCATCATCACGGCCTTCAAGGTGCCGGCGGCCGACCAGCAGAAGGTCCTGCTCTTCGGCATCGTTTTCGCCCTGATCGCCCGCTCGGGCATGATCTTCGTGGGCGCTGCCCTCATCAACACGTTCTCGTGGATGTTCTATATCTTCGGGCTCTTCCTCATCCTCACCGCGGGCAAACTGCTCAAACCGGAGAACGAGGACGAGGACGACACCGACCAAGCGAACAATTTCATCATCCGCGCCGCCAAGAAGGTGCTGCACACCACCGACTACTACGACGGGGACAAGCTGTTCACCCGGGTGGATGGCAAGCGGGCGATGACCCCCATGCTGCTGGTGATGGTGGCGATCGGTGGCACCGACATCCTGTTCGCCCTGGACTCGATCCCGGCGATCTTCGGTCTGACCCAGAACACCTACATCGTGTTCACCGCGACGGCGTTTTCACTGATGGGCCTCCGCCAGCTCTACTTCCTGCTGGACGGATTGCTCGACCGACTGGTCTATCTGTCCTTCGGCCTGGCCGCCATCCTCGGCCTCATCGGCATCAAGCTGATCCTGCACGCACTCCACGAGAACAACGTGCCGTTCATCAACGAGGGCGAACCCGTGCCGGTCTGGGAGATCACGACGACGCTGTCACTGTCGCTCATCCTGGGCATTCTCGCGGTCACGATCATCGCGTCGTTGGTCAGCCCCAAGGGCAAGGCCCTGACGGCAGTGAAGAACGCCCGACGGTTCGTCGACCGCTATCTCGATCTCGACTACGAAACCGACCCGCGTTTCCGTGAGATCACGTACGCCCGCCTCGTGCGTTCCGTCGCCACCCTGCGGCTGCTGCCCGACAAGTACCGGGACGAGATCAACAACGAGAAGGAACTGCTCGCCAAATTCGAGCGTGCCAAGGGGATCCACGACGAGGCCACCTCCAACACCGACAACGGCCGCTATCCCGCATGAGGTAGCGCGGCGGGCAGTCGCCGGAGACAGTAAGGTCTGTTGCAGCGACGAAGCATTTGGAGGTCAGGCATGCGGGCTAGGCTGGTCCACTCCGATGAGCTGACCCGTTATGACTTCGGGGAGGCTCATCCGATGGGGCCCGGCCGCGTGCGGATGGCGATCGAGTTGGCCCGGCAGCTCGGTGTTCTCGACCTGCTCGAGGTGGTGCCGGCGCCGCCCCCGGACGATGACCTGGTGCGGCTGGTGCACACCGATGCGTACATTGCCGCGGTCAAATCCGGGGAACCCCAACTGCACTTCGGGATCGGGACACAGGACAACCCGGTGGTGCCGGGGATGCATGAGGTTGCGGCTCGGGTCTGTGCCGCCACGACCGAAGCAGCCCGGGCTGTCTGGTCCGGAGAGACCAACCGGGCCGCCAACATGGCGGGTGGTTTGCACCATGCGATGCCCGAGCTGACCAGCGGATTCTGCGTCTACAACGACTGCGCGGTCGCGATCAAATGGTTGCAGCAGCAGGGAGCCGAACGCATCGTCTATCTCGACATTGATGCCCACCACGGTGACGGTGTGCAGACGATCTTCTATGACGATCCCGGTGTGCTGACGATCAGCCTGCACGAATCACCGGTGCACTTGTTCCCGGGCACCGGATTTGCCAGTGAAGTGGGTGGGCGTCAGGCGCCGGGGAGCGCGGTCAACGTCGCTCTGCCACCTGGCATCGATGATGCCGGCTGGTTGCGTGCCTTCGACGCGATCGTGCCACCGGTGCTGGAGGAGTTCCGGCCGCAGATCATCGTCAGCCAGCATGGCTGCGATGCTCACGCCGATGACCCGCTCACCGATCTGGACCTGTCGATCGACGGTCAGCGGGAGTCCTACCTGATGGTCGCCGAGCTCGCCGAAAAGTACTGCGAGGATCGCTGGGTCGCAACTGGCGGGGGCGGCTATGCCCTGGAGACCGTGGTGCCGCGGGCGTGGGCCCACCTGCTGGCAGTCCTGGCAGACCAGCCGATCCCGCTGGACACTCCCACACCGGCCGCGTGGCGTGAGCTGATGGGCCCGAACGCTCCGGCGTCCATGGGGGACGGCGGCGACACCGTCTTTGAGCCTGTCACGTGGGGATACAACCCTTCGTCCCGCCTCGATCAAGCCATCATCGCCACGCGGCGGAGCGCCTTTCCCGAGTTCGGCCTCGACCCGGACTTCTGAGGGCTGACGCGCCCGATAGGCCCCGTGGACCAGTCCACAGGACACCGCGGCTGGCGGCGTACTGCATGGCCGACTAGACTGTGGTGCTGGGCTGACGGCCTGTCAGCATCACATTTCAGTTCCGAGAGGCACCACCTGTGGGTTCGGTCATCAAGAAGCGTCGCAAGCGCATGGCTAAGAAGAAGCACCGCAAGCTCCTGAAGCGGACGCGCATCCAGCGTCGCAAGGCTGGCAAGTAAGGCTTCCCCATGTCACGCGTCGTCCTGGTCACCGGGGTGTCGCGTGATTTGGGTGCCCGGTTGGCCCGCTCACTGGCGGCACACGGGCAACATGAAGTTATCGGTGTCGATCTGACCCCACCCAAACGGGATCTCGGCGCCGTCAAATTCGTTCGCGCCGATCTGCGCGGGCCAGCATTGCCCAGCTTTCTCGCACGGCACGGTGTCCACACCGTGGTCCATTGCGGGCTGCTGATCGAGGAGGCTGTCGCGAGTCCTGCGGCCGCCAAGGAGTCCAACATCCTCGGCACGATGCAATTGGTCGCTGCCTGTCAACAGGCTCCGGGGGTGCGGCACGTCGTCCTGCGCAGTTCCGGCTGGGTCTATGGAGCGTCTCCTCTCGATCCGGCGCGGTTCGCCGAGGACACGGTGCCGCGGCGTCCCCCGCGCATGGGGCCCGCCAAGCACGCGCTCGAGATGGAGTCGTTCGTCCTCGGGCTCGCGCAACGACGCCCCGAGGTGGCCGTCACGATCCTGCGGCTCAGCAGCCTGCTCGGCGGACACGTGGACAGCTCTCTGTCCCGCTGGCTCTCGCTGCCCGTGGTCCCGCGTCCCCTCGGTTTCAACGCACGCCTCCAGTTCCTGCATCCGGCCGACGCCGTACGCGCACTCCAGGTCGTGGTTGAGCGAGACCTGCCCGGCACCTTCAATGTCGCGGCGGAGGACGCTGTCACCCTGACCCAGGTGCTGCGAATCCTCGGGCGACCGGCGATCGGTATTGCCGGCAACAGTCCGGCACTGTTGGCCTTGGGTCGACGCGCCAAATTCATTCGCTTCACGTCCGATCAGGTGCGTGCGATGACCTGGGGCGGCCTGCTCGACACCCGACGCTTCGAACAGGTCGCAGACTTTGCGCCGGTCTATTCATCTCGACGCGCGGTGGAGGAATTCGCGGCCTTCACCACTCCGGGCATGCTTGACGCGGAGCGCATCGATCGAGCGATCGACCAGGTTCGGCGAGTGCTCAGTCCAGCGGTGCAGGCACCGACCATGCCCTGGCCAAGGGGGGTGCGCGGAACGCATGGGTGAGGAACGAGAGACCGGTTGGTTCAACCCCGAGCTCCAGTTCGCGCTGGATGAGTTCCTGCGCGCCGGGGGAGCCCTCCTCGAGCGGGTGAAGGAGCTGCCCACCGACCAGCTCGGAGAGTTCCTGAGCGATCCCGTCGTGAGCGTGATCCGCGTCGGACAGCGTCTCGGCGTGGAATGGCAGGGCTCGGTGGAAGAACTTGCGGCCTATGCCCGGTCCCGGCTGATGGGCGACTATGCGGTCGACCAATTCGGTTTCGATCCCGAGTTCACCGAGCGGCTCTATCTGCCGGTCCTGCGGCTGTTGGCGGACAAGTGGTTCCGACTCGAGTTGCGCGGCATCGAGAACATCCCGGTGGACGGCAGCGCGCTGCTGGTGGCCAACCATGCCGGGGCGCTGCCGATGGACGCGCTGATCCTGCAATCAGCGGTCTTCGATGCCACGGGCAGGCACGCCCGCATGCTCGGCGCCGATTTGGTGTTCACGACCCCGTTCTCCCACGACTTCGCCCGCCGCATCGGTGCGACGGTGGCCTGCGCCGAGGACGCGGCGAGGCTGCTGGAAGGCGACAACCTGGTGTCCGTGTTCCCCGAGGGATTCAAAGGGCTCGGCAAGAAGTTCAGTGACCGCTATCGGCTGCAGCGCTTCGGGCGGGGTGGATTCGTTTCCACAGCAGTGCGGTCCCAAGCCCCGATCGTCCCCGTGTCGATTGTCGGGTCGGAGGAGATCTACCCACTGCTGTCCGATGCGCCCACATTGGCCCGGGCGCTGGGATTCCCCTATTTCCCGATCACCCCGCTCTTCCCCTGGCTCGGGGTGCTCGGGATGATCCCACTGCCATCGAAGTGGATCATCGAGTTCGGAGAAGCGGTGACGACCGATGAATTGCCCGCGGGTTCTGCGGATGATCCGGCCACCGTGCTCCAGATCACCGACCAGGTTCGGATCACGATCCAGAACACGCTCTACAAACTCCTCGACGAACGTCCCGGCATCTTCTTCTGAGCGGCCTGCTAGCGGCGCAGCCCGGCGACCACCGCACCGCGGGCCGCGCGGCCCAGCGTGGCCCCGGCCCGCAACCCGCGAGCGACAGTGCGGCGTACGCCACTGGGGTCACGGAACTCCACACACGGCCAACCGTGGGTTTGTGCGTGCTGGCGCAACCGCACATCGGGGTTCACCACCGTCGGGTGGCCGACGAGGCTCAGCATCGGCAGATCGTTGACCGAGTCGGAATAGGCGTGGGCCCGGGTGAGGTCATAGCCGTGGACGTTGGCGAGTTCCTGCACGGCAAGGGCCTTGGCCGGTCCGTGGAGCAACCCGACGGGGAGCCGACCGGTATATCGACCGTCCACCCGCTCGGCAACGGTGCCCAGGCCGCCGGTGAAGCCGAGATGACGGGCGCACAGCTCCGCGACTTCCAGGGGGGAGGCGGTCACCAACCACACAGCATGGCCGGACTCCAAGTGGTCATTGGCGAGTGCGACGGCTTCGGGGCAGAAGCGGTCAGCGATGTGGTCGTCGAAGATGGCCGCGCAGTGCGCACGGAACTCGGCCACATCGCGCCCTTTGATCAGTTCGAGCGCGGTGTCCCGGGCTTCCGAGGCATCCTCCGCATGCTCGGATCCAGTGGCCCGGAACCGAGCCTCCATCATCAGCGCGCGGAGCATCGCCCGGCCGGTGAGAAAGCCCCGCTCATAGAGCCCGCGACCCAGCTGAATCAACGATGTGCCGCGCAACAGCGTGTTGTCCAAGTCGAAGAACGCAGCGGTCGGGGCCATCGGCCCAGACTACCCGGGGCCGCCTGAGAACGGGCGAGGACGCTGTGCCACACTCGGGCCCATGGCCCAGACCGACCTCCCCCCACCCCCGCCGCTGGCGGAACCAAATCTCGCGGCGGTCATCAGACTCCATGCCGAGCAGCGTCCCGACGCGACAGCACTGGTCGAGGTCGGTGCGCAAGGACGGCGGTCGCTGACCTGGGCGGAGTTCGATCGGGCAGTGACCGAGAGCGCCAGCGGTCTCGTCGAACTTGGTCTGGTTGCCGGACAGCGCGTCATCATCCAGGCCCGGCCCTGTCTGGATGCGGTCGCTGCCTGGTTCGGCGCCTTGCGGGCCGGCATCGTCGCGGTGCCCGTCAATCCGGGGAAGACCCCCAACGAGCTGCGCAGGGTCGCCACGCATTGTGAGGCCCGGGTCCTGATCGGTGATCCGGAAACAGACCTGCCCGACGTCCGCGTTGTGCCGCTGGCCGAGTTGCGGTCGCACGCCGGGGAGACCCCCCTCGCGTCACCACAGGATCCGGAGGCGGTGGCGGCGATCATCTATACGTCGGGGACATCCGGCAACCCCAAGGGGGCCATGCTCAGTCATCGCGCGTTGCTCGCCCACTGCACGGGTGCTTATCGGCGGGGACTCTCGCGCCGCGATGCCACGGTTCTGTGCGGGATGCCGTTGTTCCACGTGTTCGGACTCAACGCCGTGCTCGGTGCGGGCGTTTTCGCCGGTGCCACCCTGGTGCTGGTCGAGGGCATCCCCGACGATCTCGGTGAGATCCTGCGCAGCGAGCAGATCACCCACCTGCCGCTGATTCCCTCCGTGCTCTATCGACTCACGCTCAACCCCGACCTCGGGGACTGCTGCCGCTCCCTGCAGACGGTGACGAGTGGTGCGGCGCCGCTGCCCGCCGCGTTGGCGTCCCACTGGCTCCGGCTGACCGGGATCCCGGTGCATCAGGGCTATGGCCTCACCGAGGCGGCTCCCGGGGTGACCAACACGCTCGGCACGGACTGGCTCGGCAGCAACCACGTCGGACACGCCTTGCCCGGTGTCGAGATCATGATCGGTGACGGCAGTGAACCGACCGAACCCGGCGAGGTCATGATCCGGGGCAACAACCTTTTCTCCGGCTATTGGCCGGATGGGGCCGAAGGGCCCGGTGCGGACGGCTGGTTCGCCACGGGCGACGTGGGCTATCTGATCGGTGACGACCTGTTCCTGGTGGACCGGGTACGCGAGGTCATCATCGTGTCCGGCTTCAACGTCTATCCGGCCGAGATCGAGGAGGTCCTGGAGGAACACCCGGATGTCGCGGCCGCCGCGGTTGTCGGCCAGCCCGACGAGGAGACCGGTGAGCGCGTGGTGGCCTTCGTCACGGGGGACTCCGTGCAGCCATCAGCGGTGCTCGCCTTCGCATCCGCTCGTCTGGCGCGCTATAAGATGCCCACCGAACTCCTCGTCATCAAAGCAATGCCCCGCACGGCCTCCGGCAAGATCCGGAAGAACATCCTGCGGGACATGCTCGACCGGACCGACGAGGACGACTTCTGAGTGGAGCGCCCGTGACGACACACCCCGCTGTGACGGATCAGCCGCGCGTGACCGTGCTGACCAGACAGGACTGTCATCTGTGCGATGAAGTGCTGGTCGTGGTGCGAGATCTCTGCGGCGAGCTGGGGGTGGATCTCGCGGAAATCGACATCGACCTGCCGGGTCGCGAGAGCCTGCGGGAGGAGTACACCGACCAGGTGCCGGTCACGTTCGTCGACGGCAAGCGGTTCGACTTCTGGCGGATCGATGAGGTACGCCTGCGCGCCGCCCTGCAGGACGGTCATCGGTGCTGACAGGCCGGTGGTTGTGCGCTCCGACTAGCCTTGATGAGGGATCCGGGATGCTTGTGCATTTCTTCACAAGCGCACTAGAGTAGGCCTCCCGCGAGCAGGAGGGTGGTCGCATGGGAGGTCACGGGCTCCGTGGGCCGCTCCCGGGACTGCCCACCGCCACGGTCGAGCGGCTGGCTGCTTATCTGGGCGCACTGAATGCGCTGGAAGAACGGGGCGTCGAGACGGTCTCCTCGGGAGAACTGGCCACCGCGGCCGGCGTCAATCCTGCCCAGCTGCGCAAGGACCTGTCCCATCTGGGCAGCTATGGCATTCGCGGTGTCGGTTATGACGTGCAGAGTCTGCGCTTCCACATCGACCAGAACATCGGCTCGGCCGGGGACTGGCACGTGATCATCGTGGGAGTCGGCAATCTGGGCCGGTCCCTGGTGAATCATTCGGGTTTCCTCTCGCGGGGATTTCGCGTGGTCGCGCTGTTCGATGTGGATCCGGCCTTGATCGGACGGTCCGTCGAGGGGCACCCGATCCATTCCATGGCGGACCTGGCGACGGTTCTCACCGAACCCGCTGCGACGATCGGTGTCATCGCCACGCCCGCCCAAGCGGCCCAGGGCGTTGCCGATCGACTGGTGGCTGCCGGTGTCGGCTGCCTCCTCAATTTCGCGCCGACCGGCCTTGAATTGCCCAAGGAGATCACGGTCCGCAGGGTCGACCTGGGTTCCGAACTGCAGATCTTGGCGTACCATCGACAGCGGTCGCTCGCCGACGACGCCGCCGAAAGCGTGCAGGTGTCCGTGTTGGGCGACTGACGGCCGCCTCCGACGGGGCGGCGGGCGCTGTGGAGGTGGGCTGGTCTTGAGCATCCTGGTTGTGAGCGTGTCCCACCGGACCGCTCCCATGGACCTGCTGGCTCGCCTGACTCTCCCCGCCGATGTCACAAGCAAAATGCTGACCTCCCTCGTGGCTTCGGAGCACGTGGACGAGGCCGTGGTGCTGTCCACCTGCAACCGCACGGAGATCTACGCCTCGGTCACCCGGTTCCACGGGGGGCTCCAGGCGCTGACCGAAACCGTCGAATGCGTGGCCGGCGTCCCCGTCGAGACCCTTCAGGACAACTGCGCGGTGTTCTATGACGAGGCTGCGGTGAGCCATTGCTTCTCGGTGACCGCCGGACTGGACTCCATGGTCCGGGGGGAGCACCAGATCCTGGGGCAGGTGCGGCAGGCGCTCAAGCATGCGCAGGCCGAGCAGGCGGTCGGGACCGCGCTCAATGCGCTGTTCCAGCAGTCGTTGCGGGTCGCGAAGCGGGTCCAGACCGAAACTGCCGCGGGAGCCGCGGGCCGCTCTCTGGTCACCGCTTCGCTCGCGGAGCTGACCGACCGCGGCATCGATGTCGGCGGACTCCGCGCGCTTGTCGTCGGGGCGGGCTCCATGGCAGCGCTGGCCGCCCACACCATCAGCGATCGAGGAGCCGCGGTGACTCTGGTGAATCGGACGCTCGAGAAAGCCGATCGGCTGGCCGACGCGGTCGGCGGCACCGCGCGTCCCCTCGAGGAGCTCACCCAGGCGTTGGACCACGCCGATGTCGTGGTCACCTGCACCGGAGCCCGCGGCCTGCGCCTGACCGTCGACGATTTCCGCCACACGCCTGTGCGGGGGGTCATCGACCTGGCGCTGCCGGCGGACGTGGCCGAGGACGTCGGCGAGCTCCCGGGCGTCGAGCTCGTCAACCTCGACGTGCTGGCCCGGATCGCCCATGGTGACTCGGCCGGCGGTCTGGGCGCGGGGGCGGGCGAGCTCGCCGAGGCCGAGGCGCTGGTCGCGGACGAGGTCAAGGATTTCCTCGGGTTGCGCCGGGCCGCCGAGGTCGCGCCGACCGTTGTCGCGCTGCGTTCGATGGCCCAGGACGTCATGACCGCCGAGCTCGTGCGGCTCAATCAGCGGCTGCCCCATCTCGGGGACAAGGAGCGCAGTGAGATCCAGGCCACGGTCCGGCGCGTGGTGGAGAAGCTGCTCCACCAGCCCACCGTGCGGGTCAAGCAGCTCGCCGCCATGCCCGACACGCCCGACTACGCCGCCGCCCTCCGGGAATTGTTCGCCCTCGATGCCGCCGTGATCGACGCGGTCTCCCAGACGCGATGAGCCCACGGATCCGGATCGGCGCTCGCCGCTCGCCGCTCGCGGTCGCCCAGGCCCGGTGGGTCCTCGACCTGCTGACCGACCAGGGGGCCGAGTGTGAGCTCGTCGGAATCGACACCCAGGGGGACACCGACCGCCGGCACCTCACGGAGATCGGCGGCACGGGAGTCTTCGCCATGGCCGTGCGGGCCGCCCTTCTGGACGGCTCCATCGATGTGGCCGTGCACTCCATGAAGGACCTGCCGACCGCGCCAGCGCTCGGCCTCGAGATCGCGGCCGTCCCGGAACGCGAGGACCCGCGGGATGTCCTGGTCGGCTGCCGCGTCGCAGACCTCGCGGACGGCATGGTGATCGGGACCGGATCGCCGCGGCGCGAGGTCCAGCTGGGGGAGTACGCGACCGGGCGCGGCATCCACCTCGAATTCAGGCCGATCCGGGGCAATGTCGATCGGCGCCTCGAGCTCGTCCGCACCGGTGAAATCGACGCGACCCTGCTGGCGGCGGCGGGGCTCACCAGGCTCGGCCGGTTGGCGACCCTGGATCTGCCCCATGAGCTGCTCGGGACCGACGTCATGCTCCCGGCTGCCGCCCAGGGGGCACTGGCGGTGGAGATCGCGGATCCGGCGCGACCGGGCGTACGCGATCTCGTCACACAACTTGACCACGGGCCGACGCGCGCCCGCGTGCAGGCCGAACGGGAGTTCCTCCGAGTCCTGGAAGCAGGCTGCCTGGCTCCGGTGGGGGTGCTTGCCGGAGTTGATACGGGGCATGATATGAGCGCCGATTTGACTATGTTCGCGGTTATTGGGAAAACCTTGTCTAGCAGTTCCTTTGTGGAGGGATCCGGTGCGCCGCTCCTGCGCGTGTCCGGGACCGCTGCAATGGAGCAGTCGGTCGAGTTGGGCGCGCGGTTGGCCCGCACGGCTTTGCTGAGCATCGATGACGATCAATCCAGTGGGCGCCCGCAGGACCCACGCGGAACAGAACGCGAGTGATCACGTGACCACAACCAGTTCCTCCCAGCCGGCACACGGCATCGATTCGCCGCCCATCGCGGCTTCGCGTGGTCGGGTGATCTTTGTGGGAACTGGACCGGGGGACCCCGACCTGTTGACCCTCGGGGCCGTTGCGGCGATTGGTGAAGCCACGGCGATCATCCTGGATCGCGAGACGCTGCGGGACGTCATCGAACATCCGGCCGTGAAGATCCCTGCAGGCACCGAGGTCATGGAATTGCCGACCCAGCCGAGCGGCAAGATGCTGCCTCCGTCCCAAAGGGCGAAACAGGTTCTCAAATACGCGGTCGGCGGATCGCGCGTCGTCCGCCTGGTCGCCGGTGACCCGTTCATGGACTCCGCCGTGGCCGACGAAGCAGCGGCCTGTGTGCGAGGCGGGATCGACTTCGAGGTCGTGCCCGGTGTCTCGGCGCTGACCGCAGTGCCCGAATATGCAGGGATCTCCCTGGCGAATGCGGGCGGTCTCCATTTCGTGTCTGCGACCGAGCGGATCGTGAAGTCGCAGGCAGCCCAGTGGGCCACCCACGGGACGATCGTCATCTCGACCAGAGCAGGTCTCCTGGTCGATGCGATCGAGGCGGCTCGTGCCTCGGGGCGGCCGGACGACGATTCCACGCTGGTGACCTATTTCGGCGGCTCGACCGAACAGCACACGCTCGCGGCCGACCTCGGTGACATGGTCGCCGCGGTCGAGTCCCGCGCCGCTGAGGGAGAGATCGATCCGGAAGAACCCGTGCACTTGATGATCGGACCCGCGGTCGAGCAGCGCGACGATCTGTCGTGGTATGAAACCAAGCCGCTCTTCGGCTGGCGGGTCCTGATCCCGCGCACCAAGGACCAGGCCGGTCCGATGAGCAACCGGCTGCGGACCTATGGGGCACATTCCGAGGAGGTGCCCACGATCTCGGTCGAGCCGCCGCGCAGCCCGCAACAGATCGACAAGGCCATTCGGGGTCTGGTCGAAGGGCGTTACGAATGGGTGGCCTTCACGTCGGTGAACGCGGTGAAGGCGATCCGCGAAAAGCTCGAGGACTACGGTCTGGATGCCCGGGCCCTGTCCGGGCTCAAGGTCGCCGCGGTCGGCAAGGTGACCGCCGGCGCACTGCGCGACTGGGGCATCGAGCCGGAGCTCGTGCCGACCGGAGAACAGTCCGCAGCCGGGCTTGCCGCCGAATGGCCGCCCTATGACGAGGTGCTGGACCCGATCAACAGGGTCTTCCTGCCACGGGCGGACATCGCGACGGAAACTCTGTCGGCGGGCCTGTCCCGGCTGGGCTGGATCGTGGAGGACGTCACGGCCTATCGGACCGTCCGCGCCGCGCCGCCGCCCGCGCCGACCCGCGAGGCGATCAAGACCGGCCAGTTCGACGCCGTCGTGTTCACCTCGTCATCGACCGTGCGCAACCTGGTCGGCATCGCGGGCAAGCCGCATGCGACCACGGTCATCGCCGTCATCGGGCCGGCGACGGCTCGCACCTGCGAGGAGCATGGTCTCCGGGTCGATGTCATGGCGCCGAGCCCGGGGGCGCTCGAGCTGGCGGATGCCCTGGCCACCTTTGCGGCCGAGCGGCGGGATGCGTTCCTGGCCGCGGGGGACAAGGTGCTCAAGCCGTCGCAGATGCGGCGGGCCAGCGGCAGGCGGCGCTGAGTGTCGGGTTTTCCGGGCGTACGCCCGCGTCGGCTGCGCGCACTGCCCGCCTTGCGGGACATGGTGGCGGAAACGTCCGTCGAGCCGCGGCAGCTGATCCTGCCGGTGTTCGTGGGGGAGGGGCTGACCGAACCGAAGCCCATCACGAGCATGCCGGGTGTCGTGCAGCACACGATGGACTCCTTGAAGGCGACGGCGGCGGCAGCAGCGGAGGCAGGGCTGGCCGGGGTGATGCTCTTCGGCCTGCCGGAGCACAAGGACGCGGTTGGCTCCCAGGCGCTGGCGGCCGACGGCATCCTGACGCAGGCGCTCCGGGGGGTGCGTCAGGAAGTCGGGGACGACTGCCTCGTCATGTCCGATGTCTGTCTCGACGAGTTCACCGACCACGGTCACTGCGGGGTGTTGACGGCGAGTGGACTGGTCGACAACGACGCCACTCTGGAGATCTATGCCGAGATGGCGGTGTTGCATGCCGAGGCGGGGGCGCACGTCGTCGGCCCCAGCGGCATGATGGACGGCCAGGTGGGGGTCATCCGATCCGCGCTCGACCGTGCCGGTCATGCGGAGACGGTGATTCTGGCGTACGCGGCGAAATATGCGTCCGCCTTCTATGGCCCCTTCCGCGAGGCGGTCAACTCGTCCCTGAGCGGTGACCGGCGCACCTATCAGCAGGATCCCCGGAACCTGCGGGAGGCGCTCCGGGAGATCGAGCTCGACATTGCCGAGGGCGCGGACATCATCATGGTGAAGCCGGCGCTGGCCTACCTCGACGTGATTGCTGCGGCCAGGGCAGCCTGCGACCTGCCGATTGCGGCGTACAACATCTCGGGGGAGTACGCGATGGTGGAGGCCGCCGCCGCCAACGGCTGGATCGACCGGGAACGGGCGATCGACGAGACGATGACCTCGATCCGCCGCGCGGGCGCGGACGTGATTCTGACCTACTGGGCACTGGAGCTGGCCGGCCGCGCCCGGTGATGGCGTACCGGTGTGAAGCGCATCACGCTCTGCCGAAAACCTTGTGATGCCCGCAGAACTAAGGTTAGCCTTAGCTCATGATCGTGTGTCACTGCGAAGTGGTGAGTGACCGCCAGATCCGCAAGGCGATCGGCAATGGTGCCAAGTGTCCGCGCGAGATCGGGATCGCCACCGGCGCCGGAACAGAGTGTGGCAATTGCCTGCCCTCCATCGCCGGGTTGCTGACCCAGTACGCTGGGGTGGCTCCGTCCGATCGAGAGGAACGCAATGAAGCCCCGCAGTGCTCGTGTTGTCGAGTTGCTTAACGAAGCGCTCACATTCGAACTGACCGTCATCAACTCCTATTTCCTGACGGCCCGGGTGCTGGACAACTGGGGCCTGCCCAAACTGGGCAAGGCGTTCTATGACCTGTCGATCGGAGAAATGAAGGACGCCGACGAGCTCGTCCAGCGCATCCTGTTCTTCGAGGGCCACCCCAATCTGCAGAAGATCAACCCGCTGGCGGTCGGTGAGGACCCCAAGGAGATGCTGGAACTGGCCCGCGATTCCGAATATGCGGCGTCCAAGCAGTTCAACGACGCGGCTGCCGAGCTCCGCGAGATCGGGGACCATGCCACCGCTGAACTGTTCGAGCGCATGGCCCTCGATGAGGAGGAGCACGCGGACTGGTTCGAGGCGCAGCTCGACGCGATCAACCTCGTCGGGGTGGAGAACTATCTCGCCCAGCAGGTCGACGCGGCCCAGGGTCTCGGCTGACCGGAGCGCCGGTTCAGGCCCAACAGGGCACGTCCACCTCGACCTCGTCCCATTCCTGGTCGCCGGCCAGCCACTCCATCGCCCGATAGCGCTGTCGGACGATCTCGTGATCGAGTTCGGCCGGCGGGCGCACCCCCTCCGCGCGGGCCAGAGTGACCGTGTGGTGGAGGGCACGGGCGCCCTCCCAGGCCTCGCACACCTCGGCGACCGGCAGGAGCTGCAGCGTGCGCAGCAGCTCGGGTTCCTCGATCCCGATCGAGGCGTTCCACACCTGACCCTGATCGGCGAATCCGCGGGGAAACGTCGGCTCCACCTCTCCGCACATGGCCAGCAGTTGGGCTGCCCCTTCATAACCCCACTTGAGACGGGCGGCAAGCGCCGGGTCCTGCTCGGTGAACAGAGCCATTTCGGTCGGGGTGCGCTCCGCCAGTGAGCGGGGAAAGATGTGCTCCATGTATTCCGCGTCCAAAGGCTCCCCGTCCAGCACCGAGAGAGCGAAGTCAGCGCTGACGACCAGAGCCACCGCGCGCTTGGCCACCTGATCGGGACGCCGGAGGAGCGTTTCCTCGGTGCTCCGCACAGGGATCGCCCCAGCCGGGACTGTGACTCCCCGGGCGGTCAGCTCCCGGCGTACCCGCTCGGACCGCGCCAACGCCTCCGGATGCAGGGGCAGGGACGCCGGCTCCGCGCCCTCCCCGATCAGGACCCGGCCGGCCGGGTTCAAGACCTTGTCGCCCAGGACCAGCAGGGCCTGCGCGCCTCGCGCCCAGGCCGCATAGACGGACGGGTCGGCGATGTCGGTTTCGATCGAATAGTGCCATTGCACGTGGCGGAGATGGTCGAGTACGCCGGGCAGCGCCGCGGAGCCGGCGCCCTGCTCACGCACCTTGGCGCGCAGCTCGGTGAGCTGCTGTCCGAGGTCGTCATTGCGGAGCCCCGACGGGCTCACCATCCGGTGAGCGGTCCCTCCCCGAAGGGGGATCTCGCTCAGGAGAGTCGAATATCCGTGCACCAGCATGACCCAAGGTTACGGGTCGAGCCCGGACCCGACCGCGGTTGGGATTCGTTGTCGGAGGAAACAACTACACTCCTGTGCGTGCAGACATCACGATCGGCGGAGTTGTTCGAACGGGCCCGGCAGGTCATCCCCGGTGGGGTGAACTCGCCGGTGCGTGCGTTCCAGGCGGTCGGCGGAACACCGCGGTTCATCGCGCGGGCTGCAGGGCCCCATCTCTTCGACGTCGACGGCAACCGCTACGTGGACCTCGTCTGTTCCTGGGGACCCATGCTGCTCGGCCACGCCCACCCCGAGGTGCTGGCGGCCGTGACGAAGGTCGCTGCGGACGGCACCTCCTTCGGTGCCCCCACCGAACTCGAGGTCCAGCTGGCGGCCGAGATCGTGGATCGTGCGCCCGTCGAGCAGGTGCGGCTGGTCAACTCCGGCACCGAGGCGACGATGTCCGTCCTCCGTCTCGCCCGCGGCGTCACGGGCCGGGACAAGATCCTCAAGTTCGCCGGCTGCTATCACGGCCACGTCGATTCGCTGCTGGTGGCGGCCGGCTCCGGTGCTGCCACGCTGGCAATCCCGGGTTCTCCCGGAGTGACCGTGGCCACGACGGAGGACACGATCGTCTGTGAATACAACGACCGGGACGCCGTCACGGCGGCCTTCGCCGAGCACGGGGACTCCATCGCCTGCATCATCACCGAGGCCGCGCCCGGGAACATGGGAGTGATCCCGCCCGCGGTGGGTCCCGACGGGGAGAACTTCAACGCCTTCCTCGCCCGCACCGCCCGGGCGCACGGCGCGCTGTTCATCTCCGACGAAGTCATGACCGGGTTCCGGGTCTCGCGGTCCGGACAGTTCGGGCTCGACGGGGTCGCCCCTGACCTGATGACCTTCGGCAAGGTCATGGGCGGAGGGTTCCCGGCAGCGGCTTTCGGCGGATCCGCCGAGCTCATGTCCAACCTGGCTCCCGCCGGTGCGGTCTATCAGGCTGGCACGCTGTCCGGGAACCCGGTGGCGACCACTGCGGGGCTCACGACTCTGCGGCTGGCCACGGACGACGTCTATGCGCGGATCGACGCCGCCAGCCAGCGATTGCGTGGCGAGGTTGCCCTGGCCCTGAACGAGGCGGGGGTCCCGCATGTGATCCAGAACTCGGGGAACCTGTTCTCCGTCTTCTTCACGGACGCCGGAATCCCTGCAGTCCCGGACTATGCGACGGCCAAACAACAGCACGTCGATCGGTTCCGAGCCTTCTTCCATGCGATGCTCGACCAAGGCGTCTATTTGCCCCCGAGCGCGTTCGAGGCCTGGTTCCTGTCCGCAACCCACGACGACGCGGTTCTGACACATATCGTGGAGGCGCTGCCTCGCGCCGCCCGGGCCGCTGCCGCCGCCTGACCCATCCCCACCTCACGAAAGTCCAGGAGCAGCCACCATGTCGAAGGCCATCGTCCATCTGTTGCGACACGGTCACGTCGAGAATCCCGAAGGGATCCTCTATGAGCGTCTCCCCGATTTCCATCTCTCCGAGGTCGGACGCAAGATGGCGCTGCGACTGGCGGAGTTCACGGCCGACATGGATCTGGTGCATCTGCGTTGTTCCCCGCTCGAGCGGGCGCAGGAAACAATCGCCCCGATCGCGGAGCGGCACGGTCTCGAGGTTGTCACCGACGAGCGGGTCATCGAGGCCGGCAACAACCTGCGCGGACGGGTCTTCACCGGCAAGCTGACGCAGCTGGCACACCCGGCCGTGGTGGCCAAGCTCTGGAATCCGCTGCGTCCCAGCTGGGGGGAGGCCTACCGCGACATCGTGACCCGCATGCGGGCCGCCATCGCCGATGCCGCAGTCGCCGCAGCGGGCCAGGAAGCCCTGATCGTCAGCCATCAGCTGCCGATCTGGATGGCCCGTCGGGACGCCGAGGGCCGGCCGCTGGTCCACGACCCCCGCAAACGGCAGTGCACGCTTGCCTCACTCACGTCGTTCACCCTCATCGACGGACGGGTGACCAAGGTCGAATATGCCGAGCCCGCGCTCGATCTCGTCCCGGCCAGGAACCGGCTGGGTCAGAAGAAGTTCGTCGCCGGGGCCTGATGGCGTTGCAGCAATCGATTCTCCGCCGCACTGCCGCGTTGCTGACCGGCCTCGTTCTGCTCGTCACCGTCGGAGCCTGCAGCAGCGGATCCGGGGGAGCGGAGGGATTCGTGGCCGGCAAGACCGGGCTGACGCGCGTCCCCGTTGCGGACCGAGTCGAGGCGCCGGTCGCCTCCGGCCCCGGTCTCGGCGGAGGAGAGGTCACCACCGGGCATCCGGGCAAGGTGGTTGTCATCAACGTGTGGGGCTCGTGGTGTGAGCCCTGTCGTGCCGAGGCTCCGGACCTTGAGGCGGCTTGGCAGGAGACGAAGGACGTGGCGCAGTTCGTCGGCATCGACACGCGCGACCCCGACCCCGCCCCCGCACTGGCGTTCGTCCGCACTTTCGACATCACCTATCCGTCGATCTTCGACCCCCAGGGCCGCAGCCTGCTGGAGTTCTCCGGCACGCTCCCGCCGTCGGGGATTCCGAGCACTCTGGTCGTTGACGCCGAGGGCCGGATCGCGGCCCGGGTGATCGGGGAGATCGACCGTGGCACCCTCGTCGGTCTCGTCCGCGACACTGCCGAGGGACGCTGACGCCGATGATCCTGCTCGACATCGGCACGTGGGCCCAGGGCGCGGTCAGCGGTGGTCTGCTGCTGGCCCTGCCGGTGGCTCTGCTGGCCGGTCTGGTGTCGTTCTTCTCACCATGCGTGGTGCCGCTGCTGCCGGGCTATTTGTCCTATGCGACGGGGCTGAGCGCGACCGATGTCATGGAGGGCAGGGGTCCGCGCCTGCGCATGCTGGCCGGTTCCGCACTGTTCGTGCTCGGTTTCGCGTTCGTGTTCGTGGCCTCCGGGGTCACCGCTGGCACGATCGGTCGCGCGCTGCTCGAATATGCCCGTCCGCTCACGATCGGGCTCGGGATCCTCACGATCGTCCTGGGGCTGATCTTCGCCGGGCTCATCCCGCTGGGACAGCGCGACCTGCGGTTCCACCGCATCCCGAGGGTCGGTGTGGCGGCAGCACCGCTGCTCGGTCTGCTGTTCGGGTTGGGCTGGACGCCGTGCATCGGCCCGACCCTGGCTGTCGTGCTCAGCCTCGCGATGAATGAGGGCTCCGCGCTGCGCGGCGGCCTTCTCGCGTTCGTCTATGCCCTTGGGCTCGGCATTCCCTTCGTGGTTGCCGGTCTCGCCTTCGCCCGGATGAACAGAGTTGTCCGATTCGTCCGGCGTCATCAGGTCGCGATGATGCGGATCGGCGGAGCCCTGATGGTCGCGGTCGGCGTCCTGCTCCTCACCGGAGCCTGGGACTTGTTGATGGCGCAGGTCCGCCAGTGGACCTTCTTGTTCGAGACGGTGATGTGAATGAAGAAGGACGCCGACGCCTCAGCACTCTCACCGCGAGAGCTCCTGCGGTTCGTGTGGACCCAGCTGACGTCGATGCGCACGGCATTGACGCTGCTGTTCGTCGCCGCATTGGCCGCGATTCCCGGATCACTGATTCCCCAGCGACCGGTCTCCCCCGTGCAGGTGACGAACTTCATCGAGGACAACCCGACGCTCGGCCGGGCCTACGACGCGCTGGGCCTGTTCGAGGTCTATACATCGCCCTGGTTTTCCGCGATCTATCTGCTGCTGCTCGTCTCCCTGCTGGGCTGCATCATCCCCCGCATCGGCGTGTACGCGAAGGCGGTTCGGGCACAGCCCGTCCAGACGCCGCGGAATCTGGGGCGACTGCCGGCGTACGCAAAGATCCCGGCCCGCGACGACGCGATAGAGGCGGCGGAAGCACACCTGAAGGGGCGCCATTTCCGCGTACGCCGCATCGACGAACCCAACGCCACCAGCCTGTCAGCCGAACGCGGCTATCTCCGGGAGGCCGGCAACCTGGTCTTCCACCTCTCGCTCGTCGTGCTCCTCATCGGTGTGGCGATCGGGGTGCTCTTCGGCTATCGCGGAACCTCGATCGTCCCGGTGGGGGGCGGGTTCGCGAATACCCTGTCGCAATATGACGAGTTGACGTCCGGCGCGGAATTCACCGACCTGGACCTGGATCCGTTCAGTGTCGTCATCGACGACTTTGTGGCCCGCTTCGAAACTGGTCCGGTGAATACCGGGCAGCCGCTGGACTTCATCGCGTTCGCGCGCGTCACCGACCGGCCGGGGGAACCGGAGCGCGAGGAGACCATCACGGTCAACCACCCGCTCGAGATCGGCGGCGCTCAGGTCCATCTGCTGGGCCACGGGTATGCGCCGCGGGTCACTGTCCACGACGGCAATGGGGACGTCGCCTTCTCCGGCCCTGTGGTGTTCCTGCCTCAGGACGGCAGCTTCACCTCCAACGGCGTGATCAAGGCACCTGACGCACGGCCCGACCGGCTCGCCTTCGAGGGGATCTTCGTGCCCACGGCACCGGTCGACTCGCCCATGCCGCAGTCGCTGTTCCCCGACCCCTTCAACCCAGAGTTGTTCCTCAACGCCTTCCACGGCCCTCCGCGCGAAGCGACCGGTGTCCCCGAGAATGTCTATTCGCTCAACAAGGACGATCTGACCCAGTACCTCGCCGAGGACGGGGACCTCCTGCGGTTCCGTCTCAAACCGGGAGAGGAATTCGCGCTGCCGGACGGTCGCGGCACGATCAGCTTCGAAGGCTGGCAGCGGTGGGTGCGGTTGCAGGTGAGCTATACGCCGGGATTGCCCCTCGCGCTCGGATCCGTGCTGGTCGGGGTGGCGGGGTTGTGTCTCTCCTTGTTCATTCGGCCGCGTCGACTGTGGGTGAGAGTGCGTGCGGACGGGACCGCCGAGGTGGCGGGGCTCGACCGCGCCGAGGGGCGCACGGGGCTGGCAGAATCGGTCGGGGAACTCGGTGAGGCAGTACTGCTCACCGATCCGGTGCTGGAGAACGATCCCGGGCGCTCGTCCGGAATGGCAGGATAGGCCGGCAGGAGGACGCACATGGATGCACTGGCACAATATTCGATGCTCGCGATGGTCACCGCAGCGGTGGTTTATCTCTTCGCGTTGTTCGCACATGCGGCGGAATGGGCGGCGGCTCGAAACGCAGGGGAGGTCGTGACCAAATCGAGGACCCGGGTTCCGGTGCTCGTCGGTGGCCTGCCCGCAGCCGACACGATCGAGCCGCCGGAATCCGACACGACTGCCGAGCTGCCCGATGAGCCGGAGTCGGACAAGGTGCGGACCAACCTTTTCTGGCGCATCGGTGTTGCGCTCACCATGGTGGCGCTCCTGTCGCAGATCGTCGCGGTCGTGCTGCGCGGGCTGGCGGCCGAGCGCCTGCCGTGGGGGAACATGTATGAGTTCACCTCTTCCTCCCTCGTCGTGGTTGTGGCCGTCTATCTGGTGCTGGCGATCAAGTTCGAGCAGCGGTGGCTCGGGCTGCCGGTGGCGATGCTCTCGACGATCGGGCTCGGCCTCGCGGTCACGGTGTTCTATGTCGATGTCGCGCCCCTCGTGCCCTCCCTGCACTCGGCATGGTTCCTTTTCCACATTCTCGCTGCGGTCGTTGCCGGAGCCGCCTTCACTCTGGGCGGCATCAGCGCGATCCTGTATCTGTTGCGTCGCCGGGCAGAGGAAAGTGGCGTCGTGCGGGGCTATCTCTCGAAGGTTCCCTCGTCGGACAAGCTGGACCGCTTCACCTATGTCACCTCGGCCTTTGCGTTCCCGCTGTTCACCTTCGTGATCGCTGCGGGCTCCATCTGGGCGCAATATGCCTGGGGCCGCTATTGGGGCTGGGATCCCAAGGAAACCTGGTCATTGGTGACCTGGGCCATCTATGCGGCGTACCTCCACGCCCGCTCGACCGCGGGGTGGAAAGGCAAGCCGGCCGCCATCATCGCGGTCATCGGGGCGGTGTCGTTCTGGTGGAACTTCGTCGGCATCAACCTGCTGGTGGCAGGACTGCACTCCTACGCCAAATAGTCCGTCACTCCTTGGCCCACAGCCGGGCGATCGGCAGCACCACCCGGGTGGGCACAACGGAGGCAGCGAACGATGTCAGCCGGTTCATCGGCCCGTCGATCACCTCCAGCGCATCCCTGTTGAGTGCGCGGAAGGTGGACTGCACCACTTGTTCGGGGGTGCGACGCCGGGGGAGCATGCCCGGTGAGCCCGTGTTCGCCATCCAGTCGGTGTCGGTGGGGCCCGGGCACACGGAAAGCACTCGAACGCCGGTGTTGCGGGTTTCCCACCAGAGGGCCTGGGAGAAGCTCCGCACGTAGGACTTCGACGCCCCGTAGACGCTCATGGTCGGCCACGGCTGGAAACCGGCGGTGGAGGCCACGTTGATCACTGCACCGTGACGTCGCTCGAGCATGCCGGGCAGGAAGTGGCGGGTCAGGTCGGTCAGCGCCACACAGTTGAGCTCGATTTCCCGGATGATCCGATCGGGGTCCATGGTGGCGAACTCGCCCTGGGTCCCGAATCCTGCGTTGTTGATCAGAACATCGACCCGGAGACCTCGGCTGTCCACCTCCTCGACCATTGCCTGTCGGGCCGGGCGGTCGGTCAGGTCGGTGGGGAGCACGGTGGCGGAGCGGCCGTATTGCTGGCTGATCACATCGGCGAGTTCGTGGAGGTCCTCGGTGCGCCGGGCCACCAGGATCACATCCAATCCGGCTCGGGCCAGAAACTCGGCATAATGCCGGCCCAACCCACTGGATGCGCCTGTGACCAACGCGGTGCCGACAAGGGGGAATGAACGGTCGGGTCGTTTCTCGGCCATGGCCACACACTAGCGACCCGGTTTATCTGCCTAGGATGACTCCATGGCTTCACCTCTGCCGCACTATGACCTGTGCGTTATCGGTTCCGGATCAGGGAACTCCCTTCTTGATGGACGCTTTGCATCGATGAAGGTCGCGTTGGTCGACAAGGGCATCAACGGCGCCTTCGGCGGCACGTGCCTCAATGTGGGCTGCATTCCCACCAAGATGTTTGTCCGCCCGGCGGACTTGGCGACGGCACACGTCGATGCGGCGCGCGTTGATGTGGCGCTCGCTCCGGGCAAACCGGACTGGCCCGCGATCCGGGACCGGATCTTCGGGCGGATCGACGCGATCGCACAGTCCGGCAAGGACTGGCGCATCGAGAACGAACACATCACCCTGTTGGAGGGCGAAGCCCGGTTCACCGGAGAGAAGACGCTCGGGGTGGCCGGCGGCAAGATCACCGCCGACCGTTTCGTCATCGCGTCCGGGTCCCGGCCGCGACCCTTCTCGGTGGAGATCCCGGAAGGGGTGACGGTGCACACCTCGGACACGGTGATGCGGCTGGAGAAGCTGCCCCGGTCGATGGTGATCGTCGGTGGTGGGTTCATTGCTGCCGAGTTCGCGCATGTCTTCTCTGCCTATGGCACCCGCGTCACGATCATCAACCGCTCCAACACCCTGCTGAGGCGGGAGGACGAGGACATCGCGCGCCGCTTCACCAAGCTGTTGTCCCGCCGCATGGCGGTCCGGCTCAATCAGCACTTGGTGCGGTTGGAACCGGATGAGGACGGTCAGATCCTCGTGATCACCTCCGATTCCTCGGGGATCGAATACGAGTACGCCGCAGAGGTCGTCCTCAACGCCACTGGTCGCATCCCCAACGGGGACACGATGAACCTGTCCGCTGCAGGCGTGGAGATGGACGAGGAGGGGCTCGTGGTCGTCGACGAGTTCCAGCGGACCACCGCGGAGGGCATTTTCGCGATTGGAGATGTCTGTTCACCGGCCCAGCTCAAGCATGTCGCCAATCATGAGACGCGTGTGGTGCAGCACAACCTGCTGCACCCCGACGACCTGATCAGGTCCAACCACAACGCCATCCCGCACGCGGTGTTCACCCACCCCCAGATAGCGTCGGTGGGAGCCACCGAGCAGGAGCTGCGCGAGGCCGGCCGCACCTATGTGTCCGCGATCCAGGACTATGGATCGGTCGCCTATGGCTGGGCGATGGAGGATCGCGACTCTTTCTGCAAGGTTCTCGCGGATCCGGTGACGGGCCAACTGCTGGGCGCACACATCATCGGGGAGCAGGCGCCGGTGCTGATCCAGCCGCTGATCCAGGCCATGAGTTTCGGGCTCGGGGTCCAGGACATGGCCCGCGGTCAGTATTGGATCCACCCGGCACTCACCGAGGTGGTTGAGAATGCCCTGCTGGCACTCACCCTGGATGAGGGGGGCGAATGACCCTCCGTCGGGTGTTGCCGGTCCTCACTGCGCTCGTGCTCGGTTTTGCCGGGTGCACCGCACCCTCCGCGTCCCCGGAGACGCCCGGCCCGACCCCGTCGCCCTCTCCGACCGGGCCGAGCTCGGCCACGCCCACGCCGTCCGCGAGCCCTTCGGCCACGCCGGTGCCCGAGGGCGAGAGCTGCGCTGTGGTGATCGACCGCCTGACACCGGAGGAGCAGATCGGGCAGCTCTTCATGGTCGGCAAGACCAGCACGGAACCGGTGACCGATGACTATCGACAGACGCTGACCGACGCTCACATCGGGAATGTCGTCCTGCTCGGCAACTCCAGGGACGGCGTGATCAGGACCAAGGAGCTGAACGAGGCGCTGCGTGCAGCCGCAGTCCAGCCCCAGGGCGTCGGGCTCTTCATTGCGGTGGACCAGGAGGGCGGCCAGGTGCAGCGGCTCCAGGGCCCCGGTTTCGACACCATGCCCGCAGCCCGTGTGCAGGCCAACCGGCCGGTTCCCGAGCTGGAGCGTTCTGCTCACCACTGGGGACAGCAACTCGCCCTCGCGGGAGTGGATGTCAACCTCACTCCCGTCGCCGACGTCGTGCCCGCTGAACGCGTGGCCGAGAACGCACCGATCGGACAGCTGGAGCGGCAGTACGGCGAGACGGTCGAGGACGTGTCACCACGGGTCGCGGCCATGGTGCGTGGCATGGCTGAAGCGGGCCTCGCGACCAGCGTCAAACACTTTCCTGGACTGGGGCATGTGACTGGCAACACGGACTTCAGCGGCAACGTGGTCGACACCTCGGTGGGACGCGATGATCCCGGCCTGGCCGCCTTCATCGAGGGCATCAACGCCGGGGCGGACATGGTGATGATCGCGACAGCGAGTTATGACCGGATTGATCCGGGAGTCCCGGCTGCCTTCTCCCCAGTGGTGATCGACGGGATGCTCCGAAGTGATTTGGGCTTCGACGGCGTGGTGATCTCCGACGACCTCGGGGCGGCGCAACAGGTCGCCGACGTGCCGCCGGGTGAACGTGCGGTGCGCTTCCTGGCCGCCGGTGGCGACATCGTCATCAACGGGGATCCCCTGCTGCAGGCCGAGATGACGAGGGCGGTGGAGGAGCGGGCTGCGTCCGATCCGGCCTTCGCGGAAGAGATCCGGACCAAGGTCACGCGCGTGGTGGTGATGAAGGCCAAACACGGTGCAGTGAACTGCCAGCTCGAGCAGCCCGACCAAGCCGAGCAAACCGACCAACCCGAAGGCGATCAGCCCGGCTGACGGGGCCGACCAGGTCAACCGACGCGGAGGTCCGCCATCGCCTGCCGGGCGGGAGCCTCCCATTCCGGCGAAACATTGGGGATCGAGGCGGAATAGATGCTAGAGCGTCCCTCACCGGTGTCCACGATCAGCACCGCGAGCCATTCGCCATCGGTGCGGAGACCCGGAATCCGGAAGGACAGATCGGTTTCGACCAGCCACGCATCGTGGCCATCCACCTTTATGGCCTCGTTCACCGTGTCTTTGCGGGTGACCTTCGCATCGCCGTAGAAGCCGCCGATGATGCACGTCGTGACGATGGCAGCGCCGTCCTCGGGGTTGAAAAACCCATCACCGGCGCGCAATTCACCGATCATCACGGACGCGACCCAGCCCTGTTCCAGGCCGTTGACCTCATAGCCGTCCACGAGGATGTCCTGCTTGGCGGCGTTGAAACCGAACGGAATCCGCACTTCCTGTGAAGGACTGCTCCAAGGGGGCGGCAACTCGGGATAGGACAGCAGCCCGCCATAGACCCGCCCGTCACGTGCCGCGATCTCCGTCGGCGGCTGCAGATCGAGATCCGGACAGATGACCTGGTCACCGCCCCGGGTTCCCTGATTGCTGCCGTTCCCGAGCACTTCGCCACGAGTGATGCCCCGGACGATGAATCCGACGACCACCACCAGCACCACGACGATCACGGAGGCTGCGACGAGCCAGCCGCGACCTCGGGACGGACCCGGCGTACTCCCTGGTGACGTGGCAGCCCCAGCATCGGCTTGTCCGGGGGCGAGTGTGGGTGCCGGCGGTGGCGCCTGCGGATTGGGGGACACAGCAGCCGACCAGGCACTCCCATCCCAATAGCGGAACATGCCCGACTGACCGCCGGGATCCGGATACCACCCTGCTTTGCTCACATCGCCATCCTAGGAAGGCAACAAGGCCACGGACATCAGCCCAGCTGTGCGATTGCGTCCCGGAGCGGCTCGCGGGCATCCTCCGGCAGTGGCGTATACCCCAGTTCGCCCAGCGCCTCCTGCTGCGGATCGGAGGCCAGGAACCCCAAAAAGTCCTTGAGCAGCAGGGTCTTGGCGCGAGGGGTGAGTCCGGTGGTGCAGATGACCTGATAGCTGACGACCTGCAACGGGTACGCCCCAGCGGCGTCCGACACATAGTTCGGAATCAGCCGAAGTTGGTCGTCGTTCTCGGACAGCTCAGCTTCGGCCAGGCCTGCAACGGCTGATTCAGCGGTGAGCTCGACCGGGCCGTTGCCACTGTCCAGGCGTGCCACGGAGAGGCCGTTGTCCCGAGCAGCGGAGAACTCCACATAGCCGATGGTGTGGGGCGTACCCCGCAGCACGGCCAGGAGGTCGGAACGACCAAGCTCTTCACCGGTGCCGCTCCACTCCTCGCCGACCTTGTCGGCGGGCCACGCGTCATGCTCGGCGAGATAGCGTGTCAACCCGGCGGTGAGTCCGCTGGGATCCTCGCGGGCAACCACGCGAATCGCCGCATCGGGCAGGGACACGGAGGGATTGAGATCGACCAGTGCCGGGTCGTTCCAGCGCGTGATCCGGCCATCGAAGATGCCACCGGCCACGGGCGCGGACAGCGCAATCTCGTCTACCCCCGGCAGATTGACGACCAGGGCCACAGGAGTCGCCACCAGCGGCAGGCTCAGCGCTTGGCCGGCGGTGCAGCGCTCACTGCCCGCGGATTCCTGAGTGGGGGAGAGGGGTTCCTCGGAGCCGGCCCAGTCCGCGGTCCCCGCCAGGAAGGTCTCGACGCCCTCGGCCGAGGACGTTGCGTTGTAGTGGATGGACGACCTCTCGTCACACACCGCCATGTAGGTCGCGGCGACATGATCGATCGCATTGTGTTGTGTCGTGGAGCCGGCTCCTTTCAGCTCACCGCTCGGGCAGCGAGCAGGGCCGAAGGTTTCCGTGTCCTCCGTGAGATTGGTTTGGGCAGTTCCACAACCCATCACCAGCGCGAGTCCAGCGGCTACGGCCAACAGCGACGCAGCTCGTTTGCTGCGGCGGCGAATCGTCATCAGGCTCCTCCGTGCGCTCTGCTGCCACCGGGAGGTGGCGGACAGACGTGTTGTCGCTGCCGGATAGGGTGGCGACGACATTCAACCATCATCACACCATCAAGGATCCGCATATGAAGCTCAGTCACCTGCCCATTCGTCTCGCTGCCGGTGCGTTCTTCCTGAACTCCGGCGTGTCCAAGCTGGGCATGGGCGAAGAACAAGCCGCCGGCATGAAACAGATGGGAGCAGCCGGGGTTCCCCTGTTGGACCAGGTGGACGACAAGACGTTCGCCAAGGCACTGCCCATCGGTGAGATCGCGATCGGCGGCGCACTGCTCGTGCCGTTCGTGCCGTCGTTCCTCGCCGGCGCGGGCCTCACGGCATTCAGCGCCGGTCTGGTGAACATGTATCTGCGCACCCCGGGCATGACTCAGGAAGACGGCTTCCGTCCCACCGAGCAGGGCATCGGCCTGGCCAAGGACGTCGCATTCCTCGGCATCGGGGCAACTCTGGTGCTGGACTCGTTGTTCGGGCGCAAGCGCCGCGCCAAGTCCAAGCGCCGGAGCCGGGCCAAGGACGTGGCAGAGGCCTGAGAAGCGGTCAGGTCAGGGCGTCGGCCGCGGCGCGGACCCGGTCGCGGACGGCAGCGGACAGGGGGAAACGGCCGGCGTCGGTGAATTCCTCCTGACCCTGGTCGGAGACGAGATAGGTGAGCCAGTCCCGTTCCAGGGGTGCGAGATCGGAGCGCTGCCCCGCGGAGCACACGACCTGATAGCTGACTCGAGCGACCGGCCAGGCGTCCTCGATCACCTCCTGACCGGCGACCAGCACCAAGTCGTGGTCCTCGCCCTCCGGCTGGAGTGACTCGATGCCGCGCTGCGCGGTCTCCATGGTCAATGCGACGTCGGAGTCCAGCCTCAGCCGCAACAAGCTTGGTTGGGCGGATGCCTCTTCGTCGGCAGGCTCCCCGTCGGGGGACTGTGCGGGGCTGGGCTGGGCAGTGGGTGTGGGGGTCTCCGCTGCTGGCGTGGGGGTCGGAGTGGGTGAGCCCACCGGCTCGGGGAGTTCGGACTGTTCCACATAGCCGATGCCGTTCGGTGTGGCAGCCACGGCATCGAAAATCTCCTGGGCGCTCCCGCGGGCCTGTCCGGCACCGCGCCAGGACGGCGTACCCCCCACCGGCCACGCCTCCGGTGCAACCCGGTTCAGATAATCTCCCAGGGCCTGGGTTGACCCGCTGCGGCCCGAACGGAAGAAGACCTCGATGCGTTCGTCGGGCAGGAGTGCTTCCGGATTGTCGGCGGCGATTTCGGTATCGTCCCAGTGGGTGATCGCGCCGGAGAACACCTTGGCGAGGGTCGCCGGACGCAACACCAAGTCGTCAGCCCCGTCAACGCGATAGACCACCGCGATCGGATCGGCGGCGACCGGGAGATGCCAGGCAGGGTGTTGCAGGCAGCGGACTTCGGCCTGGCGCAGATTCTCCTCGCTCAGGGGGAGATCGGTTCCGGCGATGTGGACGAGACCGTTGACGAAGCTGGTGGTGCCCCCGTCCCGGGCCGAGCCCACGGTCAACCGGGCGCGGTTCTCGCACGAGGCGCTGTAATCCACGGCCTGTGCCTCGAGGAGAGGCTGATCGTTCGGGGTGGTCTCGATGAGGAGGTCACCGGGGGGACAGGGACCCGCAGGAGTCGCCGTGGGGGAGGGGGGAGGGGGCGGTCCCTCCGGCTGAGAGGATTGGCAGGCGGTGAGCGCGAGCGCGGCCACGAGTACGCCGGCCGCCGCCCGGAAACAACGGAACGGCATCACCACAGTCTAGGACTGCGATGATGCCGTTCGGTGTAACGAACGCTGAGCGTCGTGATCTGTCTTGCCGGCTCAGCCGAAGCGACCGGAGATGTAGTTCTCGGTGTCCTGCTGGGACGGATTCGAGAAGATCGTCTCGGTGCGGTCGAACTCGATCAGCTTGCCCGGCTTGCCGGTGCCCTCGATGTTGAAGAAGCCGGTCTTGTCGGAGACGCGAGCGGCCTGCTGCATGTTGTGGGTCANNGCGATGCACAGGCGCTGCTGCTGGCCACCGGACAGACCGCCACCTGGGCGGTCGAGCCGGTCCTTGACCTCTTCCCACAGGTTCGCGCCGCGCAGGGACTGTTCGACGAGATCCTGCTGCTCCGAGCGCGGCATGCGCTTGGAGTTGAGCTTGACGCCCGCCAGCACGTTGTCCGCGATCGTCATGGTCGGGAAGGGGTTCGGCTGCTGGAACACCATGCCGATGTGACGACGAACGCGCACCGGGTCCACGTTCTTGGCATAGAGGTTGTGGCCGTCGAGCAGCACCTCGCCGTCCACCCAGGCACCCGGGGTGATCTCGTGCATGCGGTCGAGGCTGCGCAGCACGGTCGACTTGCCGCAGCCCGACGGACCGATGAAGGCAGTGACCGCGTTGGGCTCGATGAGCATGTTGACGCTCTCGACGGCCTTGAACTTCCCGTAATAAATCGAGAGGTCCTTGAGCTCAAGCTGCTTTCCCATGTTCTCTCCTGATTTCTTCCGGGATTACTTCTTGGTCTTCGGGGCAAAGCGGGCCGCGATGAAGCGTCCCACAAGGTTCAACGTCATGACGATCAGGATCAGCACCAGCGCGCCGGTCCATGCACGCGCATAGTTCGCGTCCGGGCTCGTGCCGGGCTGCATGTACTGGTAATAGACGAACACCGGCAGGGTGGTCATCTGGTTGATCGTCGGGTTCGGCATGGGGTTGGTGACCAAGTTGGTCGCCAAGCCGGCGGTGAGGAGCAGTGGAGCGGTCTCACCGATAATGCGCGCGATCGCGAGGATCACGCCGGAGACAATGCCGGAGATCGCGGTCGGGATGACGACCTTGACGATCGTGCGCCACTTGGTCACGCCGAGCGCATAGGACGCCTCACGCAGGCCACGGGGAACCAGGCGCAGCACTTCCTCGGCGTTGCGGACGACATAGGGGATCATCAGGATGCAGAGCGCTACCGCGCCGGCGAGGCCCGACTTGGTGCCCGGCCCGACGAACAGCACGAACATCGAGAAGGCGAACAGGCCGGCCACGATCGACGGAATGCCGGTCATGACGTCCACCAGGAACGTGATGCCCCGCGCGAGAGCGTTCTTGCCGCCGTATTCCACCAGGTAGATCGCGGTGAACAATCCGATCGGCACCGAAATGAGGGTGGCAATTCCGGTGATGATCAGCGTGCCCCAGATCGCGTGGATGGCGCCGCCGGCCATGTCGCCATAGACACCGCTCATCGAGTAGGTGAAATAGGTCATGTCGAAGCGGGTCAAGCCACGGCTGATGACCTGGGCGATCAGCGAAATCAACGGAATGATCGCCAACGTGAAGGCCAAGAACACGACGTACTTCGCGACCCGGTTGGCGGCCTGACGGGTGCCCTCCACGCCGGCGGAGGCGGCGTACATCACGATGAGGAACAGCACGAAGGCGACGGCGACCAACAACCCGATGTTGAACGATCCCGTGATCGAGAGCAGAGCTGCGGCGATGGCGATGACCACCACTGCGGTGGCCAGTTCCATCCACTTGGGCAGCTGACCGGAGGTCAGCGGGTTCTTCTCGGACGTCCGCTCGACCGGCTTGGGGTCCTGGATCATGGTGCTCATGCGCGCTTCTTCTTCCCCTTGGACTCCTCGACCTTGGCCTCCTGCAGGCTCACGATGTAGCGAGCGAGCATGTTCACGGCGAGGGTGATGGCGAACAGGATCAGACCCGTGGCGATCAGCTGATTGACACCGACACCGAATGCCTCCGGGAAGGCAAGCGCGATGTTGGCGGCGATCGTGTTCGGGTTTTGCGAGGTGAGGAGCTTGAAGGTGATGGCTGCACCACCGGAGAGCACCATGGCGACGGCCATCGTCTCACCGAGTGCTCGGCCCAGGCCGAGCATCGACGCGGACACCACACCGGAGCGACCGAAGGGGAACACCACCTGGCGGATCATCTCCCAACGGGTGGCGCCCAGCGCGAGGGATGCCTGCTCCTGCAGCGACGGGGTCTGGAGGAAGACCTCGCGCGAGAGGGACGTGATGATCGGCAGGATCATCACCGCCAGGACCAGCGCGGCGGTCAGCATGGTGCGACCCGTGCCGGACGCCTGCCCGGCGAACAGTGGGATCCAGCCCAGGTTGGTGTTCAGCCAGGCATAGAGCGGCTGGACGGCCGGGGCGAGAGTGTTGATGCCCCACAGGCCGAACACGACGGAGGGCACAGCAGCGAGCAGGTCGATGGTGTAACCGAGCCCGGCTGCGAGCTTCCGCGGCGCATAGTGCGAGATGAACAGGGCGATCCCGACACTGATAGGCACCGCGATCAGCAGGGCGAGCGCGGAGGACCAGAGGGTGCCGAAGACAAAGGGGGCCACATAGGGCCAGAAGTGGCCGCCGCCATAGGGCAGCGAACCAGGTTCGGCGGTGAAGGCGGGGAGTGCTTGGAGGATCAGGAAGAGAGCCACCAGCCCGAGAATGACGAAGATCATGATCCCGGAGCCGAGTGAAAAGCCCTTGAATACCTTGTCCCCGATCTCGCGGGTGTTGGATGCGAGTCCGGCTTCAACGGCCGAATCATCCTCGACCTGCGGGGCCCGTGTGGGTGCAGTCGTCACGGTTGGAGTCTCCAATACGAACGAAGAAAGTCACGCATGGTGTTCAGAGAGTCGGCACGCTCCCCCGCAAAACGAGCGGGTGAGCGTGCCGACGGGCCCCGTCAGCCGAGGCATCCGGGAGCTTTCGCGATCACTGGATGGAGTCGACCGCGGCCTTGACCTTGTCGGCCAGCTCGCTGGCGAGCGGGGAGCTGCCAGCTGCCTCTTCGGCGTCCTTCTGGCCCTGCTCGGAGGTGATGTAACCGATGTAGTCCTTCACCAGAGCGGCCTCGTTGTCGTCGGCGTAGTCCTCGCAGACGATGGCATAGGCCACCAGGACGAACGGATAACCGGCCGCGGTGCGGTCCAGGTTCAGCGCGTGGTCGTTCTCGGCGCGGCCATCGACCTTCGGTGAGGCGTTGACGACCTCGGCCGCGGCCTCGGCCGTCGGGCCAACGAACTCGCCATCGGCCTCGAGGGCATACTGCACCGTGTTCATGCCCTTGGTCTGGGACTCGTCGGCATAGCCGATCGTGCCCTGGCCGTCGCGAACGGCCGCCACGACGCCGGAGGTGCCCTTGGCGGCCTCGCCGCCATAGCCGGCCGGCCAGTCGCCCGAGGCTTCCTCGGTCCACACCTCACCGGCAGCCTTGTTCAGGGTGTCGGTGAAGTTTTCGGTGGTGCCCGAGTTGTCGGAGCGATGGACCGGCGTGATGGCCTGGTCGGGGAAGGTGACTCCCTCGTTGAGCTCGGCGATCTGCGGATCGTTCCAGTTCGTGATGTCGCCCTTGAAGATGGCGGCCATAGTGGCGGCATCCAGCTTCAGTTCGTCGACACCATCGACGTTGAAGATAACGGCGATCGGGGAGACATAGACGGGAAGGTTCATCGCGTCGGACTCGGGGGTGCACTTCTCGAAGTTGCCCGCGCCCATCTCGTCGTCCTTCAGCGCGCGGTCGGACCCGGCGAAGCCGGCGCCGCCGTTGATGAAGGCGGTGCGCCCGGCGCCGGAGCCCTCGGGAGCGTAGTTGACGGTGACACCGGCCTGCTGCTCGCGATACTTCGCAATCCAGGCTTCCTGGGCGGCCTGCATCGAGCTGGCGCCGACGCCCTGCAGCTGGCCCTGCAGCTGCTCGGCGGTCTGGCCCTGCTGGCCATTGCCCTGTCCTTCGGGGGTGGTGGTCTCGTTTGCGGCGCAGCCGGTGACTGCGAGTGCAAAAGCGGCGGCGAGGGATGCGCCCACTGGGAGGATCTTCACGTTTTTCCCTTCACGGGTGACGGGTTTCGGACCGGATAAGGCCGGCTTCCGTGATCGCACGGTAGGCACGACGAGTGACCGTTCCCGACCCCTTGGGTTAACGGACGGTTAACGGTGGTGCAGTTCGCCAAATCGTTATCGACTCATTCTCAAGGCGACACTCCGGCTTGTCACCGGAGTGCCCTCACTTGTGAGGGCGATGACGAGCGTCTCGGCGGTCGCGAAGCGTTGCGGGGGGGCTCCCACGCCGTCGAGCATGCCGGGAAGGACCGGCCGGTGCCCACAGACGACGGTGGGGACGGACGTCCGGGCGCACTCAGCTGCGAGTTCTGCGGTCACGGTTCCGGCGATCTCGGAGTCCTTTTCGGCGGTTTCCTCGGTGAGTTCCCGCCAGCCTTCCAAGGGCAATTCGAGGGCGCGGGCATAGGGGTTCACCGTTTGCAGGCAGCGCGTGGAGGAGGACGAGACCACCCGGCGTACGCCGAAAACGCTGAAGAAGGGCACGAGCGCGCGCGCCTGGCGGCGGCCCCAGTCGGTGATCGGACGCGCGGAGTCAATTTCCTCCCAGAGCTTGCGGGGGAGGGCCTTGGCGTGACGGACGATCAGGAATGGAGTGACCGGGGGCAGCGCCACGGCCTCCATGAGGCGGTCACGCTCAGCGGCATAGGACAACCACTCGACAGCTTCGGACACCGGCAGCCACTCGGTCCGGTCTACCTCATGGGTGTCCTCGATCTCGCCGCTGTCCCCGACCACTTCGGCCAGCCACCAGTCCACCTGTTTGAGGCCTGCCTGCACCTGATAATGGTGCGCGGACAGCGGTGCAGTGAGCCGGACGCTCACCCCGGTCTCCTCGGCCACCTCCCTGGCCGCACAGATCGCGTCGTTCTCCTTCTTGTCCAGCTTTCCCTTCGGCAGAGACCAGTCGTCATAGCGAGGTCGATGGACGACGAGCACCTCGGTCTCGTCGGCCTCGCGGCGGAGCACCACCGCACCGGCCGCACGCACGTCGGGCTGTTTCATTTGCCTGGCTCCTTAGCCCGCCGCCGGCCGGCGGTCACTTGGATGAGGTGTTCCTGAAGATCGCGCAGATAGGTGCCGTCCTCGGCGCGGGTCCGTTCCACCCAGCCATCGCCGGTGAGCCACCATCCGACGGTGCCGTCGTCGAACGCGAGGTCGAACAATTCGCCGATCTGGGTGATGTGGCCAGCGTTGGTGATGCCGACCAATACCTCCACGCGACGGTCGAGGTTGCGGTGCATGAGGTCGGACGAGCCGAGTCCGACGACAGGATTGCCGCCGTTCTCGAACCAGTAAAGCCGTGAATGTTCCAGGAACCGCCCCAGGATCGATCGCACCCGGATGTTCTCGCTGAGTCCCGGCACACCCGCGCGTACGCCACAGATCCCGCGCACCCACAGATCCACCGGCACACCGGCCTGGGAAGCCGTATAGAGGGCATCGGTGATCGTCTCATCGACGATCGAGTTGACTTTGATCCGGACCCGAGCCGCCCGACCTGCGCGATGGTGCTCGATCTCAGCGTCGATCAGGTCCAACAGACCCCGCCGGATCGAGTGGGGGGCGACGAGCAGCCGACGGTACTGGGTCTCACCCGTGCCGCCCGACAGATGATTGAAGACGCGCGCGACATCGTCGGTGATGACGGGATTGGAGGTGAGGAGGCCCATGTCCTCATACATCCGCGCGGTCTTGGGGTTGTAGTTGCCGGTCCCGATGTGCGCATAGCGACGCAGCCCCTCGCCCTCGTCCCGGACCACCAGGGACAGTTTGCAGTGGGTCTTGAGCCCGACCATGCCGTAGATGACATGGACCCCGTACTGCTCCAGCTTCCGCGCCCACGCGATGTTCGCCTTCTCGTCGAAGCGGGCCTTGATCTCCACCACCGCGAGCACCTGCTTCCCCATCTGGGCCGCTTCGATGAGGGCGTCGATGATCGGGGAGTCACCCGACGTGCGGTAGAGCGTCTGCTTGATGGCGAGCACCTGAGGATCCGCGGCAGCCTGCTCGATGAACCGCTGAACGGACGTGGCGAACGAGTCGTAGGGGTGCTGCAGGAGCACGTCCCGTTTGCGCAGGGACGTGAAGAGGTCCGCGGGCTGGGCCGTCTCGACCTCTGCGAGATGGGTGTGGGTGATCGGCAGGAAGGCCGGATAGAAGAGGTCTTCCCGATCGATGGAGGCGAGTGAGAACAGCCCGGTCAGATCGAGGGGATTCGAGACCCGGAACACTTCGCGCTCGTCGATGTCCAGCTCGTCGAGCAACAGATCGAGCGTCTGGTCGTCGATGTCCTCTTCGACCTCGAGACGGACCGGGGGGCGGCCCACCTTGAGCCGCAGGAGCTCCTTCTCCAGGGCGAACAGCAGGTTCTCCGCATCGTCCTCCTCGACTTCGAGGTCCTCGTTGCGGGTGACCCGGAAGACGTGGTGCGCCAACACCTGCATGCCCGAGAAGAGCTGATCGAGATGGTGGGCAATGACGTCCTCGAGCGCCACGAATCGGCCGTCGCCGAGGGCGATGAACCGGCTGAGCACGTTCGGGACCTTGACGCGGGCGAACTGGCGCAGACCGGTCTGCGGATTGCGCAGAAAAACAGCGAGATTGAGCGACAACCCGGAGATATAGGGGAACGGGTGGGAGGGATCGACCGCCAGTGGCGTCAGCACCGGGAAGATCCGCTCCGCGAACAGCGTCCGCATCCGGTCCTTCTCGGTCCCGGTCAGCTCGTCCCACGTCAGGATGTGGATGCCCTCCGCGGCGAGCGCGGGGCGGACATCGGTGGCGAAGACCCGGGACTGTTCCTCCGTCAACTCCCGCGTGCGACGAAGGATCGCGTCGTGAAGATCGCGCGGCAGGAAACCCGAGGCGCTCGGCGTGGCCACACCTGCCGCGATGCGGCGTTTGAGTCCGGCGACCCGGACCATGAAGAACTCGTCCAGGTTCGACGAGAAGATCGCCAGGAACTTGGCGCGTTCCAGCAGCGGGATGCGGCCGGCGTCCCTGGCGAGGGCCAGGACCCGCTCATTGAAGGACAGCCACGAGAGTTCACGCTCGGCGAAGCGATCGTCCGGCAGCCAGACGTCCGGAGCATCGGATTCATCGGCCGGGCCGGTCGTGACGGGCATTTCCATAGGTCAATGCGTTCCTGGAGTCGGCGACGAATACATCATGTCGCGGTTGGCGATCTCGAATCCGGTGGACTCATAGAGATCGACAACATAGCGCTGATCGCCCTCCACATAGAGGATCACCCGTTTGGCACCCTGCTCCTGGAGGTGGGCCAATCCGTGCTGGAGGAGTGCGCGTCCCACGCCGCCGCCCGCCGCGTCCGGGTCCACTCCGATGACATAGACCTCGCCCGTCGTGGCGTCGTGACGCTTGGTCCAGTGGAATCCGACCAGCCGGTCATCGCGGGTCGCGACCAGCAGACCGGCCGGGTCGAACCACGGCTCGTTCATGCGCTCGCGGAAGTCCTGTTCGCTCAGCGCGCCCTGTTCGGGATGGTGGGCAAAGGCACGGGCGTTGACGCGCACGAGATCCGCGAGGTCCCCGTCGGCGTACGCCCGCACAGTCAGCCCCTCCGGCAGGGGTGCCTCGGGCACCGGGTCGCCCATCGTCCGCGCCATCACCAACAGCTCGCGTATCGGCCGATAGCCCAGAGCATCGATCAGTGCCCGAGCTGCCGGAAGATCGCCGAACGACCACATGCGCAGGGTGATGCCCTGTGTGAGGCGGTGCGCGCCGGCGGGATCGCGCGGGTCGAATCCCAGGGCCCGGATCATCGCGGTCGCGACCCCGCGGCGCCGATGGTCGGGATGCACGACCAGCTGGGCCACGGGGTCTCCGGTGGTGTCGTCGAGGAAGCAGTAGCCGGCGAGTTCGTCACCGATGCGGCACAACTGGTGGGCGGTCCCCGGGTCGCACTCCGTGCGCCCGATCTCGAGCATGGCGGCCTCATTGCACGGGGACACACCGTCGGCCCGCTGCGCGCCGGTGATGAGCGCCTGCACCGCGCGACGCTGATCGGCGCTGAGCGTGGACACGGTCTCGGGAACGGGCGGGACGGTGGGAGTCATGCCGCGTACGTTATCCGATCGTGATGAACGCACGCCGTCACCTCTTGCGCGGGTCGCGCCCGGCAAGGATCAGCCGCCCGCGAACGGAGGCAGCACCTCGACCAGCACGGCCTCGTGCAGCGGGGCGGTGCGTTCTTCGGGGGAAATCCGCCGCCCTGCCACGAGTATGCTGCTGATCCCGATGACTCGTTGGAGGTCCGGCCCACGCCGGTTGCCCACCTGATCGAGAGCCTCGGCGACGCTACTTGCCTGGATGGTTTCCTGGTCCATGCCAGCAGCGGCGGCGGCGCCGGCCCAATAGCGGATCGTTACGGGAACCATGGCCGCATCCTTGCACGGGAGACTTTTGATGGCGCACCTGCTCCTGCTCACCCGGGACACTGCGATATCGGCCGACATCCTCCCGGCGCTCGGATTGCTGTCCCACCAGGTGTCCGTCGCCGCTGCGGAGGCCGCCAGCCTGGTCAACGCGGACCCGGACGTGGTCCTGTTCGATGCGCGCCTCGACCTGGTGGGGGCGCGCAACTTCTGTCGTACGCTGCACGCCGCCGGCAGTCACCTCCCCGTCCTGTTGATCGTCACCGAGGGCGGACTGGCTGCCCTGTCCCCGGACTGGGCGCCGCAGGACTTCGTGCTGGTCACCGCCGGCCCGGCCGAGGTCGAGGCGCGGATCCGCTTGTTGGCGGCGGGCGATGACTCCGACGACGTGATCCGAGCCGGCCGGGTGGAGATCGATGAAGCTGCCTATGCCGCACGTCTGGACGGGAACCGACTGGATCTGACCTATACCGAGTTCGAACTGTTGAAGTACTTCGCAGCACACCCCGGGCGGGTGTTCAGCCGCGAACAGCTGCTGAGCGAGGTGTGGGGTTATGACTATTTCGGGGGTACGCGGACCGTCGACGTCCACGTCCGTCGGCTCCGGGCCAAGCTCGGTGACGCCGACTCCCTGATCGGCACCGTCCGCAACGTCGGCTATCGGTTCGATGCGCGCTGATCCGTGCTGGTCAGCAGCGGGGGGTGGCCAGGGTCTTCACCAGCGCGACGGACTCATAAACGAGGGCCCTTCCCCAAGTTCGCGGCCCGTGCTCCACGTTGCGGGCAACCATGCGCACCTCGCCGTCGAAACACCGCTTCATCAGGATTCGTGCTCTGGTGAGGTGTGATCTGTGCGAGATCACGGCAACGGACCGCCAGCCGTGCTTGTGTGCGAGGCGCCCCAAATTGCGCGCCTCGCCTTGAGTGCTCGGGAGGGGTGGCTCGACGCAGATGATCGGCCGATCGGTAACCGCGCAGAGGTCTTGGTAAATCGGCTCGGTGACTGACACCATGAGGGGCTTGTTTGGGTCAGACCAGTCGGCGAGGTTTTCGAGCGCGTCGGATCCTCCACGGGAGGCAAGCACGTAGTAGGCATCCGGATCGCCGAGCGGATCGGTCCTCGGGTGGCGAATGCCGGTGAACGCGACGGCGCAGACGCTGACAGCCACCAATCCCGTCGCGAGGGCGGTCCGAAACAGGAGGCGTGCTTTGGTCGTCGCCATCAATCGGCGTCCAGCACGAGCGTGACCGGTCCGTCGTTGACCAGGGCGACCTGCATGTCCGCCCCGAAAATACCGGTCTCCACGTGCGCACCCCGCGTACGCAAGGCCGCGACGAACGACTCGACCAGAGGTTCGCTGACCGCTCCGGGGGCCGCGGCGCTCCACGATGGGCGGCGACCCTTGCGGGTGTCGGCATAGAGGGTGAACTGCGAGACGACGAGGAGCGGTGCGCCGATGTCGGACGCAGACTTCTCGTCGGCGAGGATCCGGAGTTTCCAGACCTTGTCCGCCAAGCGGTCGGCGATCGCAGGGGTGTCGGAGTGGGTCGCCCCGACGAGGACGACCAGGCCGGGTTCGGGGAGTCGGCCCACCACCTCGCCCGCCACGCGTACTTCGGCCTCTGCGGCCCGCTGCACAACGACTCTCACGGTGACACCAGGAAGATCGGGAGCAACCCGGGATTGTGGGCGTGAACGATCGCCAGGAACACGACGACATCGAACAGCAGATGAACGATCAGCACATAGAGCAGTGAGCCGGTCTTTCCGAAGATGTACCCCTGCAACAGCGCGAACGGCGCGGTGATGAACGGCCCCCACTCGCGATAACCGAGCTCCCACAGGAACGAAACGAAGATCACGGCCTGCAGGATGTTCGCCAGCCACACGGGAAAGTGCCGCCGCAGCAGAGCGAAGCACGTGCAGATGAAGAATAGCTCGTCCCAGGTGCCGACGAAGTTGACCCCGATGAAGAACCGCACGATCTCGCTGGTGTCGGTGATGTGCGGCCAGTTCAGATAGGCACCAGACTGGATGAAATAGAACGGCAGGATCAGCCAGCCGAGGAACGGCACGAGGAGCAGGTAGCTCTTCTCGAGCCGGGTCCACTTGCGGCCGGTGATCAAGGGGAACCGGATCGCCTTGCGTTTGAACACCAGCCGGTCGACAAGCAGGGGAACGAGCACCGCGGCGAGCAGGACCGAGCCGATGCGGAAGAACGAGGGCCAGCTCACATCGGCCTCGACCGAGGTCAGCGACACGATGAAGATGCCGATCCCGATCAGGCCCAGATCCTTGAGCAGCTCACGGTTGAGGCGCCAGGCGAGGCCCAGCCCGGCAGCCAGGAACGCGTACCCGATCAGCAGCCACCACACGGACCACTGCGGGAAGCCGAACCGCAGACCGAACATCAACAGAGCCGCCAACGCCACGAGCACCGCCGAGGCCACATGGCTTCTTGGCGGGGACTTCACCTCGTCCATCACCGCCGTCTTCATGGGCTTCAGCATGCCACTTTCGTTCTCAACTAGTCTTGCGGGGTGTTTCCACTGATCACCGTGGGTGAAGTTTCGGCGGGCGAGGTCCAGACGTGGATTCTCGTCGCGTTGGCGATCGCGTCCGGGATCGTGGCGCTGGTGGCTCTGGTGCGGGTCGTGCGGGGGCGGCGTGGGCGTACGGACCTCATCGCGCTGTCCACCGCACCCCAAGACGAAGACGAGGAACGGGACGACGATGACTGACAACGAGCAGGGGGATCTGGACTTCTCCTTCCCCGCGGGCCTGCACCCAGCACTGCGCGGGTTGTCCTGGCTCATCGGCCACTGGGAAGGGCACGGGCACACACAGTGGCCGGGGACGGGCGACCGCAAGATCCTGCAGCGGATCGACTTCGGTCACAACGGGGAGCCCTATCTGCACTATCTCTTCCAGGCTTTTGTTGACGAGGACGGCAAGCCGGGCGACCCGGTGATCATGGAATCCGGCTTCTGGATCCCCCGCGACAAGAACACGGTGATGGCCGTCATCTGCAACCCCGAGGGCGTCGCCGCGAACTGGCAGGGCACGATCACCGGTCTCCAGTCCAAGCCCGGCGGCGAACTCGCGACCAAGATCGAGCTCACGACGGACGCGGTGCTCAGCCAGGGTACGCACACCGCGGGCAGCCGGATCTATGGCTATATCCAGAGCAAGATGATGTTCGCGGTCGACCGCGCCGACAACGACGTGACGATGCGTCCCTGGCTGTCGGGGGAGCTGGAGCGGGCATGAGCCGCGTTGAGATCGACTCGGGCCCGGACGCCGGTGCCGCGTGGCACTACGGCGATCCGCACGGCGAGCAGCGCTTCCTCAGCGAGGGCCGTGGGACGGTGCTCCTCGACCATCGTGACGTGATCCAGGTCTCCGGACCGGACCGTCTGGACTGGCTGCACTCGCTCACGACCCAGCACCTCACCGACCTCGCGCCGGGCGTCGGCACGACGGCTCTGGTCCTGTCCCCGCAGGGGCATATCGAGCACGTGCTCTATGGCGTTGATGACGGTGAGGTCTTCTGGGCGCACACCGAACCGGGCCGAGGGGCTGCCCTGGTCGAGTGGTTACAGCGCATGGTGTTCATGCGTCGGGTCGAGGTGACGTTGCGTACGCCGGAGTTGGCGGTCGTCTGGCAACCCGGTCCGGCGCCGGAGGGGCATCGGGTCGTCCGTTCCGGGGCGGACTCCCTCGGCGGTCATGAATCCTTCATCCCGCGGGATCACCTGGACGACTTCCTGAGGGGGCTGGGCGGGGGCGAGACGCCTCTGCTCGCGGGCCTGTGGGCCTATGAGGCACTGCGGATCGCCGCCGGGGTGCCGCGGATCTTCGTCGACACTGACGCCCGGACGATCCCCAACGAGCTCGGCGTGATCGACGTGGCTGTGCACCTGGAGAAGGGGTGCTATCGGGGGCAGGAGACGGTCGCGCGGGTCCATACGCTCGGGCGGCCGCCGCGGCGGCTCGTGCAGCTGCACCTCGACGGGTCGATGGAGGAACTGCCCGAGGCGGGTGCCGAACTGCGCCTCGCGGACCAACCGGAAGGCCGGGCCATCGGGTTCGTGGGGAGCTCTGCCCGCCATTTCGAACTCGGTCCGATCGCTCTCGGCCTGGTGAAGCGCAACACACCTCTGGACGCGACGCTGGACGTTGGCGGGATCGCCGCGGCGCAGGAGGCCCTGGTGGACCCCGAGGTCGGCCTGCACATCCGGCCCAAGCTCTGAAGGCACTGCTGTGTGGATCCCCGAACGGTTCGTGATGGATCGAGCCGACACGCTGGACCTGCTGCGCGGCATGGGCGCGGCCGATCTGATCACCCCGCATGGCGGGGGAGTGGCAATCACCTATCTGCCCTGGGTCTTTGATGAGTCGGCCGGCGAGCTGGGTGTGCTGCGCTCCCATCTCGCGCGGCTGAACCCGCACGCGGACGTCCTGGCCGCCGCCGGAGAGGTGGAGTCGGTCGTCGTCGTGCACGGAGTGGACTGCTATGTGTCTCCGCGCTGGTATGGCCCCTCCGCCGGAGAGCGACAGGTCCCCACCTGGGACTATGTCGTGGCTCACGTGCATGGCCGGGTGACCATGCACAACGAAGCGGACTGGCTCTTGACGCAGATCGCGGAGCAGGTGGCGAAATTTGAATCGGGACAACCCGAGCCGTGGACCCTCGACGATGCGCCCGCCGATTATGTCGCTGGCATGTGCCGCGCGATCGTCGGGATCGAGCTGGAGGTCACCCGCATCGAGGCGAAGGCCAAGCTGTCGCAGAACAAGTCCCCGGAGATCGTGGCGGGCATCGTTGCGGGCCTGCGGTCAGTCGGGGATCACGGAGCCGCCGATGCCGTCGAGCGTGCGAACCGCGGAAAGCAATGGCCCGCGATGAGGCGGTCCTTGCAAAGGCACGAGCCCTTGAACTGACCGCTGCTGCGGGCAGCGCGGCAGAGGCTAGAGTGCGCGCCATGAACACGACCGAAGGCCGCCTTCTCCACACCCTGCGCTGCATCGGCGCGAGTTCTGTTGACCGGATCGCTGACCGCGTGGGCGTGGGACCGGACGAGGCCGAGGCGACGCTGATCGACTTGGGCGCCCGAGGGTGGGTGGCCAAGGACGCAGGCACCTTCGGTGGCTGGCGGGTCACGGACGCCGGCAAGGTCGCGGACAACGAGGCAGTCGCTGCGGAAGTCGCGGAGACGGGGTGTCTGGCGGGGATCGAGGCGGCGTACGGTCGATTCGAGGGACTCAACGCCGTCGCGTTGGAAGCCTGCACGGCGTTCCAGATGCGAACGGTCAACGGCGTACGCCAGGTGAACGACCACACCGATCGCGCCTATGACACCCGCATCCTGCGCCAGCTGGCCTCCGTTGAGCGCCGCGGCCAGGAGGTCTGCAACGACCTGGAATCGGTGCTCGACCGCTTCGCCGACTATGGCCCACGGTTGTCGGAGGCGATGAATCGCGCTTTGGCGGGGTATTGGGAGTACGTCTCCGAACACGAGGATTCGTTCCACACCGTCTGGTTCCAGCTCCACGAAGACCTGCTGGTCACTCTGGGCAGACCCCGCCGGTGAGGTCGGGAGCGATGCGGCGTATTAGGGTCACCTCTGTGATCTGGGACAACTTTCGCGCGGCCCTGCTCGACCTCGATGGAGTGATCACGCCCACCGCCGACGTGCACATGGCGGCGTGGGCGCACCTGTTCACGGCCTATCTGGCCGAGCGGGGTGTTCGTGCGTACACGGATTCCGACTATTTCGACTATCTCGACGGCAAGCCCCGCTACGCCGGCGTACAGACGCTCCTCGCCTCCCGCGGGATCGAACTGCCCTATGGCGACCCGGCCGATGCCCCGACCGCGGAAACGGTGTGCGGCCTGGGCAACCGCAAGGATGCGGTCTTCAACGAGACTTTGGCGGGCGAGGGCATCAAGGCCTATCCGGGCTCGCTGCGTCTGCTCGACTTTTTCGATGAACGCGGGATCGTGAAGGCGGTGGTGTCGTCGTCGAAGAACGCCCGTGGAGTGCTGACGGCCGCCGGCATCATTGACCGTTTCCCGGTCATCGTTGACGGGCTCGTCGCCGCCGAGCGAGGGATCGCGGGCAAGCCTGCTCCCGACATGTTCTGGCTGGCCGCGGACCAGCTCGGTGTCCCTCGCGAGCAGTCGGTGGTGTTCGAGGACGCCTTGTCGGGGGTACGCGCGGGTGCCGCGGGCGGGTTCGGCCTGGTCGTCGGTGTGGATCGCGGCACGGGCGCCGATCGCCTCCGTGAGGCGGGGGCGGAAGTGGTCGTCACCGACCTGGACCAACTCATCTGATCCAACGATCAACCGCCCGATTGACCCGTTTCAGAATTCTTGCCCCGGAGAACCGCCATGAATGCACAAGCACCACCTGCCACTGATCCGATGGACCGGACCCGGTTCCCGCTGGATGAATGGCGCCTGATCGAGACCGATTACGAGGAGAGCGATCTCGGGACGACCGAGACGTTGTTCGCGGTCGCCAACGGCTATATCGGGATGCGCGGCAACCCGGAGGAGGGGCGCCCGGCGTACGCGCACGGCACCTTCGTGAACGGCTTCCACGAGACGTGGTCGATCCGGCATGCCGAGGACGCCCACGGGTTCGCCCGCATCGGGCAGACGATCGTCAACGTCCCGGACGCCAAAGTGCTCAAGATCTACGTCGATGACGAGCCGCTGCTTCTGCCGATCGCCGACCTGGACGCCTATGAACGGACGCTGGACTTCAAGCAGGGTGTGCTGCGGCGGCGGATCATCTGGCGGACATCGGCCGGCAAGCGGGTGCAGATCAACACCACCCGGCTCGTGTCGTTCACCCAGCGGCACCTGGCGATCATGACCGTGACGATCACGATGCTGTCCGGGGAGGCGCCGATCGTGATCTCGTCCCAGGTCGTGAACCGGCAGGACGGTCGCGACGACTATTCGGTGACGACCAAGACGGCCGGGGGCAGCGATCCCCGGCGGGCGGAAGATTTCGATCGCAGGATCCTCGAGCCCAAATCCCAGTGGTGCGGTGATGGCCGACTGCTGCTGTCCTATCGGTGCGCGGAGTCGGGCATGACGCTCGCAGTCGGGGCGGATCACGCGATGACCACCGATAATTCCTATACGGAGTCCAGCACCGCCGAGCCGGATCACGCCAAGCACGTCTACAAGATCAACGCCCAACCGGGCGTACCCATTCACGTCGAGAAACTCGTTGCCTATCACACCTCCCGCGGGGCACCCGTGCGCGAGTTGGCCGACCGGTGTCAGCGTACGCTCGACCGCGCCCGGGAATTCGGTGTCGAAGCCATTCATGACGACCAGATCGCCTGGCTCAAGCGGTATTGGGAGGAATGCGACGTCGAGATCCCGGACCAACCCGCGATCCAACAGGCCGTGCGGTGGAACCTGTTCCAACTGGCCCAGGCCACCGCACGCGCCGAGGGGCAGGGCATCGCGGCCAAGGGCGTCACGGGTTCGGGCTACTCCGGTCACTATTTCTGGGACACCGAGATCTATGTGCTCCCGTTCCTGACCTACACGAATCCGCAGGCCGCGCGGTGTGCGTTGCGCTTCCGCTACACGATGCTCGACGCCGCACGGAAGCGGGCGACCGAGATGGCGGCGCTCGGCGCGCTGTTCCCCTGGCGCACGATCAGCGGCGAGGAGGCGTCGGCCTACTACGCGGCAGGCACGGCGCAATATCACATCGACGCGGACATCGCGTACGCCCTGATGAAGTATGTCCGGGCCACCGACGACCAGGACTTCCTGCACCACGAGGGTGCGGACATTCTGGTGGAAACTGCACGGTTCTGGGCCGATCTGGGGTTCTGGCGCAGCAACGGCGGGGACGAATTCCACATCCACTCGGTGACGGGGCCGGACGAATACACGACCGTCGTCAACGACAACCTGTTCACCAACGTCATGGCACGGGACAACCTCGCCACCGCCGCTCAGACGGTGCGGGAACTGCAGAAGAAGCAGCCGGAGGTGTACGCCCGCATGGCCACCCGGCTCGGCTTCGAGTTCCACGAGGTGGAGGAGTGGGAGCGCTGCGCCAACGCGATGTTCATCCCCTATGACGAGCGCATCAAGGTGCATCCGCAGGACACGCACTTCCTCGAGCGTGAGGTGTGGGACCTCTCCAAGACACCGCAGGAAAAGCTTCCGCTGATGCTGCACTATCACCCCCTGGTGCTCTATCGGTTCCAGGTCCTCAAACAGGCCGACGTCGTCGTGGCCATGTTCCTCCAGGGGGACGCCTTCACTCTGGAGGAGAAGCGGGCGAACTTCGAATACTACGACCCGATCACCACCGGTGACTCCACGCTCTCCGCCGTCGTGCAGTCGATCATGGCCGCGGAAACCGGCTATCCCGAGCTGGCGCTGCGCTATTTCTATGCGGGTCTCTTCGTCGACTTGGACGATCGCCACCGCAACACCGCGGATGGGGTCCATGTCGCCTCGACCGGTGGCGTGTGGTCGGCGTTGGTCTATGGCTTCGGTGGCATGCGCGACCACGGTGGCCGCATCACGTTCGACCCCCGGCTGCCCAAGAGTTGGTCCGAGCTGAAGTTCCGGATCCGCCTGCGGGATTCCCGTCTGCACGTCACGGTCCGGGCCGAGGAGATCCGCCTGGAGGTCGTGAGTGGTCCGCCGGTCAGCCTGTCCGTGCGTGGCCAGGACGTCACTGTGACGGCGGGGGAGCCGGTCGAGGTCCCGGTGATCCGGGGCAAGGATGAGGTGGAGGAGGACGAGCGTCGCAAGCTGCCCATGGTGGGTGGCCGTCGTGCGGATGGCTCGATCATCACCGCCAGCGTCCCCCGCTCGCGGGAAGGCTGACCGGGCGACTACGGTTGAGGTGTTGACATGCCGCGAGCCGGTGAGATCCAGGAGGTCCGATGCCCAAGAACAAGGAAACCAATCCCGCCCAGCCACTGCTGGAAACCAGCATGAAGGCGCTCTACGCGGCAGCGGGGCTGACCGATCTGCTGACCGAGCGTTTCAAGGAGTACGCGGAGGCCTATCAGGAAGAGGCCCGCTCCCGGCGCGCCAAGACGTTGGAGCAGATCAACCAGGCCACCGAACGTGCGCAGGAACAGTTCACTCACGCGACCAAGCAGGCGCAGGAAATGATGCGCCACACGCAGGAGATGGCGTTCAGCGCGCCGACGATGGCCCGCAACTTCCCCGACCAGGTGCAGGAGCAGCTCGAGGAGCTGTTGAAGGAGCTCAACCTCACGTTCGAGGAAATGGTCCGTCGCGGTGAAGCCCGACTGGCGGCGTTCCGAGGGAGCGCTGCCGGGGCGATGCGGGACACTGCAGAGACCGTTGAGGAAGCCGTGAACGAGGCAGCGGACGACGCTGCGGAGGCTGTGCAGGAGGCGGCGGACAGGGTCGATCCCGAGGGCGCACCCGAGCCGGACATGGTGTCGGAGGCCAGCCCCGAGGTCGTGGAGTCCGTCCAGGGCGAGGCCATCGACGAGGAGGCAGCGGCGGCGTCCGAGGCTGCGAGGGCCCAGGCCGAGGTCGAGGACGAGCCGAAGGTCACTGCCAAGAAGGCGCCTGCGCGGAAGACGGCCAAGAAGGCCCCGGCGAAGAAGGCTGCCGCCAAGAAGACGGCAGCGGAGCCCGAGGTCGAAACACCCGCGCCCGGGGACACGCCGGCACCGTGAGGTGATCAAACGCGGAACAACAAAAGGGCGGGACTCGTGCACGCGAGTCCCGCCCCTTCATGTCAGGGGGTTTCACCAATAGACGACCACGCGGTCGCCGACGCGGACCTGGGTGTCATAGAGCCACTGGATCCCCGCGTAGTCGCGGATGTTCACACAGCCACCCGACGCCCCGTTGTAGCCCCGTGCCGCGAAGTCATCGGAATAGTGGACGGCCTGGCCGCCGGAGAAGTACATCGAGAACGGCATCCGCACGTTGTAGATGTAGGACCATTCGTTGCGGATCTTGCGCGTGACGGAGAAGGTGCCTTCCCGTGTCGGGGTGGCGGTTGAACCGAAGCGGGCATCGAACTCCCGGATGACCTGACCGTCGATCATCCAGCGCAGCTTGCGGTCGGACTTGGAGATGCAGAGCACCCGGCCGGTGCGGCACCGGGCATCGACGCTCGGTCCGGGGCGGACGATGCTGTAGCGACCGTTGACGAGGCTGATGCGGCCCCGCTCGAAGTCCTGGGTCCAGCCACCGGCGACCGGTGTCTCATCGCCGATCGGTGCGCCGAGGGACCCGCCCTCATAGCCTTGCCGGGCGTACTCACCGAGAATCGCCCCACGCACACCGAACGCGCCGGTCGCCGGCTTCCAGATGATGATGCCGTTCTGGAAGCGGCTCACCCGCGAGCCACCGCGGCCGGCGAATTCGCTGGATGTCGGCAGACCCATGACGCCGCCGTCGCTGCCGAGGCTCGTGTACGCGACCCCGATCGAGCCATAAACCGCGTGGGCACCCGTGGTCGGGGACCAGATGATCCGCCCGGCGTCAAAGGTCTGAACGCGCGAGCCACGAGCGCCGGCCCTCTCGGCCGTACGCGGCAGGCCGAGCACACCGCGTTCGAAATTGTGGGCGCGGTAGTTCGAGAAGATCGCGCCATAGACGGGGTGTGCACCGGTGGCCGGGGTCCACAGGATCACTCCGCGCTGGAAATTCACCGCACGGGCACCGCGACCGGCGGTGAACTCGCTGCTGGTCGGCAGGCCGAGCACGCCGGCCTCGCTGCCCAGGGAACGATAGGTCGAAAGGATCGCGCCATAAACCGCGCGGGCGCCGGTGGAGGGGCTCCACAGAATGATGCCGTTCTCGAACCGGGTGATGCGCGACCCGGCCACGCCGCCGCGTTCCTCACTGGAGGTGGGGCGACCGAGCGTGCCGCCCTCCCAGCCGAGCGAGCCATAGGTGGCATAGATCGCGCCATAGACCGCATAGGCCTTGTTCGTCTGGTTGTTCATGATGATGACGCCATGCTCGAACCGGACGACCGTGGTGTTGTTCTTGCCGGGGAACTCGACGCTCAGCGCTCGGCCGAGGATGCCCCGGTGCGACTCATAAACAGCCTGGATGGGCGCGCGATAACCCGGAGCGGGGACAGCCCGCGGAGCGGCAGCCGGAGCGGGCGCCGGAGCAGGTGGTTCCTGTGCGGGGGGCTCCTCCACGATGCGGGCCCGGGACATGGGCACGCGCGCCTGTGTAGGTGCCTCCTCGGCCGCGCGGGTTTCCTCGGCCGCCCCGGTCTCCTCAGTGGCCGGTGCGGGTTCCTGAGCCGGCGCTGGTTTCTGAGCCGACGCGGTGGGATCCTGAGTGGCCGTTGCCGTGGTGGTGCTTGTCGGCTCGGGGTCGGTAGTGGGCGCCGCCTCCGCCAAGCCCGGGCTGGCCAGCAGCAGGGCCGCGATGGCCGCCGCGACGGTGGATTTCAGTGGGATACGCATCTCAGGTTCCTCGCTCGATGGTCGGCATGCACGGTACGCCTAACAGGGGGAGTCCACACGCCCGATCTCAGTTCCACTGTTATGGAACTGTGATCGACGTGCCTCGCCCAGGGTTTCAGCCCTTCTTGGCTCGGTTCCTGGTCTTGCTGCGGTCGTTGGCGGACAGCTGCACCTTGCGGATGCGCACGGCTGCCGGTGTGACCTCGAGGCACTCGTCCTCGCGGCAGAACTCCAGAGCCTGCTCCATGTTGAGCAACCGGGGTGGGATGAGTCGTTCGAGCTCCTCGGCGGTGGAGGAGCGTACGTTCGAGAGCTTCTTTTCCTTGGTGGGATTGACGTCCATGTCGTCGGGACGCGAGTTCTCGCCGACGATCATGCCCTCATAGACTTCCGCGCCCGGGCCGACGAACATCGATCCGCGTTCCTGGAGGTTGAACAGGGAATAGGACGTGACGACCCCGGAGCGGTCGGCGACGAGCGAGCCCGTCGGCCGGGTCCGCAACTCGCCCACCCACGGCTCGTAGCGTTCGAAGACGTGGTGCATCAGACCAGTGCCGCGGGTCTCGGTGAGGAATTCCGTGCGGAACCCGATGAGGCCGCGGGCGGGCACGATGTATTCCATCCGCACCCAGCCCGTGCCGTGGTTGACCATCTGTTCGAGGCGCGACTTCCGCGTACCCATCATCTGGGTGATCGTCCCCACGAACTCGTCCGGGATGTCGATCGTCAACCGCTCGACCGGCTCGTGCAGCGTGCCGTCGATCTCCTTGGTGACGACCTGGGGTTTGCCGACGGTGAGCTCATAGGACTCCCGGCGCATCATCTCCACGAGGATCGCCAGCTGCAGCTCGCCGCGGCCCTGGACCTCCCAGGTGTCGGGGCGCTCGGTCGGGTTGACCCGCAACGACACGTTGCCGATCAGCTCGGCATCGAGCCGGGCTTTCACCAGGCGGGCGGTGAGGTTCTTGCCGACCTTGCCGGCCAGCGGGGAGGTGTTGATGCCGATCGTCATCGAGATCGACGGCTCGTCGACGGTGATCAGCGGCAGCGGCCGCGGATTCTCCGGATCGGAGAGCGTCTCGCCGATGGTGATGTCGGGGATGCCGGCGATCGCGACGATGTCGCCGGGGCCGGCGGAGTCGGCCGGTTTGCGCTCCAGCGCCTCGGTCATCAGCAGCTCGGACAGCTTGACGTTGCGGATCGTCCCGTCCGCACGGCACCACGCGACGGTCTGGCCGCGGCGCAGCTCGCCGGCGACGATGCGGCAGAGCGCGAGGCGGCCGAGGTAAGGAGAGGCATCCAGGTTCGTCACGTGGGCCTGGAGTGGGGCTCCTTCCTCGTACGCCGGCGCCGGGATCGTCGACATCAACGTCTCGAACAGCGGCTCGAGATTGTCGGAGTCGGGCATTTCCCCGTTGGCGGGCTTGGTGAGGGATGCGCGCCCGGCCTTGCCGGAGGCGTACACCACTGGAAAGTCGAGCACCGAGTCATCGAACGAGTCGTCGAGCAGATCCATGAACAGGTCGTAGGTCTCCTCGACCACCTCGTCGATCCGCGCATCCGGCCGGTCGACCTTGTTGACCACGAGGATGATCGGCAGCTTCTTCTGCAGTGCCTTGCGCAGGACGAACCGGGTCTGGGGGAGCGGCCCCTCGGACGAATCGACGAGCAGGATGACTCCGTCGACCATCTCGAGCCCACGCTCGACCTCGCCACCGAAGTCCGCGTGACCAGGGGTATCGATAATGTTGATCGTCACCGGCTGGCCGTTGACCACGTGCTGGACGGCGGTGTTCTTGGCGAGGATCGTGATGCCCTTTTCCCTCTCCAGGTCCATCGAGTCCATCACGCGGTTGTCGACGGCGGACCCTTCCCGGAAGGCGCCGGACTGCCACAGCATGGCGTCGACGAGAGTGGTCTTGCCGTGATCGACGTGGGCGACGATGGCGACATTCCGCAGGTCCGAACGGACGGGCATGGGCGTGTTCTTCCTCTAGAGAGACGTGCGGAGTCTAGAGGAAACGGCAGACACTCTCAGAGTCGTCGTACGCCGCCGTCTGCGCCGGGCACGAGCGGGAGGGGTGCCCGCTACCTCGACTAGGCTGGATGTTCCAAACCCACCAGGGAGCGCAGGCCTGATGAGCACCAATCATGGAGAACCGGACCCCCAGGAGTGGCCGACCTATCCCGGCATGCCCGTTGACCCGGGTCAGCCGTCGGCGCATCCGCGGCCGAGCGGTCCGCTGGGCGCGTCCCCCGATGGCCGGCGTCCCTATGCGGAACCGGATGCTCATGCGGATGAGGCCTATCGGGCCTATCAGGACTATGCGCGCAGCCGGTCCCCCCGGGAGCATCAGCAACTGCGGCCCTATGGCCAGGCGCCCTATCAGCGGCAGCCGGCGAATGATCCCTCGACGTGGCTGCAGAACAAGTGGACCTGGATTATTGGTGGCATCGTCGCGGTGTTCGTCATTACGGGTATCGCTAGCGGTGAGTTCCCGTTCGGTGTGCTGATCTTTGCCTTTGTGGTGTGGCAGATTCTCAAGCACCGCCGCAACAGGTGAACAGCCCACGAACCGTCAGGGTGTGGGTTCGTCTCGCTCCAGCAGCTCGAGCAGATAGCGGCCGTAGCCGGACTTCAGCTGTGCCTCACCACGCTGGCGCAGCTCATCGTCACTGAGATAGCCGAGACGCCAAGCGGCCTCTTCGGGGCTGCCGACCAGCAGCCCTTGCCGGTTCTGCAGCGTACGCACGAATTGGGTGGCGTCCTGGAGGGACTCGAAGGTGCCGGTGTCCAGCCAGGCAGTGCCACGCGGCAGGATCGAGACCTTGAGCTCCCCTCGCTCCAGATAGATCCGGTTCACGTCGGTGATCTCATATTCGCCGCGGGCGGAGGGCGTCAGGCCGGCGGCGATGTCGACCACCTGGTTGTCATAGAAATAGAGGCCGGGCACGGCGTAATTCGATTTCGGTTGCGCCGGCTTCTCCTCGATGGAGACAGCCATCATGGCGGAGTCGAATTCGACGACGCCATAGGCGGTTGGGTCGCTGACCCAGTACGCGAACACGGCGGCACCGTCGAGATCGTTGAACTCCCGGAGTTGGGCGCCCAGCCCGTAGCCGTGGAAGATGTTGTCGCCGAGGACGAGGGCGACCTTTTCGTCGCCGATGAATTCCCGGCCGATGATGAAGGCTTGGGCGAGCCCGTTCGGCTCGGGCTGCACCGCGTACTCCAAATTCACCCCGAATTGGGACCCGTCGCCCAGCAACCGCTTGAAGAGTTCCTGCTCATGGGGAGTGGTGATGATCAGGATGTCGCGGATGCCGCTGTGAATGAGGGCGGACAGCGGATGATAGATCATCGGCTTGTCATAGACGGGCAGCAGCTGTTTGCTGACTCCGATGGTCAGCGGGTGAAGCCGGGTGCCGGAGCCGCCGGCCAAGATGATTCCTCGCACGGAGCCGATTGTGCCACGCCCTCTTTTTTCATTGCTTGCGGGCGAACCGCCCAATGGCTGCCCCGGAGGGTTGACGTTAGGCTGCGGCCATGAGTGGTGGTGCCTTGCGCGTGACCGAAACCGACATTCCCGGGCTGCTGATCATCGACCTCCCCGTGCACGGGGACGCTCGGGGATGGTTCAAGGAAAACTGGCAGCGCGAGAAGATGGTCGCGCTCGGGCTGCCCGACTTTCAGCCTGTCCAGCAGAACGTGTCCTTCAACGAACAGGTCGGGGTCACCCGGGGGGTGCATGCCGAGCCGTGGGACAAGCTCGTCTCGGTCGCGCATGGGCAGATTTTCGGCGCGTGGGTGGATCTCCGCGAGGGCGAGTCATTCGGCCGTTCGGTGACCGTTGAGTTCGGCCCGGAGAAGGCGGTGTTCGTTCCGCGCGGGGTGGGCAATGCCTATCAGACTTTGGCGCCGCAGACGGCGTACGCCTATCTCGTCAACGACCACTGGACCGCAGAGGCACGCGACTCGTACACCTTTTTGAACCTCGGAGATCCGACCGTCGCGATCGACTGGCCGATCCCGCTCGCCGACACCATCCGTTCGGAGGCGGACCTCAACCATCCGGTGCTGGACGCCGTGATCCCGGCCAAGCCGCTGCGGACGATCATCATCGGCGCGAATGGCCAGCTCGGTCGGGCCCTGCAGGCGGCACTGCCCAACGCGGAGGCCGTGACACGCGAGGAGCTGGACCTCACGAATCCGGAGGCCTTCGACTGGTCGGGAGTTGGCACGATCATCAATGCTGCCGCCCACACAGCTGTCGATGCTGCGGAGAGCGAACGGGCGACTGCGTGGGCGGTGAATGTCACTGGCGTACGCAAGCTCGTCGCCATCGCCCGCAAACATCGGGCCACGCTCGTCCACGTGTCCTCGGACTATGTCTTCGACGGCACCCGTTCCGAGCATCCGGAGGACGAGCCCTTCAGCCCCCTCGGCTTCTATGGCGCGACCAAGGCGGCCGCGGACGAGCTTGTGGCGACCTGGGACCGGCACTACGTGGTCCGCACGTCCTGGGTGATCGGGGAGGGCAAGAACTTCATCGCCACGATGGCCGGCCTCGCCGAACGCGGGATTGAGCCGACGGTGGTCGCGGATCAGCATGGGCGACTCACCTTCACCGACACTCTGGCTGCCGGCATCGTGCATCTGCTGCGGAGCCAGGCCGACTTCGGCACCTATAACCTCACCAATTCCGGCCCCGTCCAGACCTGGGCGGACATCGCGGCCGACGTCTATGAACTCTGCGGCAAGGACCGATCGGCGGTTACCCCTGTGACGACCGAGGAGTATGCGGCCGGTCGCGACATGGCGCCCCGACCCGAGTGGTCGACGTTGCCGCTCGACAAGATCTCCGCGACCGGATTCCAGGTGCCCGCGCCGCCCGACGGCCTGGGCCTGTCCTGATCGCAGCCACACGCAACGAGGAGCATTGTGAGTCATCTGCTTGTTACTGGAGGAGCCGGGTTCATTGGCTCGAACTTCGTCCACACTGTGTTGGGGACCAGCGACGACACTGTGACGGTGCTCGACGCGCTCACCTATGCGGGAGACCGTCGCACGCTGCAGGGGGTGCCGGAGGAGCGTCTGACGTTTGTCCACGGGTCGATCGCCGATGCGGAGCTCGTGGACCGGTTGGTCGCGGGGAGCGATCTGGTGGTTCATTTCGCGGCGGAGTCCCACAACGACAATTCCTTGCGGGACCCGAGCCCGTTCATCGACACGAATGTGGTCGGGACGTTCAATCTGCTGGAGGCCGTGCGGCGGCACGACATCCGGTTCCACCACATCTCGACCGATGAGGTCTATGGCGATCTCGAGCTGGATGATCCGGAGCGGTTCACCGAAACGACCCCTTACAACCCCTCGAGCCCCTATTCGGCGACCAAGGCCGGGTCGGACATGCTCGTGCGGGCGTGGGTGCGGTCTTTCGGGATCCGCGCGACGTTGTCGAACTGTTCGAACAACTATGGGCCGCGGCAACACATCGAGAAGTTCATTCCCCGCCAGATCACGAATGTGCTCGATGGGCGTCGGCCGAAGCTCTATGGCCAGGGGTTGAACGTGCGTGATTGGATCCATGTGGACGATCACAACACCGCGGTCTTGCGGATCATCGAGGCCGGGCAGCTGGGGGAGACCTATCTGATCGGTGCGGATGGCGAGAAGAACAACAAGTCGGTCATCGAGTTGATCCTGGAGTTGATGGGTCAGCCCAAGGATGCCTATGACCACGTTGCCGACCGGGCCGGCCACGACTTGAGGTATGCCATCAACTGGGACCGGCTCCACGACGAGCTGGGCTGGCAGCCGCAGTACCGCTCCTTCGAGGAGGGCTTGGCCCGCACGATCGAGTGGTATCGGGAGAACGAAGCCTGGTGGCGCCCGGTCAAGGACGCGATCGAGGCGCAGTACGCCGAACAAGGCCAGTGAGGTGTTCAGGACGTTTTTATCCAGCGCCGTGCCCAGAACAGGACGATGATTGGCGGCACCGCACAAAACCCGTAGCCTCGGAGCGTGCGTATAGCTGTAGTGGGTTTGGGTTATGTCGGGATGGCCAGCGCAGTTCTGCTCGCTGAGCGCCATGAGGTTGTGGCGGTGGACGTCAACGCCGAGCGGGTCCGGGATGTGATGGAGCGCCGGTCCCCGATCGCCGATGCGGACATCGAGGACTTCTTGGCGACCAAGGAGCTCAATCTGACGGCGACGACCGAGCTGGCTGAGGCTTTGCCGGCGGACTTCGTCGTGATCGCGACGCCCACGGACTATGACACCGAGACGCAGTTCTTCAACACCTCGACGGTCGAGTCCGTGATTGCGGGTGTTGCAGAGCACGCGCCGGAGTCGGTGGTGGTGATCAAGTCAACGATTCCGGTCGGCTTCACCGAGCGCGTACGCCAGGACTTCCCCCAGCTCACCATTCTGTTTTCGCCGGAGTTCCTGCGCGAGGGGCAGGCGCTGTTTGACAACCTGCATCCCTCGCGGATCATCGTCGCGGACCCGGGCGAGGCGGCCGAGACGTTCGCCGGCTTGCTGAAGGAGGCCTCGCTCGACGAGGACACACCTGTGCTGTTCACGGGGTCGGCGGAGGCGGAGGCGATCAAGCTGTTCGCCAACACCTATCTCGCGATGCGGGTGGCCTATTTCAATGAGCTGGATACATACGCCTCCACCCGCGGCCTCGATACTCGTCAGATCATCACCGGTGTTGGGCTGGATCCCCGGATCGGTGACTTCTACAACAACCCATCCTTCGGCTACGGCGGCTATTGCTTGCCGAAGGACACCAAGCAGTTGCTCGCGAACTACAAGGACGTACCCCAGACGCTGATCCAAGCCATCGTGGAGTCGAATGCCACGCGCAAGGACTTCATTGCCCTCGATGTCATCGCGAAGAAGCCGAAGGTTGTGGGCATCTATCGGCTCGCGATGAAGGCGGGTTCGGACAACTTCCGCGCTTCGTCGATCCAAGGGATCATGAAGCGCATCAAGGCCAAGGGGATTCCCGTGGTGCTCTATGAACCGCTGCTGGAAGAAAAGTGGTTCTATCGCTCGGAGGTCATGACTGACTTCGAGGAGTTCAAGGCGCGTTGCGACGTGATCCTCGCCAACCGGATGACCCCGGAGCTGGAGGACGTGGCGACGAAGGTCTACACGCGTGACCTCAAGGGCCACGACTGAGTGCTGGAGCTTTCCCCAGCCCTCAGCCTCACCAAATAGCTCATTGCCGATCAGCTCGGTATCGAGCCGGGCTTTCACCAGGCGGGCGGTGAGGTTCTTGCCGACCTTGCCGGCCAGCGGGGAGGTGTTGATGCCGATCGTCATCGAGATCGACGGCTCGTCGACGGTGATCAGCGGCAGCGGCCGCGGATTCTCCGGATCGGAGAGCGTCTCGCCGATGGTGATGTCGGGGATGCCGGCGGTCGCGACGATGTCGCCGGGGCTGGCGGAGTCGGCCGGTTTGCGCTCC
>LSQX01116406.1_pt4 | contig 58755 bp, 63 predicted proteins | sample 654561 | NCBI WGS metagenome assembly LSQX01 (sample SAMN04489861, study PRJNA283612) | anaerobic digester metagenome | isolation source: 4 biogas reactors fed with cattle manure at either 37C or 55C with and... | place: Denmark: Kongens Lyngby | collected 2014 | reverse complement strand
AAAAAGTCCTTTGCTGAGCTTCCACCATCCCCAGCTCGCTAGGAAAGTCCCTTCTCCGTACTCTCCCCTTCATCATAATTGGTCGTTCTTGTTTTTTACTATTTAAGCAGATAAATCGGTCGCTGTCAAGGCCTACCCTATTGACAATCAGCGTGATGGCAGAATAAACAACGGTCATGTTCTGCAAAGGATCGGCCGATCTTTTGCACTAGTTGGATAAACTGGTCCCTTTCTCTATCTGTAAGGGAAGCCAACAGCTTCTCGTCCCAGTCCCGCATCAATCGGAACAGTCCGTCTTTGATCTCCTCAGCCTTATCCGTTAAATACACACGATAGGCCCGGGCATCATCCCGATCCACCCGGCGCACCACATAACCCTCTTCCTCCAGTTTGGCTATCGCCCGGGTAGTGTTGGCACCATCGATATTGAGCAAAGTAGTTAACTCCTCCTGCCTAACCCCATCGCGGTAATAGAGCTCGAGTAGGAACATTATCTGACCGCTGCCAATACCATACTCTTTCAGACCTTGGGCAGCCTCCCGCATGGATAGGCGGTGCAGGATGGAAAACCAGCGGCCCAAATACTGATCCGGACACTTTTTCAAGGGCATCCTCCCCTCTTCTCACTGTTTTTTAGTTCATCATACTGCCAAATCTACTTCAGCAGTCTGGGCACGGATTCTAGCCCGTGCGTAGAAAAAGATCGCCACCTGCCCTGCTCCCGCTACCGCCCACGTTACCGGGAAACACAGGTAAACGGTGAGCAGACTGGGATACCAACGAAACACTGTTGCCAGCCAGGCAAGGCGCAGTACCAAGTTGCCCGCCAAAGCGCAAACGGTTGGTAGAATAGCAAACCCCATGGCTCGTGTCAGACCGGGGAAAACCATCATTATGCCGCACATGAAATAGGTAGTCATGGTCACCCTGGAGCGCAGCATGCCAATACTGATCACTTCCGGGTCGGACGTGTAGATCCCTAACAGGTACGGTCCGAATACGAGTATGGCAGTGCATACGATCAAGCTGGTTGCCAGGACAAGGATAGCTGTCACTTTGGCCAGGTGGTCTATGCGGTCATATTTTTTTGCTCCCATGTTCTGGCCTGCAAAGGCCAATACAGCATTATAATACGCATTCATTATAGTACCCACAAAACCCTCCACGTTCCCTGCCGCAGTATTAGCAGCCACCACCGTGGACCCGAAGGAGTTCACGGCCGATTGAATGGCGACGTGGGATATGGAGAAAAGGGAATTCTGCAGGCCGGCAGGTATACCAATATAGGCTATCTCTTTCAGCTTGTCCCAATCGATCCTGAGCCGCCTCAAGCTGAATCTCAGCGGCCCCGTGTTTCGCAGCAAGTTGAGCATTATTAGGGTTAAGGACAGATACTGGGAGATTACAGTAGCCCAAGCGACACCGGAGACACCTGCGTTCAGGGCAATGACAAAAAGCAGGTTAAGGAGCACATTGACAACACCGGCTGCAGACAAAAAGTACATGGGCCGCGTGCTGTCCCCCGTTGCCCTGAGAATGGCTGCGCCAAAGTTGTAGATCATGGTGGCCGGTACACCCAAAAAATAAATCCGCATGTAAACGGTGGAAAGATCGATTATATCCGCAGGCGTTCCCATCAGATTGAGGAGCGGTCGGCAGAACACAACGCCGATCACAGCTACCAAGAAACCACCTATCACACTGATGGTAATGGAAGTGTGGACCCCCTGACGAATGTCCTCAACCGCTTTTGCACCGTAGTCCCGTGCCACAACCACACTTGTACCGACAGAAAGACCAATAAACAGGTTGATAATTAGGTTGATCAAAGGCCCAGTGGCACCCACCGCCGCTAAGGCCTGGCTTCCCGCAAACCGACCAACAACGACCATATCTGCGGCATTAAAGAGGAGCTGCAGAATGTTCATGGCCATGATGGGCAGTGCAAAGGCTAACAGCTGGCTGAGCAGCGGTCCAGAAGTCATATCCGATTGACGTTTCCTTACTGTCATTTACGCTAACGCATCCTTTTGCTGTAGATATTATTCTTCTAATTTCAGGACTCCAATCCCCCTGCCCCCATTTACCAAGGCCACAGCCCCCACAGCTTTTCCCATAAAGAGCAGTTCTGCCTTTGGTAATGTTCCAACCGAGCAAACAAATAGGGCGCATAATCCCTAAAGGTAGGATACTGCTCCCTATTGGAGCGGTAATACTCCAACTGCTCTACTACGAACTGGGTAAGATAGAACCCTCGCGCTTCGTTATACTGAAGGGTCGCCTTGGCTTCCGCAACACCGTATAAATCCTTGGCCGCTAAAACCTCTGCCGCCCGCAAAACCTGCTCATTCAGAAAAGAACCTATGTCACCATACGCTTGACTGCGCATCTCTTCCCGCACCCGATACAGAAGCGGTTTCAGCTTTCTTACCCTATGGGGATGGGCCTCCAGACTGGGGTTAACAAAGGAGTGGCCCAGCTCGTGAATTGTCAGCTGTTCCAAACTTCGCCCTGTCTGAAATTGGGGCATTGTCGCGCTGATCCCCCATTCCCTTGTGATCTGGTAGGCGATCATCTCACCCTCTGCAGTTGTTACGGTTGCGCCATATCCACCCCCGGGAAACATAGCTGGGGCAAGAATCAGGTGAAATTCGGAACCCTGCCAGCCAAAGAACTCTTCTAACCATACCCGAACTGCCTGGGGGTTAAAATCAATGCTGCATTCCGCAACAATGTCAGCTAAATAGGGCTGCCAGGCAGTATAGAAATCCAAAAATCTAGACTCCGCCGCCAGATCCTTTAGGGCAAGGCGAAACTCCTCCAAACGATCTCGATTTCCGGCCCGCTTGATGAGGTATGCACTATACTCGTGGGCCAGTTCCAACTCCGGTAGGGGACCTAAATGCACAATGAAGGCAGGCGGAGCATCGTAGGTAAAGCCCCGATCGGTGAGCCCTTGGGCCAGCTTAACTGCCTGGTGGTCCCGATAGGGGGTAAAAAACTCGTACAGCGCACGGTAATATTCGTTACCACTGCCTTCAGGACCCCGCCGCTCAATCCACGTCGTCTGAGACAGTACACCTGCCAAAAGCTCCATCTCCGGTGAGATTGTTAAGACCAAGTCTCGAGCCGAGCCTACTGTGCTTAGGAGGAGAAGTAAACACACGAACAAGACGATCATCTTTACTCGCATCCACATACACCCTATCCTTGTCCCACAAATTTACTGCCTTATCACGGCTATCATACAATACCTGTCCACTGATAGCAATAGAGTTGGGCTAAGCCCAGGCAGTTACTGCCGAAGGAGCCCGCCTAAAATCCCTCCAAGCAGCCCCAAAAAGGCCATGCGTAGAAGCCTCTTCCACCACAGCACGGTTGCAAACAGTCCTTGATTTCCCCCTAACCATGTGAGGAGCAAGAATGCAGCCGTTCCCACGCATAATCCATGGAACCAAGCCCTGCGCTGACAGCGATTACCGGCCCACACAGAGCCAATCACCACGGCTAGATGGACCAGCACACTGAACAGCCGGGGACTACCCTGCCACGAGGCAAAATAGACTAAGAGAGCTAAGATGAGAGATAGGAGCATCAAGAGCACTACCACCAGAAAAACGCCCTGCAGTAGCGCCATTGGATGCAGATTCCCTGTACGCCTGTCCTCCGGTATCAATTTCTTGCCCACCAAATACCACCCCGTTACAACCTATGATGGACAAAAAAAAATATGCAACCCCTTCCGGGGTTGCATATAGCCCAAAGGCTTTATTCATCATCCTTTTTCTTTGCTGCAGCGATGACCTGCTCTGCAATCTGGGCAGGTACCTCTTCGTAGTGACTGAACTCGGAAGTGAACGAGCCACGTCCCTGGGTCATTGAGCGCAAATCAATGGCGTACTTGAACATTTCGGCCATGGGCACTTGTGCCTTAATAACCTGGTACTTGCCGCGGGGCTCCATACCCAAGATCCTACCGCGTTTCTTGTTCATGTCACCCATAATATCGCCCGTGAATGCCTCGGGGACTACAATCTCCACATTCATAATAGGCTCGAGCAGAACGGGGTTGGCTTCGAGGAAACCTTTGCGGAAAGCCATACCTGCCGCAATCTTAAAGGCCATCTCAGACGAGTCCACCGCATGGTAAGAACCATCATAGAGCGAAACTCGAACGTTGTCCACCGGGAATCCTGCCAGCGGGCCATCATCGAGAATCTCCCGCAGGCCCTTCTCAACTGCCGGGATATACTGCCTGGGCACCGCGCCGCCAAAGATATCATCAACGAACTCCAAGCGATCATCGAGTTCCGGATCGGCAGGAGAAATCTCCAACATAACATGACCGTACTGGCCGCGTCCACCGGACTGTTTCCGGTGTTTGCCTTCTGCCTTGGCACGACCACGAATTGTCTCTCTGTAAGGAACAATTGGGTCGGTGAGTTCAACCTCTACACCGAACTTCTTGGACAGCTGACTCATTATCACTTCTAAGTGAAGGTCACCCATACCGCTGACCAGGTTTTGGCCTGTTTCAAAACTCTTTTCAACCACAAAGGTGGGATCCTCTTCCGCTAGGCGAGACAGACCAGAGCCGATTTTATCCTCGTCGCCTTTTGTCTTAGGCTCGATTGCTAGAGTCATAGTCGGTTTGGGGAAGGCAATGGGCTCGATAGCAACCTTACGATCCTTAGAAGATAAGGTGTCGTTGGTTGTGGTGTCCTGCAACTTTGCAACTGCGCCCAAGTCGCCAGCACCGAGTTCGCTTACCGCGATATGATCCTTACCCTTAATGACAAACAGCTGACCGATGCGCTCATCACGCTGGGTGCGGACATTATAGACGCTACTGTCAGACCGGAATGTACCTGAGAAGACCCTAAAGAGGGTGAGTTTTCCAACATAGGGGTCTGCCATAGTCTTATAGACAAGTGCGGAGAGCTGACCGTCATCGGTGGATATGGTTACTTCATTGCCTTCTTCGTCTCTTCCAACAATTGTACGCTCTGCCGGGGATGGCATGCATTGGACAAGATGATCCAACAACAGCGGAACACCGATGGTATCGGATGCACTGCCGCACAGTACAGGCACCATTTCACCTGTTTGGGTACCAAGCTTTACAGCCTGCTCAATCTCCTTATCCGTTAATTCCTCTCCTTCGAGGAATTTCAGCATGAGCTCGTCGTCTGCCACGGCCGCCGCCTCGACCATTTCTTCCCTAGCCTGTTCAACTTCATCCATCATGTCAGCTGGGATTTCCCCTTCTTTAAGCTGATCCCCATCCTTAATGAACGCCTTCATTTTGACTAGGTCTACGATGCCGGAAAAGGCTTCGCCGTTGCCGATGGGGAGTTGTACTGGAACGATCTTGGGACCGAAGTGATCACGCAGTTCGTCGATTACTTTACTGAAGTTGGCATTCTCCCGCTCCATTTTATTTATGAAAATCGTGCGGGGCAGATTGGCCTCTTCCAACTGATCCCAAGCCTTCTCTGTACCCACTTCGACACCACTCGAAGCGCAGACGACCAGTAGCGCGGAGTCTGCTACCGTTACTGCAGCGATAACATCGCCCACAAAGTCGAAGTAACCGGGTGTATCGAGGATGTTGATTTTATTGTCTTTCCACTCTACTGGAGCAAGCGAGGTATTAATGGTGATCCCCCGACGGGTTTCTTCCGGATCAAAGTCCATGATGGAAGTACCATCATCCACCCTTCCCAGGCGGTTTATACCTTTTGCTACAAAGAGCATGGCTTCGGCCAGTGAAGTCTTACCCGCACCGCCATGCCCTAAAAGAGCTACATTTCGTAAAAACTCTGTGCCGTATTTTTTCACTCATTCTCCTCCTCTTGATCAACCTCTTCATTTGTAGCGTTTATATTTTTAAAATACCAAACTAAACTTCAACAAGCGACCGCCGTTTCCTGCCTCTAGGCCAGAAAACATGCCTAGTGTACCCACCAGCTCCAATTTCTGTCTATCGTCAGCTTACGGCGGGCAGAATCCACGCTGAACGCCCAGCCAAAAAGAGGAAAAAACTCAGACCCGCCATAGGGCTGGCCATCCTTCTCGAGCAGGCGTCCAGTATATGGTAGTACCAAGCCGTTGTACTCAATACGTCCGCTTGTAAGCCCAACGCGCAAGTAGTTGTTGTCCTTGAGGAAATACCAATCACCAATCTGGTAGACAGAAAATCCGATTAGCTCTGCAGTTTCACTGAGATTAAGGAAAGGCTCTCCGTCTGACTCCAGAACATCAACGCTACCCGTAATGTCGCGCCCAGCTAGGAGAACAGTCCACTCGCCTGAGTCAGGTGCCAGACGGTAGTAATTGTAGTCTCCATCCCGGAAGAAGAACTGGGAATCTACGTAGAAGACCTCTCTACCGTAAACTCCCGGCAGACGCCACAATTCCTTCACCGCTGAGGATTGGAGTTCAAATAGGGATAAACCCGTCTTCTGGGAAAAACTCAGCAGGCCATGTTCAGGTATGTAAAAGAGGTGTTCGCCCAGCTCTGCCGCGTGAAAATGACGGCTGCTTACAACTTCCCCATTGCGCCAGCGCCAGCCGTACAGCATTTTCTGACTAGTAATCACGAGCCATTCAGGAGCATTTTGGTCCGCGATGATAAGTAAATCGTCAATGGAGCCCCAAGGATAGTTTTCCCAAAATGAAATGAATTCTTGTTCGTCCCAGGTTAAAATTGCCACATAACCTGACCGCAAGGCGTAGACCACATCTATTTGTCCGTCCTGATTGATATCAAATACTTGGAGATTGGAAACCACTTCACCTGCAGGGGAGCGCCAGAAAGGATAAAGCTTTCCTTCCCAACAGAGGAAGATGGTCACTTCCCCACCGTCCGTCAAAGCGACCACGTCACTCCAACCGTCGTTATTCAGGTCATGTACTTCTAGGTGACGGATAGCATCCCAAAGATAGTAGGGTTCGTCACCCCGCTCCCACCGATCTCCGTTTAGGGTGTAATAATACAGGGCTCCCGCCCCATCGGTACCCACAACTAAGTCGTTCTGAGAGTTTCCTGTTAGGTCTCCCATAGCCAGAGCGGTCACTCGGCCTGGAAGAGACTTTATGAGTTCCTTTTTTGCTTCGTTGTCGACCAAATATACGCCCGGTCCTTGGCCAATAATCCGTTCCAAGCGGTTTGCTTGGAAAAGGTCGCCGAACAAGACGACTGCCCCGCTTAATTCCGGTTCATCCACTACTATGTAAGGAGCAGCCGAGGCTATGGCCGTTGAGCAGAAGAAGGTTACTAGAATGAGTAAGAAGATTTCTTTCCGCAAAGACAAACCTCCTTCCCAAATAACCAACGTAGTATTCTTTCCTAGCTAATCTTCTAGATCCTTTTTAAAAAACCTACAGCCGCCGCTGTAGGTTCATAAGGAATCTGTCAAAAAAAATGGTCGGGGCGACAAGATTTGAACTTGCGACCTCTACCACCCCAAGGTAGCGCGCTAGCCAAGCTGCGCCACGCCCCGACGCATTATGAGAATATCATACTTCTACTAAAAAAGCAAGTCATTTTCCCTGGGCAAGATCGAATTTCTCGTGACAGGCTCGGACAGCCTCTGGGTAACTATCCCGTGGTACAAGGCAGGATACCTTGATCTCGGAAGTAGAAACCACATACACAGGAATGCCTGCTTTGGTCAGAGCCTCAAACATTCCGGCAGCAACACCCGGATTGGTCATCATTCCAGCTCCCACAATGGAAACCTTAGCCACATCATCATTACAGGCTACCTGCCAGCCTTCACTACCCTCCAAACGGGAAAGTGTCTCCAGCGCCACTTCCTTGTCCTCCCGCGTCACCGTGAAGGTTAAGTCAGTGATCTCCCGTCCACTATTCGCCTGGACAATCATATCCACGTTGACACCTTCTGCTGCCAAGGCAGAGAAAACCCCGCACAGTACGCTTACATCGTTAGGAATACCGAGCAGAGAGATTTTCGCACAATTCTCGTCTGATGCTACGCCGGTAACTGCAACTTCTCGCTCCACACTATTCACCTCTCTAACCATCGTTCCCGCAGTTTGGGAGAAACTCGAACGCACATGAATGGGTACACCATAGATTGCTGCCACTTCAACTGCCCTGGGCTGCAGGATCATGGCTCCGAGGGAAGCCAGCTCCAGCATCTCACTATAGTCCACTTCATCCAGCTTACGGGCATCGGGCACCAGACGGGGATCCGCACTGTATACCGCCTCCACATCGGTGAAGATCTCGCATTTTTCTGCGTTCAGTGCTGCTGCGACCGCCACTGCCGTGGTATCGGAGCCACCCCTACCCAAAGTGGTGATATCATTTCCACTGGTGATACCTTGAAAACCGGCGACTATAACAACTTTACCCTGATCCAACTCTTGCCTGATTCTAGTACCATCCACAAGCCGGATGCGAGCTTTAGTATGCTGAGTGTCAGTCATAATACCGCCTTGGGCACCCGTTAGGGAAATGACTGGCTGGCCCAAAGCGTCGATCGCCATAGCCAGTAGGGCTATGGAAACCTGTTCGCCCGTTGCCAACAGCATGTCCATTTCGCGCCTAGGCGGACTGGTTGAAATGGCACGGGCCTGGGTGATCAGCTTATCGGTCGTTTTCCCCTGAGCCGATACCACAGCAACAACTTCATGTCCTTCTCGCACTGTGCTAACGATTCTTTGTGCAACTGCTTTGATTTTCTCGGTGTCTGCTACAGACGATCCGCCATATTTTTGTACAATGACTGCCACTTCCGCTGCCCCCCATACGAAAACAACTACCCCTACCATAGCATATGCATCCAGCGGGAAAGATTAACGAAACGTAAAAAAAGGTGGAAACAAGTGTCTCCACCTTTCGGCACCGCTTTTTTGGGAGCCTAAAGAATGATGCAGATTAAACCGCCGCTCCCTTCGTTGATTATGCGGCTCAACGTCTCCTGCAATTTTTCCTGGGCGTGTTCGGGCATACGGTAGAGTTTACTGTTGATACCCTCCCTAACCATATCCTGAAGCGACCTACCGAGAAAATCCCGCTCCCAAAGGGCGTTAGGGTCTTGTTCGAATTCTTCCGTTAGAGACTTAATCAGCTCTTCACCCTGCTTTTCCGTTCCCACCAAGGGAGTTACTTCAGTCTGGATACTGGCCTGCACCATATGAATGGACGGGGCGCTGGCAGTGAGCTTAATACCGAAGTTTCGACCCTGTTTGATTAATTCGGGCTGTTCGAAGGTTATGTCCTCTAAGCTGGGTATTACTATACCGTACCCTGTTTCCCTGACATGCTGGAGCGCCGCCGAAATCTTATCATATTCCCGTTTCGCTACCGACAGGTCCTGCATGAGCCGCATCAGATGATGGTTGCCCTCCACTTCAAAGCCGGTCATTTCAGCCAGAATCTGATAGAACAGCTCATTGAAAAGGGTTATATTCAAAGTGACCCGGCCCGTACCCAGATCCATGTCCTCCAGCGCCACTACTTGCACGTGTTCTGACTCCTGGAAGCGCTCCAAGGCCACTGCCTTAACATCTTTCACTTTTTCCAGCTGGGTCACCGTTTCCCAGGCTAGGTCTTCGTAGAGGTGCCTGAGCCAGTGGTCCCTTTCCAGCTCCTCCACCCAACGTGGCAGCCTGACGTTGAACTCCCTAATGGGAAACTCCATCAGTACTTCTGCAAAGAGAGACAAAATGTCTTCTTTGCTCATGCGTAGACAGTCGAGGGGTACAACCGTTACCCCATAGCGGTCCCGCAGTTCCGCAGCTAAAGCCTGTGTTTCTGGACTCTGAGGGTGAATGGAATTTAGCACTACCACAAAGGGCTTACCCAGGGCCTTAAGCTCCTGTACCACGCGATTTTCCGGTTCCTCATAGTCCGTCCGCTCCAAATCAGTTATGGAACCGTCTGTTGTGACCACTAAGCCAATGGTAGAGTGCTCGCTGATCACCCGCCTTGTGCCCAGCTCGGCAGCCTCCTGGAAAGGAATGGGGTGCTCAAACCAAGGGGTCCTAACCAGGCGAGGACCATCTTCATCTTCGTAGCCCTTGGCATTGATTACAGTGTAACCGACACAATCCACCAAGCGGATTGTTGCCCTAGTCTGTTCCTCGAACATTATTTCCACAGGTTCATCGGGGACGAATTTCGGTTCGGTGGTGGTGATTGTGCGGCCCGCTCCACTTTGGGGAAGCTCATCCCGTGTTCTTTCCTTCAGATAGGTATCTGTTATGTTCGGCATCACGTATAGGTCCATGAAACGCTTGATAAACGTTGATTTACCTGTGCGCACCGGACCCACTACACCCACATAGATGCTTCCGCCGGTGCGTTCGGCAATATGGGTGAAAACGTTGAATTTATCCACTGTCTTCCCTCCTCAAGTTTGGACAGTACAATATATTAGACAAAAAGGCAAAATATAACAAAGAAATGCCCCCGTCCAACTATACGGGGGGCATAACCGAAAAATTCCTACTCTATTCTCTCACCAAACCGAAATTCAGTTCCGGCTAATAAACGCCCAATATTTGAGCGGTGCCTAAATACGGTGAAAATGCTTATAACCACTGCCAAACCAAACTCCAGGGGACTGGCCCCAAACATAAGGAGTACAAAGGGCAAGCAGATTGCCGCAGTAATGGATGCCAGCGAGATGTAACGGGAAAGGACAAGTACACCTACCCATACCAAAAACAGAATCAGGGCAGACCAAGGCCGAACAGCAAACATAACCCCGGCAGCCGTTGCCACCCCTTTTCCGCCGCTGAAGCGTAGAAATACGGACCAATTATGGCCGATTACGGCTGCCGTACCGGCGAGCAGGGCGAAAAAGGGATCGTCCGTTGCAGCTGCGGCCAGCAAAACTGATACAAATCCCTTACCAGCATCACCCAGGAGCGTGAGAAGGGCCGGTATAACACCTGCCGTCCTCAACACATTTGTCATCCCGATATTTCCACTACCGTGTTCTCGCACGTCTTTCTTAGACAGCCATTTGCCCAATATGAGCCCGAAGGGGATGCTGCCCAACAAGTAGCTTGTGATCAAAACCAAAAGATAACTCATCCGCTTCTCTCCTTGGCCACCAGCATAATCGGTGTCCCGATAAACTCATATTCCTGCCGAATCCTGTTTTCCAGATAGCGCTCGTAAGAAAAATGCAGTAGGTCCTTCCGATTTACGTGCAGAACGAAAACAGGCGGTTTGACTTGAACCTGTGAACCATAATAGATCTTGAGGGGAACGCCTTTATCGCTGGGCGGTTGATTCATGGCCACCGCATCCTGCAAAATTTGGTTGAACCTCCCGGTGGGGATGCGCATGTTGCGCGCCTCATTAACCGTGTTTGCCATATCCAACAGGCGGTGCACACGCTGCCCCGTTAGAGCTGAAATAAACACGATGGGTGCGTAACGCAGAAAGGGCAGTCCTTCGTAAATGGCCAGCTCATAATCGCGCATCGTATTGGTCTCCTTGGCCACCAAATCCCATTTGTTTACCGCCAAAATGATCCCGCGCCCCTTTTCGTGGGCGTACCCGGCAATTCTCTTATCCTGCTCGGTCAGACCTTCCACCCCATCGATCATGACCACAGTCACATCACTACGATCCACCGCACCCAAGGTACGCATTACACTGTAATACTCCACGTTTTCCGAAATGCGGCTTCTGCGTCTCAGGCCAGCGGTATCAATCAGGGTTATTTCCTGGTCTCCGTAGGTAAGCTTAGTATCCACCGCGTCCCTCGTAGTGCCTGGAATATCGGTCACTATCACGCGCTGTTCCCCTAATATGCGGTTAACCAACGAGGACTTACCCACATTTGGCCGTCCAACAAGTGCAATCTTGAGAGAATCGTCCTCTTCTGTATCGGCACCTTCCGGAAAGTGCTCAACAACCCGATCCAGTAAATCGCCTACGTTTCTACCGTGTTCAGCCGAAACCAAAATCGGCTCGCCCAGGCTGAGCCCATAAAAATCTGCCGCGATTGCCCAGCTCTCCTGGGCATCCTCCACCTTGCTCACGCAGAGCACAACCGGTTTCTGCTGACGCCGCAGTATTTCCGCAATTTCTTCATCGGTAGCAGTTACACCGGATCTCCCGTCCACTACGAAAATTATCACATCGGCCTGCTCTACCGCTACCATGGCCTGAGTGCGGACTTCTGTGGCGATTATATCCTCATCCCAGTCAATTCCTCCCGTATCAACCAGGGTGAAATACTGACTCAGCCATTCCGCCTCACCGTAAATCCGATCACGGGTAACTCCCGGTCTGCCCTCCACGATAGCAGTCCTGGACCGGATAATTCTATTAAACAGCGTGCTTTTTCCCACGTTGGGACGGCCCACGATGGCCACTACCGGCTTGCTCATTCTAACCTCTCCTCACAACCGTCTATCTCAGAGTTTACCACTTCGCTGTGTGGTTTTCAATTCCTCCCCTAAGAAGATGGTTCAATGCTTGACAATGATGAGCACTCCGTTGTTGAGATCGTGAACTGCAGCACCAAAAATGGCACTGACCATCGCTCCCAATTTTTCCGCTTCTTCCTGATTCTGGGCGAAAAAAATGGGGGCACCGCCACCCACCTTACTGCTGTCGGAGGTGATAACCGCCAGAATCCTCATCGAATCCCCCCTTAATCCATCATTTTCCCAGCTTTCGATGTGAGAGGTTTACGCACAGCACCTTCCAGGACAGGCACACGTTCTACCGCTGAGAGAAAAGCCTCCCGGTCCGGTTCTGAGGGTACCATGGCCAGATACAAATTACCGGAGGAGGGATTACGCCTCACAAGGGGAGAAAACTGCTGTTCGCCCACGTCCATAAACACACCAACCATGGCAGCCACATCATGGGCTATAGCCTGCATTTGACCTATGTTCGATAAAGTAGCCTTTTCGTTGGGACCGTTAGGCTTGATTACCGCTGCTAACCCCCTCTCTCTGTATACCGCCCGGGCGTCTTCTCCACCTACGTTACGCATCACCGTCTCTTCCAAGACCAAGAGGGACTGGTCAAATCTTATGGGTACCAGTTCGACCTTGGCAATATCCCGGATCTGTGTCCCCCGCATCAGACGATTGAGCATCACGGCACTCAAAGCACCAGCGGCAAGGCTCAGTATCAGTCTGGGCCAACCCAGAAAAGCGAATCCTTCTGCTGTAACAGCCATGCTCAAAGCAACCCAGATAGAAAGGTAGTTACGGGCTTCGAACGTACGGGCAATACCCTCTATATACCCCGTTCCCCGGGGAACCATTTCTGTCCTTTCCATAGCCTGGAGAGTCGCCCGCTCCACGTTTCTCACTTCCCGAAACTGGGATGCTGCCAAGAGCAGGAAAGAAACGGCCGAAAACTCACCTTCCAGAAACGCAGGCACCAAGATCGCCCCTATGCTCCCCCCGATAAACCCCAGAAAGAGGTGGATCGACCAACCTTGGGGATAGCTTGGATACATGCGGTAATCACTCTCCAACATGTACCAGCGGGCCACAGTGCCCCCCAAGGCAGCCGCAACCACCGTGAACAGGTATTTCACCGGTCCTGCTCTCCCTCTTCATCTTGATTCCCCAGCCCCATTTCCCGTCTGAAAAACTTCACCGGCGAACCAATTCGTCCTTGGCTGATCAACAGGAAAGCCACCACCACAACAGCAGCAATACCCAAGATCCAGACCAAGGAACGACTTGCGGCCAAACCGATCTGCTTTTCAGCCTCACCCCGCTCAGCTGTGGTTAAGCCTGCTGCGGCCGGAATTATTTTAGCGAAGACCTTGGCGGCCTGTTTCGCCTCCTCCAGACTATTGGTGTGAGCGCCGAATTCGAGGAGAATTGTCTTCGGGCCAAGGTCCTGATTGTAATTGCCCCTGGCATCGAATATACCCTCAATAAACCCCGGATACATCTTGTCTCCAACAGCCTTAATCCGCTTGGCATACTCCAAATTTGCCTCCCTGTTTTGGTTCTGTCTGCCAACCACGAGGCGGACTTTGGTGCTGGGTACCCCCTCTACCTCCGTTTCATACACTTCAGGCGGCGTCGCATCGCGATGGACGTCAATGAGTGTATCTGGGTTTTCTCCCAGCAGCTCGGTCGCTGTACGTCTAGAACGCATATAAGCCTGCCCATCATGGGGCAGGTGGCTGTTGGTTGACCAATGGACCGTAATTCCCTGCTCCTCTAAGGCATCTGCGAGGGCCTTTCCGACCTGAAGAATGTCACCCTCCCCATCGTCCTTAGAATCGGTACCGCTTGTGGGAACATAACTTTCGGCATTGTGGGTGTGGTAGATGCCCACTACTCCCCCACCTTCTTTAGCTCTTCCCACCTGTGCACCTAGGAGGTGGGAAATATCGGGCAGCTCAATCGTTTCCACGTATCTAACCTGAACGATGCTGCCTTGGGTATCCCCAACTTCATAGAGCCTGTTGTCTGAGGCGATGTACCGGTCGCCAGGATCCAGTTCCCTGCCGGTCATGGTGATGGTACGACCCTGTTCGTCTTGGAGCGTGTAGTAGTGGGTACCCGGCCCATCCGCCCAAACAGCTGGCGCACAAAGGAGGATTAGGACTAGTAACAGCAGCATTCTCCCTTTCATAACTCGCTTTCCCCTCCTTCGACCCGTTCTCTTATCTCGCCCACAAACTCGGCCAAACCGATGGCAATGAAACCGGCCACGACCATTCCATCGAGAACCCCGGCCCCGCCCAGGACTATGCGGGTGTTCATACCGGCTAACACAGCTCTAAATAGGTGCAGTAAGTCAACTAGGAAAATTCCTAGAATACCTGCAACAAAAGCCGCACGCCTAGAACGTCCAGCCACCACATAACCCACAAGTCCAGCGATTAGACTGAAGAGCCAGAGCGGATCGATGATCAGCATGGGGCTAGATGGGTCGAAATCTGTGAGCTGGCTGATTCCATAGACAATTCCGGCTGTAATCACGGAAGCAATGATCGCTCGCCATCGTTCAGTACTGGTGTCTGCTGTAAGTAGGAGATAGGCAGTTATGCCAAGGGGCACTACTGCACCTCCCAGATTGACACTTATGCTGGTGGGACCACGTGTCAGGGGTATAGTGATAAAACTACCGCCGATCATTAGGGCAATAAGCACTAAGGCCTGGCTGTCGGTGAGCCTCAAACGATCGAGGAGGCGCTGTGCAGCACCGAAGAAAATTAAGGCTGCGGCGATCAACAAGAGTGTTGTCCCAATGGCCATTATTGTACCTCCCAGTTTACACTTTCCCATAGTTTCCCCGGGAGGGGCTGGGAGTAAACAAAAAACCTGCAGACAAATTGTCTGCAGGTTTTTTTCGGGTGGTTATTCCACTTCTGCTCTATTCCTCATCATCGGCAACGTCAGCATCCTTAAAAAGGTCACCGAACATGTCGCCTAGATTGGTTGTCAGCTCCTCCGGTTCAGTTTGAAGAACCTCTTCCCGTTTGGCCTTAGGTGCGGGCTTAGGAGCGGGTTTGGGCTCCAACTCTTTTATACTGAGGCCAATGCGGCGGGCATCAGCGTCTACGCTGATTACCTGGACTTCTACCCGGTCACCGGATTTGACCACATCTTCTGCTTTTGCCACGTGGCGGTGGGAGAGTTCGCTGATATGGACCAAACCTTCAACACCGTCTTCCAACTTCACGAAGGCACCGAAGTCAACCACTCTGGTTACTTCACCCTCGACTTTATCGCCAACGCGGTAACGCTCAGCAACAGTTGACCACGGATCGGGCAGAGTCTGTTTCAAGCCAAGGGAAATACGCTCCCGTTCCCGATCAACGCCAAGAATCATTACCGTAATCTCATCGTTTTCCGAGACCACGTCGGAAGGATGGTCTACCCGACTGTAAGCCATTTCCGACACATGGAGCAGACCCTCGACACCGTTACCGATATCTACAAAGGCACCAAAGTCAGTCAGCCGTTTGACAACGCCAGGAACGGTTGCGCCCTCTTCCAGATTGGCAAACGCCTCTTCCTTCGCCTTCTGATAGCGTTCCTCCAAGACTTCTTTGTGAGAGAAGACAACGTTATTCTTGGAACGATCGAGCTCAATGATTTTCAGTTCGAGCGTCTGACCAACATATTGCTCCAAGTTGTCCTCGAAACCACGGGAAACATGACTGGCAGGTATAAATCCACGCACACCCACATTAACCAAAAGGCCGCCCTTTACCACTTGAACTACCTTGGCTTCGAGTGTTTCGCCCGTCTCATAGAGCTTCTCGAGATTCTCCCAGGCGAGATCAGCGTCTGCCCTTCTCTTGGACAGCACAACGTTACCTTCTGCATCGTCGACCTTGAGGACTTTGACGGAGACCTGTTCTCCCTCACTTACCACATCTTCCGGCTTCACGTCTGCAATGAAACTCAGTTCATTCAGGGGTATTCTTCCCTCAGACTTATAACCGATGTTTACCAGGACCTCGTCCGGTGTAATGTGAACAACGGTGCCCTCAATGATTGCTCCCACTGTGGGCATCTGCACATCGTATTCACTCATGTGCAGTTCGCTCAACTCAGCAGCATCCACTTCTATGTCAGTCTCCGTTACTTCCGGAGCTGCTTCCTCGTCAGCCGCTTCCACTGCTGTTTCAACTACCGGTTGGACAGCTTCGTCCACTGTCTCTTCCACTTCTGGTGCTGCGTTTGTTTCTGCGATTTGCTCTTCGGCAGCCTCGGCCACCTTTTTCTCAGAAATTTCGTTCATTCTTGTAAGTACCCCCTCAATTAACCAATCCGGAGTAGAGGCGCCCGCGGTCACACCAACTCGCTGAACCCCAGAGAACCATTTCGGTTCCAATTCATCAGCCGTCTCGATGTGATAGGTTACTGCTCCTCGCTCCTCACATAATTGTGCCAATCTTTTTGTGTTGGCGCTATTTCGGCCTCCAATAACAACCATAACATCCACTTGGGCGGCCAAATTCCATGCCGAAGTTTGCCGCTGTTCGGTAGCAGTACAGATGGTATCAAAAGCTCTTAGTTCCTGCACTTTTCCAATCAATTCACTGATACAAGCTTTGTAGATATCGATTGATTGGGTAGTTTGTGCTATAACTCCGACGCGTCGCGCAATCGGCAGCTCCTTGATTTCTTGAGGTGAACTCACAATGTGTGCAGTTTCATCGGTATAGCCGTAAATGGCTTGTACTTCAGGATGAAACCGGTCCCCAACAACGATAACTTGATACCCGTCTTCCTTCAACTGTCTTGCCCAGTGCATAGCCTTCTTCACATATGGGCAAGTTGCATCCACGACTGTCAAGTCCCGGTCATGCAGTTCTTCCATGACCTTTGGTGCAATACCATGTGAACGAACAATGACTACTCCTGAACCTGCGTCCCCCGGTTGCTCAATAACTTGAACACCCTGTGCTTCCAGCTTCTCTACAACCTGGGGGTTATGGATAAGTGGACCCAGCGTGTGTATTGGAGAACCAGATGCCAAATCTGCAATGGTTTTGTTTGTTAATTCCAACGCCCGTTTGACGCCAAAACAAAACCCGGCAGCATCTGCCAATACAATCTCCACCTTACCCCCTCCCTATTATGCGTAGAACATCTTAACTATAAACAAATGTCCACCTTACCTGTAGTTCTCTCTTTTATTAAATATTCCTCCTTAGAAGACCACTAATTTGCTTAGAAATAAGGCCGCTTGCCTCAGCCACAGCCGGTTTGTTTGCCCGTTTTGGTCCACCGAGGTCGATTGGCTCACCGATCACCACGCGGATCTTCTGCCTAAACCGGACAGGGTTAACGTTCTGGGTCACGACCGGAATGACCGGAACCCCCGTCTTCAGTGCAATTAACGCAGCTCCACCCTGGAGCGGCAGTAGTTCTTCTGAATCTGGATTGCGTGTACCCTCAGGGAAAATTCCCAACAAGTGTCCAGCCCGGACCCGTTCCTGCGCCGTTCGGATAGCGCCGCGGTCCGCCATACCTCTCTTAACGGGGAAAGCATGGACTTTAGTAAAAAACCATTTCAAAATAGGTTTCTCGAATAATTCCGCTTTGGCCATAAAATGAACGGGCCGCCGCAGCGCAACGGCAATGGCCACCGGATCGAACCAGCTGGCATGATTGGCTGCAATGATGGCTCCACCCTCTGCGGGAATATTTTCCAACCCTTCCACTTCCAGCCCACTGAATAATATCATAATAAGCCTAATGATAACCGCTAGTGCCTTATACATCAGGAGAACCCCCCCTTATCCAGCGAAGCAGGCTGTCCACCACCTCAGGGATAGTGAGATTGGTGGTGTCCACTTCGATTGCATCTTCCGCCTTACGCAGTGGAGAGACTTCCCGATGGGAATCGAAATGATCCCGCTGCCTGATCTGTTCCTCCAATTCAGCAAGGTCAACTTTAAAACCCGCTTCAGCCAGCTGTTTTTGGCGCCGCAGGGCCCTCTCTTCCACTGTTGCCCACAGAAAAAACTTCCACTGGGCATCAGGCATCACAACTGTCCCTATATCCCGACCGTCCATGACTATCCGACCAGGTCTGGCAATTTCCTGCTGCATGGCCACGATCAGTTCCCGCAGCTCAGCATGGCTTGAGACCAAAGAGACATTTCCAGTCACCTCCGGCTTTCTGATCGCTTCGGTGACGTTCTCTCCATTGATATAAACCAGGTTTCTGCCTGTTTCCAGTTCAAACTCGATTACCAAGTCAGTCTTGGTGAGCATATCCACCAGGGTGCGTCCGTTGTCACAGGCAGTATCTGTACGCAGTGCCTGCAGTGTCACCGCCCGATACATGGCCCCCGTATCTAGGTAACGCAGACCGAGTCTTTTTGCTACCAATAGTGCTATTGTACTCTTACCTGCCCCTGCGGGGCCATCGATGGCAATTTTCATCAGTCCTGAACACCTTTCCCCTTACATTACAATTCCACCGCATGTGCGGCACAATAAGCTGTAGAGAACGCAGCCTGCAGATTGAACCCGCCAGTCACTCCATTCACGTCCAGTACTTCACCGATAAAATACAGACCCTTGTGAAGTTTGGACTCCATCGTCTTAGGGTCAACCTCCTTTAGATCAACTCCCCCAGCAGTTACAATAGCCGCGGCCACAGGCAGTGTCCCGGTGATGGTTAAGGGCAGGTTTTTCAAAACTCCCACAAGCCGAAGCCTTTCTTCCCTTGTTACCTGGTGGTTGGGGTGTTCCGCGGGCAGTTCACTCAGCTCCAGAATTATACTAATTAGGCGCTGGGGAAGTAATTCCTTTAATACACTGCCCAGCTGTTTGCGCGAGTGGGCCTCCAATTCCCGCAGTAAGCGGCGATTGAGCTGTTCGTCACTTAGGGCAGGTTTTAGATCAAGATAGGCCTGCACCGGTTGTTTGGACGCATCCACCCACTGGCCAATAAGCTCACTGGCTGTTAGAACAATTGGACCGCTGAGACCGAAGTGTGTAAACAATAATTCACCAAAAAAGGCCTGCTTTCCTCCTGCTGGATTGAGCAAGCTGAGTTCTACGTTTTTCAAGCTCAGCCCAGAAAGCTGCCGCGGCCATTTTTCCGCTACGCGCACTGGCACTAAAGCAGGTCTCGGCTCGATGATGTTGTGGCCTAAACGCCGGGCAAAACGGTAACCATCGCCCGTGGAACCTGTACCAGGATAACTCACCCCCCCGGTCGCCACGATCACTGCATCGGCCGGATGGTGCTTCATCTCCTTTTCATGCAGACTCTGCACCCCACTAATCCTGCCATCCTCGGCTAGAACGATACCCACTGCCTTGTGTTGGAAAAGAATCTCTGCTCCTTCATCCCGGGCAAACCGCTCCAGGGCATCGGCCACTTGGTTAGCATCATCTGAAACCGGGAATACTCTCTGGCCCCGCTCCACTTTTGTCTCTACGCCCAAACGAGCGAAGAAGTCTATGCAATCCAAATTGGAAAAGCGATGGAGTGCTCCATAGAGAAATGAACCATTACTACCGTAATGTGCCGGGAATTCCCTCACAGGCAGGGCATTGGTAATGTTGCACCTACCCTTTCCCGATATTCTAACCTTAACGGCAGTGCGGTCATTTTTCTCCAACAAGGTTACAACGGCACCCCGCTGGGCCAAAAAACCTGCGGCCATAAGCCCAGCCGCACCCGCACCTATGATCACCACGTTCTTAGTCATTTCCCACCGCCTCACGCAGCCGTTTTAATTCCGCCCCTGTCAAATCCCTGCTCGCCCCCAAAGGAAGGTCAGCGAGCCTAATGGGCCCAACTGCGGTTCGGGTCAGCTGTTCAACTTGGTGTCCCACCGCTTGACACATCCGTCTAACCTGTCTGTTGCGGCCTTCCGAAATCACCATCTCAAAAAGCGAAGTATTGGCATCCACCTTGAGAAGCCTTACCTGCGCCGGATTAGTTGGACCATCGTCCAGGTCCACCCCGTTTCGCAACCGGTTCACTGATTCGTTTGAAATGCGCCCCTTCAGTTTGACAAGGTAGGTTTTGGGTAGTTCGAAGCGGGGATGGAGTACCCGATTTGCCAGCCAACCATCGTTTGTCAGCAAAATTAAACCCTGTGAGTCGTAATCGAGACGGCCCACAGGATATACCCTTTCTTCAATATGGGGTACCAAATCCATAACTGTTGGGCGGCCGAACTGGTCTTTAACCGAGGTGATATAACCTACCGGCTTGTTTACAACCAGGTAGCGTTTCTTTTCGCTGGAACCCAACGGACGTCCATCCACTGTGATGTGATCCTGCTTGAGATCAACCTTCTGCCCGAGCACAGCAACCTCGCCATTTACCCGCACCCGTCCTTGGCTGATCATTGCCTCGCACGCCCGGCGGGAACCCAAACCAGCCCGGGCCATCACTTTCTGCAATCGTTCCCCCACAGACTCGACCCCTTTCTTTCTATCCAATAATACCCAAATTCGCGGAAAAGGGCAAGAAAAAGAGGGGGTTGCCCCCCTCACTGTGTGGCCTAAGTTAGACTTGATAGGTTGTGCGCAGCACTCCGTCCCTCGATCGGGCCGAAGATCGTTGCCCAGCCATCATATCCTGTACCCGATCCAAAAAGTCGGGGACCAAATCAATTAGTCTGTCATAAATTGCGGTCTGATCAACAGGCAGTAAGCGGACACTTTCCCTGGATACAACCAGGAAGGCTACGGGATTGAGAGCAATCCCTGCACCGCTACCTCCCGCAAAGGGCAGTGTGTCTTCTTCCCTAGCGGACTTATTGCTAACGGTGTAGTTGCCTCCCCCGGCTGCAAAGCCGAAGGTGACCCGACTCACCGGCACGATCACCGCCCCGTCAGGAGTCTCCACCGGATCGCCTAGAATGGTATTAACATCGACCATCGTCTTGAGGCTTTCCATGGCCGTCTGCATCAGGCCTTCAATTGGATGCTTCGTGTTCATAGAATAACTCCTCCGCAAGAATTTAAACCAACCATGCCTGACCCCATCTCTTGATCTCGCTGACTATAATTTGACCAACTCTGAAGTGGAATATACAGTGCAGACGGACTTCCAGCCTGGTACCTTCGAAGACGGGGTGAACGTGAATTTCAGGGTCTTGGCGAAAGCGGGGTTTCGTGCTCAGCATTGAGGTGAATGAGCCCAAGAGGGTCCACAGACCGCCGCACCCCAGGGCAGTCCAAAAGGCATCGTGGAAGCCAAACCAGACTTCAAAGTGAAGGAGTTCTACCTCTTGTAGAAGATGGTCCATCACCCTCAGTCCAGTCGTGAAACGGCCCCACATCTCTCGCAGACCGCCTTGGGCGCGCTGCCGCATAGCGTCTTCCGCCTTGGCCAGAACGGTTCGAGGGACTGCCGCTCGCCAGCGGCCGATCCCAACGCGTAAAACCGGCCTAAACTCGGCCTCGGAAGCGGACAGCTCAAGCTCAACAGAAAAGCTGATCAAAAGGAGAAGCATAAGCAGTGCTAGGAATAAAAAAAGACCGAGCAGCACCAAATCACCTCAACTCGATCTTAATTTACCATTATTTCCAATCACTTATGCTTTTTATGGGAAGCTCATCTAAGCTCTGCAAACCAAAATGGGAGAAAAATGCTTCAGTAACGCCATAGAGGATGGGCCGTCCCGGACCCTGCTTCCTTCCCAACTCACAAATGAGTCCACGCTCTAAGAGGCTGTTGATGGCGCTGTCGGAGCGCACTCCCCGGATCTGTTCAATTTCCGCTTTGGTAACGGGCTGTTCGTAGGCGATAATCGCCACCGTTTCTGTTGCAGCCATGGAAAGGGGTGTGTTGATTGTTGGGCGGCCAAGCTTTTCCAGCCAAGGGGCGAATTCAGGTTTTGTGACGATTTGGTATCCCCCGCCCACATTGCGGATCATTAATGATCCTGCTTCGTAGCGTTTCCGAATATTGTCAACGACCGAAATAACCGCTACCTCATCCAGCTCAACAATTTCCCCGATCTCTTTCGGTGTCAGGGGATGCTCCGCAGCAAATATGAGTGCTTCAATAATAGGTTCCGCTTCCTGCAGCGTCATTCAACCACCTCCTCCAGGGCAACCGGTATTATCTCAATCTCTCCTAAAACTTCCGCCTGCCGCACCCTAACCTCGCCAAGGCGCACCAGTTCTAATACAGCCAGGAATGTAACCACAATTTCCTCCGGTGCGGTAGACTGGAGCAGCTTCGTGAAGTTTAGACGGGGTTCACCCACCATCTGAACTCGCAGCTGGGCCAAGCGTTCCTGGACAGAAACACGGCTTTCCACCTCGTGCACCGGCGGTTCCTTTTCCAGTTCTGCCAAAAGGCCGTAATAGATTTCACTCAGCTCATCCAGGGTTAGTTCCCCAATCGGATCGGTGAAAATGGGGGTGATATCCCCCGTCAGAACACGCTGACCTCTGCCGAAGGATTGGGACGCCAACTCATATCGTTCCTGCAGAACCTCGGCTACCTCTTTGAAGAACTTGTAGCGCAGGAGCTGTTCCACCAATTGGGCCCGTGGATCCTCCTCCTCTTCCCCTTCTTCTTCGGGTAGAGCCTCTTTCGGCAGGAGCAGACGGGCCTTAATGCTGATCAGGGTAGCAGCCATAACCAGAAATTCGCCTGTAATAGCCAGGTTCAGTTCCTGGAGCGAGTAAAGGTACTCCAAGTACTGTTCGGTGATGGTGGCTATTGGGATGTCCCAGATATCTATTTCGTTTTGCTTGATTAAGTCCAGAAGCAGATCAAAAGGGCCTTGATATGCTTCCAGTTGAATGACATAACCCATTGTGACCTAAATGGACAGCCGAATAACCAGCTGTGATAGGAAATTGTAAATCGGATTGATAATCAACCGAGCACCTCCGCTCAGCAGCAGTAACACCAAGACGATAGGCCCGTACTGGGCAAAACGGGATAATTCGTACTCCCATTTCGGCGGCAGAAATCCGGCCACGATCTTAGAGCCATCTAGCGGCGGGACGGGCAGCAGATTGAAGGCCGCAAGGCTGAGGTTGATCTGTACGTTTAGAAGCAGAAACAAAAAAAGTGTACGGGTGAAGGAACTGCCCAACCCGTAGCCAGTGGTGAATTTGAGGATATTATAAAACAACCAGCTCAAAAGGACATTTGCCAGCGGTCCCGCGATGGAGACCAGTACCGTATCCCGTCTGCGGTTCTTAAAAAAATGGGGGTTAATCACGACCGGCCGTGCCCAACCGATGCGGAAAACCAACAGCATAATGGTGCCCAACGGATCCAGGTGGGCAAATGGATTGAGGGTCAAGCGGCCCTGATATTTCGGGGTGGGATCACCAAGTTTGTACGCCACAAAGGCGTGACCCAACTCGTGGAAAGCGATTGCCAACAAAATGGCGGGCACGCTTAGGATAAGCTGTTCTAAGTTAAACATTACCTTTGCCCCCTACTACTTACCAACTCCTCCTCATAATACCATAAATTAGGTATCCCCGCTAGATAGTTCTGCCGCAGCGTGCGCCCCAGCCAGCCAGGAAAACCCCATCGCGCCATATTTCTACTATTTCACACTGATTGGGACACCTATCACACAGATAACTATTGTTCCGGTAGGAGCTGCTCAATAGGCTCGTCCCCACAAACTTGGTGATAGCGCCGGTGCGTTCAAGCCGCTCCTTGGCAAGGATGGCTGCTCCAATGGCTCCCATCACGTCAAAATGCTCAGGCACTTCGACCGGGCAGCCGATAAAGTCCTGCAGGGCGCGCCGCATTCCTTGGTTGGCGGCCACTCCCCCTTGGAAAAATACAACTGGAACCAATTCTTTTCCTTTGGCCACGTTGTTAAGGTAGTTCCTAGCCATTGAACTGCACAGCCCAGCAACAATATCCTCCATACTGTGGCCCAACTGCTGCTTATGAATCATATCCGACTCGGCAAAAACGGTACAGCGACCTGCTATGCGCACCGGTGTGGTGCTGCCTAAGGCCAAGGAACCAAGCTGGTCAACGGGTATGCCCAGCCGCATCGCCTGCTGTTCCAGGAAAGAACCGGTACCTGCCGCACAGACCGTGTTCATGGCAAAATCTACAACCACACCATTTCTGATTACTATCAGTTTGGAATCCTGTCCCCCAATTTCAATTACTGTCTGTACATCCCTGTTCTGGTTTAAGGCGGCAATGGCGTGAGCTGTGATCTCGTTTTTGACAACATCTGCTCCAAGTACCACTCCGGCCAGCTCCCTGCCGCTGCCCGTGGTCCCCACCCCCACCACTTCCCAATTACCGCCCTCGTACATCGCCTTAAGGCCCATCCTCAGAGCCTCTAAAGGAGCCCCCCGGGTCCGTAGATATCTTTTCCATACAACCGCCTTATCAGAGGGTTCCCGTCCGTCGTAGAGTATGAAATTCGTGCTTACGCTCCCCACGTCAACACCTAAATAAACTTGTCTGGGACTGGCTTCAGACACTGGCGTAATGCCTCCTCTCCACCAGATCAACAAAGGCCTCAAGGCGAGTGGCTATGCCTACCTCGGAAGAGTGTTCATCCACCACTAACGACATGATAGGTGTGCCAGTATCCACACTCACCTTGGGCAAGATACCCTGGGCTATAACCTCGGGCATACAAGCTAGGGGCAAAATGTGGATCACTCCGTCCAGACCGAAGCGGGCTAGTCTTATACTTCGGGCGACCGATTCCAAACCATGCCCACCAACAGATCCGCTCAAATAACCCTCGGCCCATTTCTGAAGTTCCTTCACGTACGAAAGGCCCAATAATCTCTTAAAGACATGGTCTTCCATCCAGCGTTTGAGGCTTATGGTGCGTACAACCTCCACCCCTAAATTACCTAAATGCTCCTCTATATTCCTATTGGCAAAAGGCTCCACTACAGTATAAATCTCACCCACAAGGCCAATCCGGAGGTGAGTCTCCCCGTCCTTCTCCTTCGAAATGGCTTCAAACTGGTCCGCAGCCAGACGGCAGACCTCCCGCAAACGCCCCATGGTCTGGGCAGCGCGCACTGCATTCAGCCATTGATTTAGCACCTGGGTGCTGGTACCCTTCGTTGCCTCCATTGGCCGAGTGGAGAGGGCGAGCACCTCTAACCATTCCACTACTGCCAGCTTAGCCCAAGCCAAACGAGCTGCATTGACCAGGCGAGCGGGGTTGGTCGGACCAAACACCCTGCGCAGGAAGGATATGGTTCCCCCTTCTAGTTTCCCTAGTGGTTCCAAGCTGAGAAAACCAACGTCTAGCCCCGCCTTTCGCAGAAGTACCTTCTGGGCTTCACCGTAATAACCTAAGCGGCAAGGACCGCAGCCGCCAATCATTAAGACACTCTCGGCACCTGCCTCAATACCCTGCAGCATATTACCTAGAATTATCTTAAAAGGTAGGCACACATCTTCCGGACTAAGCCTGCTCCCAAGTTCCAGTGTGCTCTTATTGTTTGGGGGTGGGACAACTGGATCGTGTCCGACACCGTTGATCATTTCTTCCAGGGGAATGTATGCGCTGCCCAGATGGGGAAATGTGATCCTCACGCCCATTCCCTCCGCTCCAGTAAATCAAAAAACGCTTCCAAACGGGTGCGCATACCAACTTCACTGGTGTGTTCATCGTAATGAAGCTCCAATATCGGCAGTCTCCGCCCATCCAACCAATCTCGAACCAGGACGCCAAACAGAGCTTGGGCACCACAGCCAAAGGGAGCCGCTGTCACCAAGCCCTGGACTGCCCCTCCAGCTTTCTCCACGGACTTCCACATCTGTCTAACTTCTGTCCAGAAGAATGGTTTCACAAGGGAAACGGGCTTCTCGTCCGTCTGATCCACCGTAAACGCGGCCGGGGTTAAGACCCTTAGGCCCAGATGTTCCAGTATCTTCAGCAAGCTACCGCTGAGATAGTCGTCAGCAAGGAGATAGCGAGGTCCCAGGACAAGAAGTGTGGGACCAGGTGCCGCCCCAATTCGCCTCTGTCCACTTCGTTCAAATAACCTCTGCTGCTTCTCGGCCTCTTCCCAGCTGCCGCAAACAACCCTTTCAGGCGCGAACTGTCGGCCAAAGCGCAGATAACTGGCCTTCAACGCCTTTGGGCCTCGCCTACCATCGAGAACCGGGCTGAGGAGTCTGGTGCCTGGTGGCAGATACTGACCAACCAAATCGGGCAGGCCCAAAAAATTCGGGCAGATGTATTCATCTCGGCTTACACTGACAAGTTTTGGGACAAAAATCAGGTCTACCCCGGCTCGTGCCAACATGAGGACATGTCCCACATACGCCTTAACGGGTAGGCACATCCCGTCCACGCAAGTGGAAAGCCCACAATCCAAGGTTTCTTTGTTAGTTGGGGACGAAAAGACCACCTTGAATCCGAGGCCTTCCAAGTACGTTTTCCACAAGGGGTAGTAATGGAAGTAGTACAGAGCACGGGGAATGCCGATTACAGACATGATACTACCTCCCTCGCTGCCGTCTCCCCTCACCTTTGGCCTTTATGTCTTCCGGTTTGGTCAAACGAGGACGGTAGCCAACGTAGGGTATGGGATAGCGGAAAATGATCCGCATTAGCGCGCTGCCATCAAAGGGCACAAGGGGCCAGAGGTAGGGAATCCCGAAGGATTTGGTCAAGCCAAAAGTGAGCAAGATCAGCAGAAATCCGATACCCATTCCCCACCAGCCAGCAATAACGGTGGCAAAAAACAGAACATAACGAAAAAGCCTAATGGCGGAGCTAAACTCAATGCTGGGGGTGGCAAAACTGCACACTGCCGTAACCGCTGTGTACAGGATTGTCTCGGCGGTAAACAGTCCAACCTGAACCGCAAACTCCCCCAAGAGGGCAGCGCCGACAAGACCGAGGGATGTTGCCAGAGCATCCGGAGTATGAATCAGGGCCATGCGGATCAAGTCAAGACCCACCTCAAGCAGTAGAAACTGAACCCAGAGGGCCAAACGACCCGGTTCCTTCGGCCCAATAAACGCCAGCCACTCAGGCAGATTGGAGCTGGTAGCCAAGGCGTACCAGACCGGAATTAGGACAAGGGAGGCGAATATCCCCGCAGTCCTTACCCACCGCAGGTAGGTCCCAACCGGGGGATTTTGAAAATACTCCTCCGCGTGCTGCACAAAATGCCAAACGGTTACTGGCACCATTAAGGCAAAAGGTGTTGTATCAACTAAAATGATAATGTGTCCTTCCAACAGATGGGCGGTGGCCACATCAGGTCGCTCAGTGTAACGGGCAACCGGAAGGGGGTTGAAGACTGTACCTAGAATGTATTCCTCCAGGTTTTTACCACCCATGGGAAGGGCATCCCGATCAATAACGCCAATCCGCGCCTTGACCTCTTCTACTAAACTGTCATCGGCAATATCGGCAATGTAACCAATGATTACGTCTGTTTTGGAGCGGCGCCCAACCTGCAGTGCTTCAAAGCGCAGATTAGGGTCGCGCAGGCGCCGGCGGATCAGATTGACATTAAAGAGGGCCGTTTCCACAAAGCCGTCCCTGGAACCGCGAGTTACCCGTTCAAGGGTAGGTTCTTCCGAACCTCTGATCACATATTGCCTCACATCCAGCACCACAACGCCTTGAATGCCGTCAATGAGGAGAAGCATTGGCCCGGATAGAACTTGATCCATGGCCGCTTCCAGATTATCGGCCATACTCACTTCAAAAAAGGGAACTGCCTCCTGTACCAGCCGTTCCAGACTGCCCAAAGTAACACCTAGGCGAGGAATGAGCTGCAGGCGTTTCATGATTTCAATGACCGCACCATCGTTCACAAACCCATCAAAGAAAACTAGGGCTGCCTGCTTATGTGCTACCTTGAGGTCGCGGATGATTAGGTCAAACGTAACACCGAATCCCAGCTCCTCCTGGAGCACAGCCAGATTGTCCCGGAGGTTTTTTGAAACGGAATACTTATTCTCAGACAAACTAATTCCTCCAAATACAGCAAGCGCCCTTATTCAGAGCGCCAGCGCTGCTTTGCGGAGCACTTTCGTGATGGGTAAACAACCATCAGCGAATGGTCGTTGGTACGAACAGATCAATAATCCCTATCACGAAGGCCGCCAAGAGTGCACCTACGAGAGAAACCGACATGCCTGGCACAATAAACTGGGCAGCCCAGATAATCACTGCCGAGACCAGAAAGCCCACTACTCCACGACTGTAGGGGGAAACGGTTTTACCCAGGAGACTTTCTACCACCCAACCCAGCGCTGCGATCACAACTGCAGCAAAAAGGGCGTGAAAAAAGGACATGGTCTTAAATCCTGGCAGGATAAACCCCACCAGCATCAGTACTAAGGCTGACACGATAAAGCGAACTATAACGCCCATCCAATCCACTGCCTCTCACTCCACTTCTCAATTTACTGAGACTAGTGTAACCAAAAAACGGCTTGGATATGCCAAGCCGTTTTCATCAATGCTCTACTTTGAAGGCCACATGCACGTTAGCCCGGTAGCCAGTTATCTCACCCTGGGCATTCACCTGCCCGGTCCAGTTCATCACTTCTACACCGTTGATGCCCCGCAGTGTCCTAGCGGCTTCCTTCACCGCTGCCCGCACTGCATCTTCCCAACTGTGGTCCGAGTGGCCCACCAATTCAATCACTTTTGTTACCTCGCCACCCACGGGTATCCCCCTTTTTTACTGTATCATACCCGGATTGGACTGTGTTTACCCAAGCACATTTGCACATAATCTCAATAAGTTTCCGCCCATAATTTTCTCAATGGCATCAACCGAATAGCCGCGCCCATTGAGCCCATCCGCCAGGATAAGTGTCCTGGAACAGTTCTCAAGGCCAATAGGAGTCTCAGTAATCCCGTCAAAGTCCGAACCTAAGCCCACGGTCTCAATACCGCCTACCTTCACCAAGTAATCGATGTGATTCAAAACATCGTCCAGTGTAGCGGCACCGCTGGAAGTCAAAAAAGCTGTGCAAAAGTTGACACCTATTACGCCGCCCCCATCGGCTATAGCCCTGATCTGCTCATCCGTTAAGTTGCGGGGATGATCACACAGAGCCTTGGCGTTAGAGTGGGAAGCTATAACCGGGCTGCTGCTTGCCTCAATTACATCCCAAAATCCCGGTTCATTTAGATGCGAAACATCGATCAGCATACCTAGGCGATTCATTTCCTCCACCACTTCTAATCCGAAACGGCTCAAGCCGCCTCCTTCCGGCCCCTCCATTTGGCCCGCTCCCAGATCGTTGCGGAAATTCCAAGTCAGGGTCAAAAGCCGCACTCCCAGCCGATAGAGATTGCGGAGATGGGCGAGTTTGCCCTCCAACGCTTCACCGCCCTCAACTGCCAACAAACACGCCAAACGACCTGTGGCCTGGGCAGCACGTATATCCTGAGCTGAGCCGGCAAAGGTAAGATAGTCTGGGTAGTCATCAAGCATAGTCCAGAAGAAGTCTATCTTCTCCAGCGTGTCATGGAGGGCCAGACCATTGTAACTGCGGGGATGGACAAATGCAGCCCAAAACTGGGCCCCAATGTTACCCTGGCGCAGATACTCCAAATTCACATGTCCTTCTGCCCCCGCCAACGTCTGTCGCGGCCTGGAAATGCGGGATGAGGTAAGCAGAAGGGACAGTGTGTCGATATGAGCATCGAAGATTAGCATGTACATAACCTCCCCAAAAAATAAGGGCCCGCCCCTGTTGGGGCCGGCCTCTTACCCGTGGCATTGAATGCTACCTGGGTTCCACGATAAGCTTGATCGCGGTCCGTTCATCATCCTCAATCATAACATCAGTAAACGCAGGAACGCAGACCAAGTCCACTCCACTGGGGGCCACAAAACCTCTAGCTATTGCCACTGCCTTAACTGCCTGATTTAACGCGCCAGCACCGATAGCTTGAATTTCGGCTCGACCCTCTTCGCGGATCTTCCCAGCTAACGCACCAGCAACTTTGTTTGGCACAGACTTAGCCGACACCTTTAATACTTCCATGTAGAGTGACCTCCTTTAGTAAAAATGTTACGCCCATACGTAGTGCTTATCATAACGTATATATTAGATGTATATTGGAAAATTCCTCTTTTTATGCACAATTATTCCAATTTCAAGCCAAAAATGCTGCTCGCGGTGCCCGATTCGTGAAGCTCGATTACAGCACCAGTTAGCTGAGCAGGGCCTTTAGCAACGGGAAAACGAGCAGGCAGTTGGGTGAGGAACTTATTGATTACTACCTCCGGGTCAACGCCAAGCACACTGTCGATGGGACCGCACATACCCAAATCGGTGATGAAAGCTGTACCCTTAGGCAGGATCCTTTCATCGGCGGTTAGAACGTGGGTGTGGGTACCTACCACCGCACTTACCCTCCCGTCCAGATACAATGCCAAAGCGATTTTCTCCGAGGTAGCCTCGGCATGAAAGTCTATGATGCAGTGTTTCACATGCTTAGGCAGTTCTGACAGAATGTGGTCAGCGGTACGGAACGGGCAGTCAAAATCCTGCATAAAGGCCCGACCAATCAGGTTAACCACTGCAATCGGACCCAGGCTGGTGTCGTGGATGTAGACTGAAGAGCCTGGTACCCCCGGCGGGTAGTTGGCCGGCCGCAAAATGCGCGGCTCAGATATTATGTACGCGTACATCTCCCTCTGATCCCAGATGTGATTGCCACTGGTGAGGACATCTATCCCCAAATCAAAGAGTTCCTCCGCAACCTTTCTGGTCAACCCGAATCCGCCAGAAGCGTTTTCCCCATTGGCAATTATCAATTCTGGCTTATACTTTTCTTTCAACATGGGCAGATACTCGGCCACGATTTTTCTACCTGGCCGGCCGTAGATATCCCCTAACAACAAAACATTCACTGTTCACTCACTCCCGCTAGCGGAATACTGAAGACCAACACCCTGCCGTCCTGTCTGAAACCGCTCAAACGTTCGCGGCCCACAGTCTTTGCCTCAGAGAGCAGAAGTTCAATCAAGGCATTGTTTTCCCAATCGTCCTCTACCTCAGGCGGTCCTTCCCTGACGATTATTTCACCACAGGATTGATTGAGCAGCTCCATCGTCAGATTTAGCTCAGCCAGTGAAAGGGTGGCCATATCCCGTTTGATTTCTAAAATGGTAAGCTGGGAATTGCCAGAAAGCGTAATAGTGTTTATGCGCGGCGCCTTTTTCTGCAGGCGATGGAAAACAGCAAGATGAGACCGGTAAGTGGCCGATAAAGCCTCCTGGTCCTCCAGACGACCTTTTAGCAGAAAAACCATGCGGAGCACCTGTTCATCAGGTTCATAGTGTACAGCGCTCATTTCAGGAAAACGGACTAAAAGCGTTACCAATAAATCTACTTGAGAAGCTGTTTCTCCCATGGCAGTCCCTCCACCTCCATCCAGCGAAAATAAAACCAGGCGGCTGCCTGGTTCTATTTCGCATATTCTACAGCACGTGTTTCCCGAATCACAGTCACTTTGATCTGGCCGGGATACTCCAGCTCTGCCTCGATTTTCTTTACAATATCGCGACTAAGCTGCACCGCGGCGGCGTCATCAATTCGATCAGGTTTGACGATGATGCGTACCTCACGCCCCGCCTGAATTGCATAGGATTTTTCCACTCCCTTGAAGGAGCTGGAAATATCCTCCAATTTCTGCAAGCGTTTGATGTAGCTTTCCAACGTCTCCCGGCGTGCACCGGGTCGGGCTGCCGAAATGGAATCCGCTGCCATTACCAACACAGCCTCAACACTCTGGGGCTCATAGTCACCGTGGTGACAGGCCATGGCATGGATAACATCTTCGCTTTCATTATACTTGCGCAGTAGATCGATTCCGATCTCCACGTGAGTTCCTTCAATTTCATGATCAACCGCTTTACCAAGATCATGCAACAGACCGGCCCGCTTAGCTAAACGCGCGTCCACCCTCAATTCGGAAGCCATGATGCCAGCCAAATGGGCAACTTCGATGGAATGCTGCAGCACATTCTGGCCGTAACTGGTTCTGAATTTTAAGCGTCCAAGCAGTTTGACAATTTCGGGATGGAGGCCGTGAACATCCGCATCAAGTGTTGCTTGTTCTCCGGCATCGCGGATAACAGCATCTACCTCTCTGCGAGCCTTCTCCACCATTTCCTCGATGCGAGCTGGATGAATGCGCCCATCCGCGATCAAACGCTCCAGGGCAATCCGGGCCACTTCCCTACGTACCGGATCAAAACCGGATAGAATTACCGCCTCAGGCGTGTCATCAATAATCAGATCTATACCGGTCAGTGTCTCCAAGGCACGGATGTTTCTGCCCTCCCGTCCAATGATTCGACCTTTCATATCATCATTGGGCAGGGAAACAACAGAAACGGTGGACTCGGCCACGTGATCAGCCGCCGTCCGCTGAATAGCGAGGGAAATGATGTCACGAGCTTTCTTGTCTGCCTCTTCCTTGGCTTGAGACTCGATCTCACGGATCAACATCGCCGTTTCATGTCTGACCTCATCTTCAACCTGCTTGAGAAGCAGCTCTCGGGCCTCTTCCGTTGTCAATTGCGACAAACGTTCCAATTCCTTACGATGTTCTTGTAGCAGTTCGTCAATCTCTATTTCACGTTGCTCCACTTCGCGGAACTTGCGCTGAAGGGTTTCCTCCCTGCGCTCCATTGCATCTCCTCGACGGTCCAGCGCTTCTTCCTTCTGAGTCAGCCTTCTTTCAAACTGCTGAAGTTCATTGCGGCGCTCCCTGGCTTCCCTTTCCATCTCGCTGCGGGACTTATGAATCTCTTCCCGTGCTTCCACCAGTGCTTCCCGCTTGAGGGACTCAGCTTCACGCTCTCCATCTTGGATAATTCGGGCCGCTTCTTCTTCTGCCGAACGAATGGTAGCTTCGGCGAAGATTTTGCGGACGAAATATCCGATCACTGAAGCAACGATCGCAACCACTGCGTATTTTATTACTGTCATAAAATCGATACAGTTCACCTCCCCGTTCAATATTGTTGTTAGAAAAGAAAGCCGAGCCGAAACTCAGCTTTTCTTTCATTTGAGCTCTTTTCATGTTTTCGTTCGATTTTCGTCTGTAAACAATCTTAGGTAATGCACGTTCCGACAACCCATCTCAATTGTATTCTTTTTCAAGATCACTGTCAAGTAATTGGCGCACCACCTGCCACACCACAGACTGGGAAAACCCCCGTCTCTGCAGGGCGCCGTATAGCCGTCTGCGCTTGGCATTCACATCGACCTTGCCCATGCGCTCAAGGTATTTCTCCCCAAAACTTAAGGCGATCCCAAGCTCCTTTTCCTCCGAATTGAGCACCCGCTCGACGATCTCATCGCTCACACCTTTAGTGCGCAGTTCCATCTGGAGTAGGTAATTCCCCCGAGGTCTGAATTCATTGCGGTACGCAACATAGTTCTCAGCGTAGCGCAGATCGTCTAGATACCCCAACTTGGTGAGGAACTCAACGGCATCGTTGACTTCTTCCTCCGAGAAGCGTTTTTCCAAGCGTTCTCGGACCTCCTTACCGCTCCTATCCCTGACAGCAAGAAGACGTAGGGCAGCCGCCCTAGCCTTATTCGTCTTTGTCTCCTGCAACTTCCTCTTCTCCCTCGATCAGGCCTACAGCCTGCCTGATTATGAGCTCTAGTTCATCGGTGAGTTCAGGGTTTTCCCGCAGGAACTCCCGGGCGTTCTCTCTGCCCTGACCTAAACGCAGGTCGCCGTAGGAATACCAAGCTCCACTCTTAGTGACTACACCCAGCTCGGCTCCTAAATCTAGAATGTCGCCGTGGCGAGAAATGCCTTCATTGTAAATAATGTCGAAAACAGCTTCCTTAAAGGGAGGGGCGACTTTGTTTTTCAACACCCGCACCCTGGTCCTATTACCTACGATTTCTGCTCCCTGCTTGAGAGCCTCAATGCGGCGGATATCTAAGCGAACAGAAGCATAGAATTTCAACGCCCGTCCACCCGGTGTAACCTCAGGGTTACCGAACATCACACCAACCTTTTCACGCAACTGGTTGGTGAATATTACGCTGCAATTGGATCTACCGATGGCAGCAGTCAGTTTACGCAGCGCCTGGGACATGAGCCGAGCCTGTAGCCCAACATGGGCATCTCCCATTTCACCCTCAATCTCCGCCCGGGGAACCAAAGCGGCCACCGAGTCTACTACGACAACGTCTACCGCACCGCTGCGCACGAGATGCTCCGCAATTTCCAAACCCTGTTCACCGTGATCCGGCTGGGCGATAAGTAGATTATCAATATCCACACCTAGTTTCCTTGCATAGCTGGGATCTAGGGCATGTTCCGCGTCAATCATGGCCGCTATGCCACCCTTTTTCTGTGCCTCAGCCATAATGTGCAAACAGAGCGTGGTTTTACCCGATGACTCGGGACCGTAAATCTCCACAACTCTTCCCCTGGGGATTCCGCCCACACCAAGGGCAATATCCAGTGCAAGGGACCCTGTGGGGATTGTTTCAATATTAAGTCTGGCGGCAGTCTCGCCTAGTTTCATAATCGAACCTTTGCCGTATTGCTTCTCAATGCTCAGGATTGCCCTTTCTAGAGCCTTTTGCCTATCATCCATTCAATCCTGCCCCTTTCTAATCACATTATAAAACATGTGTTCGCCCCAAGACCATAGAAAAGGGAGAAACTTGGCAGCAGAACAAGCCTCCCCCGGAACCTCAGACCAACCTACCTGGTTAGACTTCACCGGATATTTTCTACATTTACCCCACGATTCCTGCTGTGTTCGATAAATGTTCTCTGCAGCGAGAAACTCGTTCCCAAGCCGGTAATAAACACACTGTCCACCGCCTGCAGCACTAGCTCACCATCGATTTCTTGGAAGTATAGCAGCGCAAGGCTATAGGGCAGGGGTTCATTTGTTTGAAACCCCCTAATTCCAGCCGCACCGGTAGTTCCCGCGTTAATGTAAACCGTTCCTTCAACCTGTTCCACAGCGGAACGATGGCTGTGCCCGCACACCACTATCGGAAACAGACCGGGACGCAGCGCTCTGGCTGTGCGGTGGTTGTGGAGCAAAAAAACATCGGGCAGCTCCTCGGCCTTCTCCCACAGACCATTTAACTCACGGGCCTGGTTGTTGAGATCCGCCAGTGAAGCAGACTCGGGCAGCGGTTCTCCTGCGACCAAATCAGGTACTCCAGCAATCTTGAGGCCAGCCACAGTTTGAATCGTCCCGTCAACAATAATCACGTTCTCAATCGCTGCTAACCGTTCCATTACCTCGGGCGATTCATGGTTCCCTGCGGCAAAAACGTACGGTACTTGCAGCCGCTCAATTCGCGTGGCCACCTCCGCTTCCAGAGCAGTACCCCAATCGGTCAAATCACCCGTATCAAGCACCACACTGACGGGAAAACTTTCGATGACCTGGGCGATGAAATCGTAGGCAACCGGGTTGTTATGGATGTCCGATACATGCAGCGCAACCAGGGCAGTGTCTGCCAACCCCACCTGCCCCAGCTCTTCAAAACGTTCCAGGGCTGAATAGAGGTTCCCAGCCAGAACCCTCGTCCTCTCACCCAACTCTTCCACCTTACCTGCCGCCTCCCAGAAAAGATTCAGTGCCCAAGGTGCAGCCTCAATCACCCCTTCGTACTCGAGGCTTTCAAAGGCAGCCAAATCGTAGGTGAAAACCAGAGTCAGAACTAACAGCGCTGTCACTATGGCGCCTGAGGCACCGGCCCAAAAGAGCTGACGTCCATCCCGCGTGCCTAGGAACACCAAGGCGAACACACCTCCTGCGGCGCCCAAAACCACCAATTTAAGGACAAAAAGGCTCAGCAGCAGGCGGAGTTCACGCATTAATTCGCCGCGCAATGAAGCCAAAGCCTGGGGTGGGGAGTACACAAGAGTGCGCAGAAAGGGCAGGTTTACACTCTTCACCTCCAAGCTTACCCAGATTGGCAGCCAATGGGTTGGGGCGCGGATTTCGCCAATGGGTGGGAGTGCTAAGCGCGTCCTACCCCCAAGGCACCACTTCATCTCCAATCTTATTACGGCGGGAAATAAGCGGTATTCCACTCCGGAGAAAACGTTGATGAATACAATGATTCCCAAGATCACAAAGAGGACCGGCAGGAAGCGCCGCCGGTGCTGCTGTGCTGTGTAAATTGGCACGCAGATCCATCCTCAACTCATAATTCAGCATTTCGACTGGGACCACAAAAGGTACAGGGCGGCCAGCATTGTGCGGTGCTTAATCTCTTCCCTCGATCCCCGCCACAGATGCCGTTCCACGATAGTATCACCCGGGGAGGCTAAAGCAATGTATACTAGACCCACTGGCTTCTCGGCGGTACCGCCGCCCGGGCCGGCAATTCCGGTCACAGCCACGCCATAATCTGTATTGGCCTGTCGCCTAACCCCTTCTGCCATGGCTTGAGCGACCTCCGCGCTTACTGCCCCATATCGTTTGAGTAGTTCGCGAGGAACCCCCAGTTCATCCTCTTTAGCCCGGTTGCTGTAAACAACAAAGGCACGTTCAAAATAGGCGGAACTGCCGGGTACATTAGTCAGAGTATGGCTGATCAGCCCGCCGGTGCAGGACTCAGCTACCGCAAGGGAAAGGCCTCGCATTGTGAGTTGCTTGCCGATTACCCCCTCAAGTGTCTCGTCATCCCTGCCATAAAAATACTCGCCTGCACGCTCTTTGATCTGCGCCTCAATCGGCGCGATCAATGCTGAGGCCCCCTCAGGCGAATCTGCCCGGGCCGTTATTCGGACACGGAGTTTACCCCCGCTAGCATAAAGGGCCAGTGTTGGATTGGTCTGGGTCGCAAGCAGATCGCCCAGCAGCTCTTCCAATTTGGATTCCCCAATACCCACAAAGTTGAGGTTGCGTGTGACAAGTCGCCGACCACCGCCTAACGACGGCAGTAACGGTTCCACTTCCCGTGTAAACATGTCCCGTAGTTCTTCGGGTACACCCGGCAGGGCAATGAGCTTCTTACCCCCCATATCGAGCAAAAAACCTGGGGCGGTACCGCTCCCATTTCCGAGTATCCGGCTGCCACGGGGAAATTGGGCCTGCCTGCGGTTGTGCTTCGGAATATGGTAGTCTTCACCATAACGTCTGAGAAACCACTGTTCTAGCTCGGCCCAAACCCTAGGCTCTTCCACCAGTTCCCGGCCCGTTGCGGCACTCACAAGCTCCCTGGTCAGATCATCATCGGTTGGCCCCAGACCGCCTGAGATGATGACCAAATCGGAGCGCTTCAGGGCCTGCTGCAACACTCCAAGTCCACGCTGCCGGTTATCGCCTACAATCGATATATAATACAGATTGATCCCGTGGTCCGCCAATTTCCCAGCCAAATAGGGTGAGTTGATATCAACGATCTCCCCCAGCAGCAGTTCGGTTCCAACCGCAATCAATTCAGCCTTCACTACTTTCACCTCAGTTTCCTTATCAGAATTTTCTTCTTGACCCTTTACCTTTTCCAATTGCTTGTGCTATATTATATGTGGGCCCAGGGAAGGAAAAAGGAGGCCCGAAAAATTGAAAAAAGGTGTACTGCGTTTCTTTGTTGTGTCGTTGTTATTGTTCGCCGTAGTAGGCCTAAGTGCCTGCTCTTCCCCGTCACTGCCAACGCTGCCCTCCCTCGGCAGGAGCTCTGTGACCGTTATGGGTGCCATTGATGACCTCTCACTGATGCCAACCGAATCGGGTGAGATTGTGGACGCCCAAATAGTTCTCACCCGCGGTAAGCACAGCGTAGAAAGAAGGGTACCTGTCCAGCAGTACCAGTTCGAAGCAGAAATCCAACTAGCCTTGGGGAAATGGGAGTTGTATGTGCTGCTGCTTGACGGAGAAGGAAGGGTGCAGTTTCAAAGCGCAACACAGGAAATCGAAGTTACACCGGGGAAACCCATCGTGATCGATCTGGTGCTGCGTCCCTCCGACAGCGAGGTTACCGTCAGCATAGATCTCACCGGTTACATCTTACGGGATTTGGCACTGAGAGCTCGAGTCCACTTCGATGATGATATCTACGAAATAGTCCGAGAAGATGTAACAGAACCGCTCCGTAAAGTGCTGTCCATTCCACCGGGCAGCTACGAGTTCAAAATCGAACTCTACACCGAATCGTTCCGCGTAGGAGACAGGTTGGGGCCAGGTGTTTGGGAGATCATAGATATCCCGCCCAATGAAACCATTGAGATCGTATGGAGCCCTCTGGCGATTGGCTTGGAGGTCCGCGGTCGTGTGGAATCGCTACTGCCGGCGCCGGAAAACATGCGAGTATCAGATGCCGATGGCACTTTAATCGTCACCTGGGATCCGGTCCTGGATGAGCGGACGATGGGCTACTTCCTCTTTGCCCAGACAAATCCCTTGGAGCGTTTCGAACTTCTGACACCAATACCACTGGAGCATACCTCATATCACTACGAACTAGATGGAGACACACCCCCAAACGATGTTCTGTTCACAGTGGCAACGGTTAGTCAGAGCGGATTTGTGGGTTACTACTCCCCAACCTATCATTGGTCAAAAAAGGCACAGGATTAATCCTGTGCCTTTTCCCTATAAGCGCTATAGACGCCATACGGCTACAATAATGCCAAGCAGTGCGCCAACCAAGACTTCGAAGGGGGTATGCCCCAGAAGCTCACGCAGTCGCTCAGGATGGAGCTGCCTGCGGTTTAAGTCCTCAATAATGGCATTTAGCACTCTTGCCTGTTTCCCTGCGGCCCTTCTTACGCCGGCCGCATCGTACATAACCACCAACGAAAACACAACAGCCAGCGCGAAAATGGCCGAATCGAATCCTTCCTGGATTCCTAGGCCTGTGGTGAGAGCGGTGACCAGTGCACTATGTGAGCTCGGCATCCCCCCCGGCTCAACCAACCGTCTGAAATTCCATTCTCGTGAGACGAATGCCCAGGAGATGATCTTCAAAAACTGTGCGATCGCCCAAGCTAACAGGGCAGTCCATAGCACCTGATTTGTCTGTAATTCCCTTATGGCGAAAATGTCACCCACCTCTTTCATACCGGAACCCAAGGAGGAATATGATCAACGGGAGGGATAAAATGGACACGGTACTGCCCCTACTGTTAATTTTTGTCATTGCCCTGCTGACCAAGAACAACCTGCTCGCAGCTGCTGCCGCAATTGTGTTCTTCCTCAAACTGATGCGCCTAACCCGTTTTTTCCCATTGGTTCAGGTCAGAGGCATAGAGGCTGGACTTCTCCTCTTGACAGTTGCCCTGCTTATCCCCTTCGCCAATGGTGAAGTTACACTAAAAGAGCTCATCCACTCAATCTTCAGCCCCCTTGGGATGTTGGCAATCGTGGGCGGTTTGTTAGGAGCTTATCTTAACAGTCAGGGTCTAGACTTTCTGGCAGTACAACCCAGCATTATCCCGGGCGTCCTCCTCGGCGTGATGGTCAGCGTTTCTTTTTTCGGAGGAGTCTCGGTGGGTCCGATCATGGCCGCCGGTATAGCCGCACTTCTGGCCAAACTCTTCCTGCGCTGAACTTCTGCTTTTCGATTATATCAGCTTGGATGGTCCGGTACAACCCTAAGACGTAATCAGCTTGCCTCAATATATGAACGGAGTTCTTCACCGCCCAGGGTCTCCTGTTTAAGGAGTCGCTGGGCTGTTTTTTTGATTAGTTCTTTTCTGCTGCCCAGACAAGCTTTGACGGCTACCTCAGCTCCCTGGATGATCTCTGTCACCGCCATATGAAGCCTCTCCTTCGGTAGATGGCTGCCGACTATCCCGAGCGGTGACAAGCCTGCAAATACCATCTTTTCCGCAAGTTCTGTAGCCTTTTCAATGTCGCCCAAGGCTCCTGTAGATCGCTGGCCCAACATCAGTTCCTCACTGACTGCACCAGCAACACACACTTCAATGGCGCTGCATAGTTCGTCCCGGGTGTAGAGGTACTTATCGGCTCCGGGATTTTGCCGCATGTAGCCGAGGGCGTTGCTCCGGGGTGTGACAGTCACGGAAGCAACTGAACCAGGCCGTACGTGTTCTTGGATGAGTGCGTGGCCAACTTCATGGAAAGCTACCCTCTCCAATTCTTCCCGGTGCGGCGTGCGGTTTGATTTCTCGCCCAGCATCACCTTCTCAATTGCTTCGCGGAGATCCATCTCCCCTATCATCTCCCGTTCATCGCGCAGAGCGTTGATGGCAGCCTCATTTAACAAACTTTCCAGATGGGCTCCGGAAAATCCGTACGTTTCTGTAGCTATCTTCTCCAAATCTACCTCGGGGGCCAACGGTTTATTCTTAGCATGGATTTTCAGGATATGGAGCCTGCCTTCTTTATCCGGCAGATCAACTTGTACAACTCGGTCGAATCGTCCCGGTCTGAGTAGAGCAGGATCCAGTAGATCTACCCGGTTAGTGGCTCCCACCACTAACACGCGAACCGCATGTTCACTTTCAACCCCATCGATTTGGGTCAGGAGTTCATTTAACGTTTGATCATACTCCATATGACTGTGGTTCTGACCCCGCTTGGCTCCTAACACGTCTATTTCATCGATGAAAATGATGGCACTGGTCTTTCCCTGCTTCTGGGCTAGGGAGCGAGCCTGCTTAAAGAGCTGCCGCACCCGGCTTGCTCCAACTCCCGCATACATCTGAACAAACTGGGAGCCGGAAGCAGAAACGAAAACGGAGTCGGTGTAGTTGGCGGCCGCCTTAGCCATCAGTGTTTTGCCTGTTCCCGGAGGACCAGCCAGGAGAACTCCCCTAAGTGGCCTGATGCCCAATTGGTTCAGCTTGCCGCTTTCCTTCAAGAACAACAGCGCCTCCAAAAACTCCCGTTTTGCTGTCTCCTGACCGCCGATATCGGCGAAAGTGACGGGAGCAACCTTACTCTCATCACCCGCTGCCAGATCAGCAACACTAAACCGCCCTTGTAAGGCGCCCTGTCGGCTCAGGACTACAGCAACCAAACCTACTAGGCTGAGGGGAAGGAAAACCATTGTGAAATCGAACCCATAAATAAGGGCCAGAACAACAAGAGCGGCTCCGACGCCAACAAGAATCTCTTTATACCTTTTACCCATCGGCCATCACCTGCCCAGTCTCTAGAATGGATATCCTACCTTCGCCTGCACCCCTAGCAATTACACGCTGCACATTGTTTTCACCCATTGCGAGTTCCAAGTAAATATAATCTCGATCCAAGGAGAGTTCCCATTCAAAGCTCCCATTCTTGGCTAGGCTCTCGATCCGCTCTTCCAATAATGAAAACTCCCCAGTCATAATCGCTTCCTCCACTGCCAGTCTTATCTTTGCGTATAAATCCAGCAGCTCCTGATTTGGATTGTCCACCAGTTCAACAGTGTACACTCCCCCTGTTTCCCCGAGTATCCGTCGTACTTGTTCCATTGTTGTTCCGAGTGGCAACTGACCGCCTACTTGAAGTCTAACCTCGGTGCTTGTCCTTCCCTTGGCAATGTGAATGTCCTTAACTGAAGGCAGCATACCCAGTTCATTCTGCAGAGGGGTCAGAATCTGTGTCTGTTGGTACAGGTAACCAAGGCCCAATCCGCAGCCGGTCACTAAGAAGAAAAATATAAGAGCTGTTTTTATGGAAAACCCTCGTAAATTCATGCCCAACCCCTTACTAACGTTTGTTTGTGTTACAAAAATAAAAAGGTCAGTACATAAAATACTGACACTAATTATTATAGCACGTTATTCCATTGAACTTCTCAGCACATCTTGGGCCTTACGGAAATAATCGACACCCGAGACAATCGTTGCCAGCACTGCCACCCATAGCACCAATGGTGCCCAGGAAATCCCTAGGAAAAAGGCGGTCACCGCCACAATTTGGGTGACCGTCTTCACCTTACCCCACATGGAGGCAGGGATCACCTTTCCTTCCGCCGCCGCCAGAATGCGGAGTCCAGAAACGGCGAACTCCCTAGCTAAGATGACCAAAGCAGCCCAGGTGCTGACCTGCCCCACTTCAATCAAGCAGAGAAGGGCGGCTGTTATAAGCAGTTTATCCGCAATTGGATCAATCAGCTGACCAAAGCGGGTGATCTCTTTCCGACTCCGGGCCAAGTAACCGTCCAATGCATCTGTCAAAGCAGCCAGCAGGAAAACAGCTGTAGCGGCGAAGTTCATACTTCCAGGCTCTTGCAGATAGAGAAAAGTAAAGAGCGGTACGAGTAAAATCCGCGTCAGAGTGATGAAATTAGGCAAATTCACTTTCTTCCACCACCTCTCCAACGAGATCGTAAGCGTGTGCAGCTGTGATCCGAACCGTGACCATGTCACCAGACTGCAAATTACCTCTACCCACGTAGACGACACCATCCACATCTGGGGCTTGCCCACCGTGTCTTCCCACCATCACGAGCTCAGACTCTTCCGATGGGAACTCCACTAGAATCTCCATTTCTTCCCCTACAAGCTTTTCATTGAGCCCTTGGGAGATCTTCTGCTGCAGAAGCATAGCCTGACGGTAGCGGCGCTCCTTCGTTTCCTCGTCGATCTGCCCTTCGTAATCATGGGCGGCAGAGTCTTCCTCTCTGGAGTACTTGAAAATCCCCACATGGTTCAGCTGTTTCTCTTCTAGGAAGCGAAGCAGTTCCTGGAAATCCTCCTCTGTCTCACCAGGGAAGCCCACGATGAACGAGCTGCGAATAAACACACCGGGAATGCGCTCTCGAATCTTTTCTATTAGTGCAGCTGTCGATGCAAAATCACCCGGCCTCCTCATCTTGCGTAAAACATTACCGGAAACATGTTGCAGAGGTAAGTCAACGTACTTCACCAGCTTCGGCTCCCGGGCGATCAGTTCCAGAAGCTCATCTGTAATGCTGGTGGGATAGGTATAGAGTACGCGAATACGGGGAATATCAAGCTGGACCAGTTCCGTGAGGAGTTCAACCAAATTGGTTCCTAAGTCCCGTCCGTAAACGGTGGTATCTTGAGCAACAACCGCTATTTCCTTCACCCCATTGGCCGCTAACCCTTTTGCTTCTTTAATGATTGCTTGAGGCGTTCTACTGCGGTATTTGCCCCTAATAGTTGGAATGACGCAAAAGGCACAGCGGTGAGAACACCCTTCCGCTATCTTCAGATAGGCGAAGTGACTGCCGGTTGTGGACACCCTAGTGAAATCGCGGCTGTAATCAAAAAGCTCATGGGATTTTTCCTTAACGCGCTGGCCCGCCAAGACCCTTTCAATTACCGATGGCACCATATCCAGTTCGTTTGTTCCTAACAGAGCATCAATCTCCGGAATCTCTGCCCAGAGCTCTTCCGAATACCTCTGAGACAGACATCCCATCACGATCAGGCCTTTACAATTACCAACCTCTTTATACTCAGCCATTTCCAAAATGGCATCTATGGACTCTTCTTTAGCACTCTCAATAAACCCGCACGTGTTCACGATTATTATCTCCGCCTCGCGGGGATCACTAACAATCTCGTGAGCTGCTCCAGTCAAAAATCCTAAGACAATTTCGGTATCAACCAGATTCTTGGCACATCCTAACGATACAACACCTATTTTCATGCACGATCTCCTTACATGTCATCATCTACTGTTCAAACCTTCGCTAATCCCCGGAGCATTCCTGCTCTTGTGGGGACCGGCGTCTCGGTCAACTGTGACTTGAATACTCTCGTATGTACATGGTATCATAGTTTTGGAGAGGACGGCGCTAAGTTTTTTCCTGAGAAGGAAAATGATCCTTAATGTGGAACATGGTTAAAGAGCTCTCGACCAGGAAAGGAGCACATATGAAGGGAAACCTGAAGTACCTTTCACTGATTACGCAAATTGGATTGGGCATCACGGTTTCCGTCGCTTTTTTTACCTTTCTAGGGTTATACTTAGATCGCTTGCTGGGTACTCGGGCAGTCTTCACCCTCATATTGGTCATTATCGGTTGCATCTCTGCCCTCTGGTCTACATTTAAGCTAATCCTGGAAACAGAACGGCAAAATTCGGAGCGCAAGTGATGTTTAATGAAAACCATGTATTACGAACGACAATCCAGCTAACGCTGATTTCCGGCGCAGTTTTTTTAGTTTTCCAAAGCCGAATTGCCTTTGGACTCATGTTAGGGGGATTCATGGCGAGCTTAGCCTTTCGCCTGATGATCATCGATGCCACCAAGCTCTTGGATTTTGCAGTGGGAGCTCCCTTATCTAGAAAGCAAGTTAAGCGCTATAATCGACGGGCATATCTAAAACGATATTTGCTCTACACTGCAGCCTTAGCGGCGGCGATCTCAAGCCCGTATCTCAGTTTTTTTGCCGCATTAGTCGGACTATTAATGCCTAGAATTGCCATTGTTTATCTCATGTTTCGAAGGAGGATGCTAAACGATGGAACCTAAGGTTCTCTTTTACATCAAATCATTTCCAGTGAGTGAACCCATCCTCTGGACTTGGATTGTAATGGCCGTAATCGGCCTAACCTGTTTCATCCTTACCAGAAATCTGAAAAAGGTACCAAAGGGCGTACAGCATTTTCTAGAGTTATCGGTACTGGGCATTGAAAAACTTGTATCCGATGACTTAGGATCCCATGGAAGGCCCTTTGTTCCCCTTATTTTGATGGTGGCTGGCTTTGTCCTGGTATCAAACCTAATCGGTGTTGTTCCTGGTGCCTTTTCACCTACTGCAGATCTGTCATCCACGGTTGCGTTGGCTGTGTTGGTGTACGTAATCGGCACCGTCGGAGCCATTCGCAAAAATGGCTTCAAAGCGTGGATCAAAGGCTTTTTTGAACCGTATTGGATCCTGTTTCCCATCAACTTAGCTGGTGAAATTTCGCAGGTAATATCCCATTCGTTCCGCCTTTACGGCAACATTTTCGGGGGCGGCATTCTTCTCACCGTCCTCTATATGATGGCTCCCTACATTGCCCCTGTACCTGTCATAGCCTGGTTTGGCGTTTTGATGGGAGCGATACAGGCTGCGGTGTTTACCATGCTGTCCATAGCATACATACAGCTTAAGCTGTTTTAGGCATTAGGGAGAGATTTGAAGGGAGGGAGATAGAAATGATGGAACTCGCTATTGTAATTGCCGCCACAGTAATCGCCTCGAGCATAGCACTTTTATCAGGGGGTATGGTCGGAATTGGTGAGGGTTATGCTGCTGCTAAAGCAGTAGAAGCCATTGCCCGTCAGCCGGAGATGTCTGGTGAAATCCGCACCACGATGATCATTGGTCAGGCCATTAGTGAATCGGGGGCTATCTACTCATTAGCCGTCGTTTTGCTTCTCATGTTTACCGTGGTTTTGCCCCTAGTAGATCGCTTCTTAGAGCTACTATAATCGGCCGGGGTGCTGGCGCACCCCTCTTCCCCAATTTGTTGCAGAGGGTGAATGCTGTTGATTGAACAGAATGTTTTTATTGCTCAAACGATTAACTTTATCCTGTTAATCGCCATAATGTATTACTTCTTACAAAAACCGGTGCGTAAAATCATCGATGAACGTACTGCTGAAATTGAGGGGCAGATCAAATCGGCAGAAGAGAATCAACGGGTTGCCGAAGAACTCCGCGCAGAGCTGGAAAAACAGCTCAGCGAAAGTAAGCAGCAGGCACGAGCCATTTTAGATGATGCTGCCAAAAAGGCGGAAGCTGTGCAAAATGAAATCATTAAGGAAGCACAGAGAGAAGCGCAGGCCATTATCGCCAACGCAAAGGAAGCCGCTCAGCGCGAAAGGGAAAAGGCTTGGACCGAACTCAAGGCGGAAGTGGGCGATCTCTCCCTTCTCCTCGCTTCTAGAGTCATCGGTGAAACATTAGAATCTAAAAAGCATCAGCATCTCATTGACCAAACACTGAGTCAGCTGGAAAGCTTAAAGAGTGAGCAGATCCAATGAGTAGACACACTAACCAAATTGCGAAACGCTATGCAGCGGCGCTTTTTCAATCAGTGCCTAAGGCTGATGTGCGTTCGGTCGGAGAGGAATTTCAGACGCTGATCAAGGTACTAGAGGATCCAAAGGTCCAAGGGGTGTTTATGCATCCCCGCACCGGAACTGAGCGTAAGCAAGAACTCATTCGCCTCATGGGTTTCTCCCCAACTCTGGAGAATTTCCTTCTGTTTGTTGTGGAAAAAGGCCGGGAAGCTTGGCTTGAGCAAATTGCCCAGGAGTTCGAATTGCTAGTCCTGGATTCGGAGCAAAAGACTATTGCAGAGGTGACCTCAGCCGTAACCCTCTCGGATGAGGTTCTGGAGGAACTTGAGGCCAAGCTGAGCCGCTTAACCGCTAAGACCGTCCTAGTGCGAACAAACATCGACCCCGCCATTGGCGGTGGCTTGGTTGTCAAAGTGGATGGTCGAGTGATTGACGGAAGTGTGAGAAACACGCTACAGAAATTGAAGTATCGCTTAACTGCAAACTAGAAAAAAGTCCTCGGTGATGACACACCGGGACTTTTTTTGTACTCTATTCCCCACTGCACGATATTTTCCAATTAAGAAGGAGAAGTAATACTAAGTCCCGAACTTAGTATCTAATATCAAGTAGAGGAGAGAGAATATGGAAAAGCGACGCGTTACTATGCAAGGTGATGCTTTGACAGCTGTTGGTATGCCCCTCGCTGTAGGAGCAAAAGCACCTGACTTCAAACTTACGGCAACAGACCTAAGTCAAAAGACTCTCGCCGATTTTGGCGATCAAGTGAAGTTGATCAGCATTGTACCCTCCCTAGATACGGGTGTATGCGATCAACAGACCAGACGGTTTAACGAAGAACTGAGCAGGCTGGATGGTGCGGTCGTAATTACGGTGAGTGTTGACCTACCCTTCGCGCAAAAACGATGGTGCGGAAGCGCCGGCCTAGACGGAGCCATCACCCTCTCCGATCACCGGGATGTATCCTTTGGCCTAGCATACGGCGTGGTAATTGAGGAGCTCCGTCTACTGGCTCGTGCCGTTCTTGTCCTGGATCGAAAGAACACCATAACCTATGTCGAATACCTGGAGGAAATGACTGACCATCCCAACTACGATGTTGCTTTAGAACAGGTTAAGGCACTGTTGTAAAAACAAAACCCGGGCAACTGCCCGGGTTTTCCTTTATCCCTTCCATCCATTCCAGCTTACGATTTCCTCCAAGTCCCTTCGTTTCTTTTGAGGTACCGGTCCACTGCCTGGATAGCCAACCGGAATCAAAGCGATGGGCTCTAAGTTAGCAGGCAAGCCCAGGGCTTGCTTTACATGCTCTGCATCAAAAGCACACACCCAACAGGTGCCGAGGCCTAACGCCGTGGCAGCTAAGATCAGATGATCCACCGCAATTGCCACATCCACATCGCAGTGGTCCTTTCCGTCTTTCCTTTTCCAAGAACGTTCATGATTGCCACAGGCTACGATGATCACGGGAGCTGTCTGGAGCCACTCTCCCCTGTAACCTTCGCAAATCTCCTTTTTGAGTTCAGCATCAGTTGCCACGATGAACTGCCAGGGTTGGTAGTTGACCGCACTCGGAGCTAGTCTGGCCGCTTCTAGGATTTGTACTATTTTCTCCCTCTCCACCGCCTGGCTGCTGAAAGTACGCACAGAGTAGCGCTGGCCGATCAGGTCAAAAATTTGGGACACACGCTCACCCCCCATCTCCACTTTCTACGAAAAAAATAGGCATCCACAAGGGATGCCTATTCTCTTATCGTTGTTTGGAACTTCTCTTACCTGTCAATCCACATGAAGTTCCATGCGCTGCCGATGGAGCCGCCTACTGCGTCAGGTGTGGCATTGCGCAGGTGATCACGTACCGCAACGTTCATCTGGCTGGTTACCGTGTAGAACAGCGGTGCGTTCTCTGCTACGATATCCTGGAACTCGTAGTACCAATCTCTGCGAACCTCAGGATCCATAGCTCTCTGAGCTTCAACCCATACCTCGTCAATGCGAGCTTCCCAATCGGTTGCTGGGGTCTCCTGATACGGATACCACATGTGGAGGTTACCACTGGACAACCAGACGTTCGATCCACCGTTAGGATCAAAGGTTCCGGTCAAACCAATGATGATCGCATCCCAGTCAAAGGTGCTGGTGAGCTTCTCAACTACGACGTTAAAGTCGATCTGCTGGAAGTTAACCTTGATACCAAGTGCAGCACAGTCCTCTTGGAAGAGTTCGCCAGTTACCTGACGGATGACAACACCTGGGTTGGTGATCATGTCAAACTCGATGGGATTGCCGTTCGGGTCACGACGGATGCCGTCAGCGCCCAACTTATAGCCAGCTGCTTCGAGTTTCTGATGCGCCAATTCAAGGTCGTACGGATAGGTCACAATGTCATCCTTGAGGAAGAAGTCGTTCCTCATGTTGATCGGACTCCACTGGATGTAGCCCTGTCCGTTCATTACTACGTCAAGGATGGTTTCCTTGTCAACTGCATGATACAGTGCCTGTCTAAAGGCCTTGTCGGTGAACCAGGAAAGCTTCGGCTCAGGCACAGCGTTCGGGTTCTGGTTCAATACGATGAACGAGGTACCCGGGTTAGGTCCGGCCGGAACGATGGTCCAGCGGCTGGAAGCCTCTCTGTCTACGAACTCGGGATACTTGTTGGCAGGAATGCCGTAGTAGTCGAATTCGCCGTTAAAGAACGCCAATGCGGAGGTATCTTCGTTCGGATAGTAACGATAGATAATCCGGTTGATGTAGGGCAGGCGGTTGCCTTCGGTGTCAAACTCGTAGTAGTTGTCGTTTCTGACCAAAATGAGCTCTTGGTCGATCCGATAAGACGAGATTCTCCAAGCACCTGTACCTACGATTTCGTTGAGAGGAGTCTCAAGACCCCACATTTCGTGGTAGCGGCCTTCTTTATAGGCCTCACCCAACAAGTGCACGGGAACGATGTCAGTTCCGATGCTGAACATGATGGGAGCATGCGGACGAGGCAGAGTGAACTTGACCGTGTATTTGTCGATCTTCTCATATTTCATGGGCTGGCCATCAATCAGAAGACCAGAGCGAGAGTTAGAACCGACATTCGGGTCGTAAACAACGTCAAAGGTAAAGATGACGTCATCAGCAGTAAACTCTGTTCCGTCGTGCCACTGTACACCGCGGCGCAGGTAGAAAATGATCTCTGTACCGTCTTCACTGATTTCATAGTCGCGAGCAAGCTGCGGCTCAACGAGACCAGTGTTCCTGTGCAGAGATACTAGACCCTCGAAAATCGCACCAGTTACGTCGGTACTGGAAGTTTCAGCAGCACGGTGCGGGTTCAAGGTTTTCGGTCCAGAGGCACCTGCAGAAATTGTCAAGGTACCGCCATAACGGCCAATACTGTCACCCAAGTCTCCTGCTACGTCAAGGATCCGTGGGTCGAGCAGTTCGACTGCACTGGCTACGCTGACGCTTAGTGCCAGTACAACCAGCATTGTCAATACAAAAATACTTCTTTTCATATTTTCAGTATTCCCCCTTTTATAATCTTAAGAAACAGACCTTTTGGGCTATACTATCCTCCTTTCTCTCTCTGTAGTCATATCACAGCCTTTCAAATACGTTTTTCGTCACGATCTGCCGGTAGACGGCAGATCGTGTTATCAAGTACACCTATACTAATACTCCGGAATCGTCATTTATCCTGCTAAAAACTGATAATCTTTTTTTCGTCGCGACACAAAGCGGAGTTAGTGCGATTAAAGGCTACGAAACCTGTGCCTTCGGATCCAGGGCGTCCCTGATACCGTCACCAAAGAAACTGTAGGATAGAACGGTGATGAAGATGAAAAACCCTGGAATCAAGAGCCACGGATAACGGGTCAGCGATACAAGGTCAAGTGCCTCAGACAGCATGTTCCCCCAGCTTGCCAAGGGATGCTGGATACCCACGCCAATCACACTCAGGCCCGATTCAGAAAGGATAAAACTCGGGATGGAGAGAGTAGCGCTGACAATAACGTAGCTCAACGTGTTAGGCAGAATATGCCGAATAATGATCCGCGGCTGCGAACAACCAATTGCTTCTGCCCCTGCCACAAACTCAGTCTGCCTAATGGACAGAACCATGCCCCTGATCACCCTGGCAATACCGGCCCAGCCAATAAATGCCAGAATAAAGGTGATCATCATAAATCGGACGTCTGATGGCAGATTGGGCGGCAGCACCGCACTGAGCGCCAAGAGCAAATAGAAGCTGGGAATCGAGATAATGATCTCGGCAATCCTCATCATAAGGTTATCGATCCAACCGCCGAAGTAACCAGAAACACCGCCGTAAATCAGACCGATTGTCATACTGACAACTAGACCAATCACCCCGATAAAGAGCGAACGTCTACCGCCGTATGCCAACCGAGAGAAAATGTCCCGGCCGTAACGGTCTGCACCCATCAGGTAAATCCTAGCCGGTGAATCTACGCCAAAGAGACGGATGTCTGTCTCAAAACCAAGAATCTTATACTTGTCGCCGCGGACAAAGAACTTAATAGGATACATTTTGCTCGTATCTTCTTCGTAACGATTGCGCAGAGCATCAACCCGCTGGTAAGCATAGATATAGGGTCTGGTCAGTTTACCTTCCGGCGAAACAAAGTGAATCTTCGTGGGTGGATGGTAACTACGTCTCCGATCAGTGTTTACTTCACTGTAAGGCGCAAGAAAATCTGCAAATATTGCAAACAAGTGCAGGATTATCAAAACCCACATGCCCACCAAGGCAAGCTTGTGTCTCCTCAGCTTACGCCAGGCCATTCTCCACGGAGATCTAATGGCACCGCCGTCTTGGTATGTGACTTCGTTTTCGTTTTGAACTGTGTCTTTCCTCGTGTTAGCCACTGCCTTCTCCCCCTATTCGTACCTAATCCGTGGATCACTTAACGCCAATAGGATATCAGCAGTCAAGTTGCCCAAGATGAGCATTACACCACCAATGATTAAGTTACCCATAACCAAGTAATAGTCTAGACCGCGAACTGCATTGAGCATGAGACTTCCGATACCGGGCCAGTTCAAAACGATCTCAGTCAATGCCGCTCCGCCCAAAATGCCGCCTAGCTGGAAACCAAAAATCGTAATAAGCGGGTTGATTGCGTTACGTACAGCGTGTTTGTAAATGACTACCCGCTCGCTCAAGCCTTTTGCCCTAGCGGTGGTAACATAATCCTGACGCAGGACGTCCAAAAGGCTGGAACGCATATAACGTAGCAAGGAAGCGACCGTTCTAGTACTCAAGACGATTATAGGTATGAACATATGCCTCGACAAGTCCACTACTTTTTCCCAGAAGGTGAAGTCGGCAAAGTCGATGCTGGTCATACCTCCCACTGGGAATCCCCATCCCCTGGTTACGTTAAAGTAAAGAAGCAAAAGTCCAAAGAACCAACCAGGCAGGGATACACCCATAAAAGCGAAGAAAGTGAGCAGCTTGTCACTCCAGGAGTATTGGTTGACAGCAGAGTGAATCCCGATAGGAACAGCGAGAAGCCATGCGATAGCCGTCGAGGTGACGGTCAGAATTAAGCTGTTGAATAGACGTTGCTTGATAACCCAGCTCACAGACGCGTGCCATAGGAAGGAGTAGCCCAGGTCACCTCTGAACAGCTGTGTAATCCATTTAATGTATTGCATATGGGCTGGTCGATCAAGCCAGAACCGGGCACGGAGAGTTTCCATCAACTCAACCGAAACGTCCGGGCTTAACTGCATCGTTGTTAAGGCATCACCGGGTGCCAGCTGCATAATGAAAAAACTCAGTGATGAAATCCCTAACAGCATTGGAAAAATATAAAGAATTCTACGAACGATGTACCTAAACATTCAACATCTACCTCCTAATTTGCGCAACGCGGTGACCATCCTGACCCATGAAGGCACCGTAAAATCTTGGCGGCGCACGTCTCAGGTATTATTCGTTCCCCAGCGGAAAAATCCTGCTATCCTAGGAAATTTGTCTACTATCATACCACACTTCATAGTAACAGCGCAAATGGGGAAGTCTTCTGAACAGGAGGCTTGATCATGCACTCGCTCTTAATGCCTTTCACTACCATGAGCAAAAGTGGATCAGATACCAGACTTTTGCGCACAATAGACCTCCCCTATTACCGGGTGGAGGTTTTAGCCGATGGGTTGCAGAGCCTAATACGGGAACTACGGGCCAAACGCTTTGATACTTGGGCCTGGTACAGCCTGGCCGAAGCGGCAGACCAGTTAGCTGTTCAGCAGCAGGCACCCGAAGAGTTGGTGGCTGTGGGGCACCTCAAGGAGCGGTGGAACCAGGTTGGCGTCATTCCCTACCCTCACCAGTTGAGTACCGCAAAGCGGGTTATATTCGAAATGCAGGGACAGGCCATTCTAGCCGACGAAGTTGGCCTCGGCAAAACGATTGAAGCGGGGCTCGTGCTAAAAGAATACCTCCTTAGACGCCTTGTCAAAAAGGTCTTGATCCTAACGCCCCCTGGGCTTGTCTGGCAGTGGTACTACGAACTTATGGAAAAATTCGATATCACCGCGGGGATCCAGCGGACCCAATGGGACTGGGAGTATGCCGACATACTCATCGCCTCCCTGGATACGGCCAAGAGGGAGCCCCACGCTTCCATAATAACCTCCATCCCCTATGACATGATCATTATCGATGAAGCACACAAGTTGAAAAACAGCGCTACCGCAGCGTATCGTTTTGTCAACAGCCTGCAGAAAAAATACTGTCTCATGCTTACCGCCACACCCGTCCAAAACGATTTGAAAGAACTCTACAACTTAATCGGCCTGATTAAGCCGGGCCAATTGGGCAGCTACCGCTCCTTCAAAAGCAATTTCGTGAAAGACAAAAGAACTCCCAAAAACCCACAGCAGCTCAAGGAACTGTTGGACCAGGTGATGATCCGCAATAAACGGAACGAAGGAACGGTGCAGTTCACCAAACGCATTGTCCACCCCATTATCGTCTCCCTGACGCCAAAGGAACGGGAAATCTATGAGCGGGTGACCGAATTCGTCAAAGAAAGCAGCCGCCACACTGGCCTGGCAAACATCCTACCCCTGATTACACTCCAGCGGGAAGTGTGCTCCAGTTTTTTGGCCACAGCTCTCACTTTGGAGAAGATGATGGCCAGTATGGAGCCGGATCAACTAGAAAAGCCTGCCTCCCTGCTGAGAGATCTGGCAGAAGTGAAGCAGAACAGTAAATGCGATGCCCTAGAGAGAACGATAGCCCAACTGGGCGGAAAAATCATAGTTTTCACCGAATACAAGGCATCCCAGCAGTATATCCGCTACCGGCTGGAACGGGCAGGTTACCACACCCTCGCCTTTGACGGTACCCTGTCCCGGGGTAAGAAACAGTGGATCCGGCACATGTTTCAGAAAGAGGGTCAGATTCTGGTAAGTACCGAATCGGGCGGTGAAGGCTTGAACTTCCAGTTCTGCAACCAAATAATCAACTTTGACCTACCCTGGAACCCGATGCGGCTAGAGCAGAGAATCGGCAGAGTGCACAGGCTTGGGCAGACCCGAGATGTCCATATCTTCAACTTAATCACCAAAGACACAATCGAAGAACACATCGTCTACCTGCTCCACGAGAAAATCAACATGTTTGAGTCGATCATTGGAGAACTGGACACAATACTACTCAACCTCAAACTGGGTAAGTCATTCGAAAGCACCATCATGGACATCTTCCTCGCCCATGAAGATGCTAAACAAATTAGGCAGGAGCTCGCCCGTTTCGGCGACCGCATTTTGGAAAGCCGGGCGGACATCGATGCATCTTCGCTCTGGGAACTGCTCTAAGCAGTGGAGGTGAACGCGACGTTCAAACAACTAATCTTTGATTTCTTTTCGCTGTGCGAATTGGAGCCATTGGAGATCCGCAGGGGTATCTGGCAGGTGAATGCGGATGACGCGCTGATGAAGGAACTGGATGGCTGGCGGGCTCGGGGTCGACTGCTCCAATTTACCTTCGAGCCCGATTTGGCGGAAACTTTCGGTGCGGATCTTATTGTTCCCGGCAGCTACCGGCTGAACAGCATAGTGCAGCTGGTGCGCAGACAGGGTCTTTTAAGCCGTGCCCATATCCCCCACCACTTTTTCCACGAGCCCAGCATTAGACAAAAGGCGATGGCTGGTCTCAACCCCGGTGGCCGGACCTATGTGGTAAACAGCTCCATAGCCTATGGCCAGTATATCATGCTCAAAATCTTTGTCAGATTGAAAGGTCTGAGCAGTCAAGACTCGATCCACACACGCATCGTAGATCTTTCAGATGCCAGGGTTCTCAGGCTGAACCTCCCCACTCACCTGCTTCAGCCGGGAGGCGTGGACGAGACATTGCTTCGAAAAAGAAAATATGGCCTGAAAAAGGCGTACAACGCTGCGGTGGAGAACATCCTAGCTGATCTGGATGAACAGGGCCATGACTGGACCCTTGCTGCATGGGAAAGATTAGAAGAGGAAAAAGGAAGGCTGCGAGAGTACTTCGAAAACCAGTCTGATTCTCCCGCCTATGAGGCGAAACTGCAAGAAGTAAAAACGCGGCTTATGCCCACCATTCAGATGAACGCCATAAGAGCCGCGTTTATTTATGTTCCCTTGTTTCAATACCGCCTAATCCTGGTGCGGCCGGACAAAACGGAAACGAGCCAAAATCTGTCCTGCGATCCCATCAGTAGTTTATGCCTTTTCCACTAACTCCCGGGCTACCCGCCAGATTGGGCCTGCGCCCATCACAAGCACCAGATCATTGATGCTGAGCCACTGACGAAGAAACGGAGCCACTTCCCTCTGATCTGGGATATGGTATACCTTTTTCCCATTCTGATGGGCCCGAATCTGCTCCACCAACCTGGCCGAACTAATGCCTGGTACAGGTTCTTCAGGGGGCGGCGAATAGATGTCTGTCAGAATAACCACGTCCGCTTCCCTAAACGCCCGGGAAAACTCATCAAACAGGAGTTCAGTGCGGGAATAGCGATGGGGCTGGAAAACAGCAACCACTTGGCGACGCCACCCTTCCTTGGCAGCCCTAATTGTGGCCGCCACCTCCGTGGGATGGTGGGCGTAGTCATCAACAACCAGGGCCCCGTTCGTCCGGCCCACGATCTGAAACCTACGCTGCGCTCCGGAAAAGGCTGCCAGAGCCGGCCGGATCTGCTCAGCCGACAAACCGACATAGTCGCAGACGGCAATGCAGGCTAGAGCATTGGCCACATTGTGCCTACCGGGTACGCTCAGCAGAAACTCCCCATAGTACAGACCGTGTTTGAACACTCTAAACCGCGATTGGACCTCCTTGAGTTCCACAACTTCCGCCTGCCAATGGGCAGCAGGCGTAAAACCGTACGTGACGCACTCATACTCCCGGCTCATCGCGGCTGCAATGGGGTCGTCGATCCCCAACAGACGCATACCGCCAGGCATGCAGTTCCCCAAAAAGCGACGATAACTGTCAATCAGAGCTTCAAAAGTACCATTATAGTTTTCTAGATGATCAGGTTCGATGCTGGTTACGATGGCTACCTCAGGCTTATATCTCAAAAAGCTTCCATCGCTCTCGTCAGCCTCAGCAACCACATACTTCCCCCGTCCATATTTGGCCCCTGGGCCAAAGGGAGCAAAATGGGCACCAATTAATACGGTAGGATCGAGACCAGCCGTTTCCAAACAGAGGGCGAGCATGGAGGTAATGGTAGTCTTGCCGTGTGCACCGCCCACTGCAATTCCCCTACCGGCATTAAGCAGTTCAGCCAACACCTCAGAACGATGTAAAATGGCGATCCCTTTACTGCGGGCCGCCACCATTTCAGGGTTTTGTCTGGGAATGGCGCTTGAATAGACCACACTGTGTGCCCCATTCACATTAGCAGCGTCGTGCCTGAAATAGATGGTGGCACCCAGCTTAGTCAAATAATCAGTTGTCTCGGACGATTGGAGATCGGAGCCCGTGACGGTATGTCCCATTTCCAAAAAGATCTTGGCCAAGGGTCCCATGCCCGTCCCACCGATTCCAATTAAATGGACATGCTGATTCATAAACGTCACTCCCACTGATTCCTAGTTCACCAACGGAGCCAACACCCTCGCCAGTAAACGGGCCGACGCGACTGCCTCGTCAATAGTATTGCCGCGCCAATCTCCTATTAATACCATGATGCTGTTGGGATGCAGCTCACCGCTGTAATCGGACTTGAAGACCCGCACTCCCCTAGTCACCCCAGGGTACTCCCTTTCTAACGCATCGCTGATACGTTGGGCAAAGCGGATGTTATCCTCCAAGCGCTCGTTATCCTTGTCCCCTACTACAAACAGAATCTTTGCCACATCCATACCATTCGCTTGTGCTTTGGTATAGTCGTCCGGTTTATCCTGCAAACCATCGCGATGAATGTCTAGAACCATCTGAATTCCGCTATTTGCAGCCAGCAGTTCATTCACTTTCTTTTCCGAGTTGATAAATGCGTCACTGTAACGCGGCTGATCGTGGATGGTCTTGTCGTGAATGGCCGTTATCCCAAGGCTAGCTAGTTCAGCCACCAATGCTTCCCCCACCCGTACAACGTCTCCCACAGTCCCCCTAGCATGGCTGTCCTGGGGTTTGTAATTCTCAGACGTATGACTGTGAAAAACTAGTACTTTAGGAGTCGGATCAACAGCAACACCCTGGGGTGGTTCCGGTTCGCCCGTTTCCACTATTGGTGGTTTAGGTGCCTCGTCACTTTCCGGCATGAAACCGAAGAACCTAGCTCCCACAACTGCTACCACAATTAGGGTAATGACAATGAACAGCAAGCTCGGACCATTCCTTACATTTCTTCCCATTCTAGCCAATGTAATTCCTCCCTCCACACACAATATATGCGGGAGGAATTACCATTTATTCCGCTGCTTTTCCAAGCTCCCTCAGCAGTTTTTCCAAGTGCTCAACGGTGTAATAATACTTCTTACTGCAGAAACGGCAGACCGTTTCCAGAGTTTCGCCCTCTTGAACAAACTGCTGCAGTTCTTCTCTGCCCAAGGCAATCAGCCCACGCTCGAAGCGTTCTTGTGAACAGTCGCAGTGAAATGCCACGGGTGCCCAATCAATCACATTTAGCTTAATCCCTGCAAACACCTCAGCCACAATCTCCTCGGGCGTCTTCCCGTCTGCAAAGAGAGAACTAACAGGGGGCATCGCAGTCAAACGCTCCTCGAGCAGAGTGATAAAGGCATCATCATGAACAGCATCGGGCAGAAGCTGTACAATTAATCCACCGCTCCCAAGCGGAGCCAAATCGGTATCGATCAATACGCCCAACACTACTGCTGAGGGTACCTGCTCCGAAGCGGTGAAATAGTAAGCAAAATCATCACCAATTTCTCCCGTCTGAAGCGGCACAGTTCCCTGGTAAGCCTCTTTCAAGCCTATATCCCGAATCACGTGCAGCGTTCCGCTTCCCACAGCCTTACCCACGGACAGCTTCCCAGCCTGGTTTAAAGGCAGGTCGACATGGGGATTGCCAACATAACCTTTCACCCTACCCTGGGAGTCCGCCGAAACGACTATACCCTCAAGCGGGCCATCGCCCTTAACCTGTACCGTGATTGTCTCCTCGCCCTTCAGCATGGCACCTAACACCAACCCCATTGTCAGTGTACGCCCAAGAGCGGCTGTGGCAACCGGCGCGGTGTTGTGGTTGACTTGCGCCTGCCGCACCGTGTCTGTTGTTCTTAATGCGAATACCCGAGCTTGGTTTTCACCCAGTATCGCTCGGATAAGATAATCTTTACCCAAATACTGTTCCTCCTAGTTCAGATTAGATTGGATCTGTAGATAATATAACCTATCGCTGCAGCTGCGGCCACTACCAAGAGCAGCCTGATCACGCTGCGCACACGCTTTTTTCTCTGCAGACTCTGCCGCCGCTCTCGCAGACTGAGCAGTTCCTCTTGGGAAGGGGCAGAGAGGGCGTCGAACTCTAACGCCACCTGTTCTTCATCCAAACCTAAAGCCTTGGCATACGTCCGCAAAAAGGGTTTAATGTAGGCGGGATCGGGCAGCCTGTCAAACTCGCCTGCCTCCATTGCCTCGAGAAAATCCCGTCTGATTCTGGTGCGTTCCACCATGTCGTTGATCGTCAACCCCTGCTCAGCACGGGCCTCCTGTAACAGTGTCCCCAGTCCCGTCACGTTTTTCACCCTTCCTCAAAAATGGTGCTGTCCACTAGCACTTCCCTAGGTTTGCTGCCTTGATATGATCCCACAATGCCCCGCACTTCCATTACATCTATCAATCGTGCCGCCCGGCTGTAACCAATGCGGAACCTGCGCTGCAGCATGGAAATGGAAGCCTGGCCATTCTCCACAACCAAACGTATGGCATCGGGCAGCAGTTC